>ERZ1292633.1756-Hain-H41-02um-R1-1756-length-23031-cov-5_pt1 | contig 23031 bp, 8 predicted proteins | sample MGYA00564406_ERZ1292633 | MGnify/ENA primary metagenome ERZ1292633 (study PRJEB36523, sample SAMEA6512639) | groundwater metagenome | collected 2019-01-08 | study: AquaDiva: Metagenomics assemblies of 32 groundwater samples
AAGGGAGGCGGATGCTTACACTCAAGGGATCCGGGCAGCGGTCACTGCTTGCCGCCAGGAAGCAGCGAGAAAGGCGGCGGAGTCGTCCGCTTCGCCCAATTGGCAGTCTTCATGCTTCGTGGTGTCGGACGCGGATCGTCAGCAAGCACGCGACATGGCCGCAGAACGGGGCAAGGCGGGACGTTACGTCGACTTCTCGGATGTGGACTTGTCGACGGCGGCTCAAAACGTCGGTCGCCGATTACATTTTTCACGCCGCTCGCACAGCGCCGCGCTGCAAACGCACGATATCGACGGTGCGTGCCGACGGCGGGCGACGGGGCTTGGAGCCGCGCCCTGGAGCCTCCACACCACGAAGAAGGCTCCGGGGGAAATCCATGCGACCGTTGGCTCGGTGATGGCGGCTGCCGATGCGACCGCGGCCCCTCCTCGCGTCTCCGATCCGCTTTCGCCGCGTTACGCGCTGTCGGCCGCCAAGGGCGGCAGCGCCTTTTTCCCGGGCGATCGTCCCCCGGCTGCCAAGGAGGAGGGGGCGACTCCCGCGCCGCCCTACGGTTTCGTTCAGAAGAAGAACCAGTCGACGATGGTGGCGCGGCACGAGAGAATCGCAGAAATGCGTCTAACTGGCGTCGCACCGCCAAACGCGGTGCCATCGTCGTGTCAGGTCGAAGCGGAAGCAGTGCGGCAGGAAACGTCACGCCCGCGAAAGTTTTCTGATGAATTGGCACCCGGCGGGCGCGTCAGGGCCTTGCTGCGGCGTCGCGCCGCCGACATGCCCACCGCAGCGGATGCACCGGAGACAGTGCGGGCCACGTCTGCTGCGCCGAGGTCTCCCCCCACCCAGCGCGACCAGGTTTCCGTCGTAGCCACGACATCCGCCGATTTCACCACAGGGAAAGGCAACGCGCCTCATCGCACCACGTTCACGTCGTTTGCGAAGGAGCGGCAAGGCGGCCGTGGCACCAATCCTGTATTCCCCATGTACTCGGCCAGCACCGTACCGCCGCGAAGCCCGCTCAACGAGGCGCAGCCTGCGCGGGCGCCGAGAGCCGCCGCCGCCGCGCTACGCGCCACCGACAGTGACATCGCGCAGGTGCGAGCACTGCCGAACTTCTGGTAGACGTCGCGGCGCGTCTCCACGTCGCCCGGAGGATGCCAGTGTCAGTTGCACGTTGTACGAAACGGCCCAGTAGATTTGATCCCTTATGATCCTCCCTACCCCCGCTAGAAAAGGCGTTCCATCTTCACCGACGAAGTGTGTCTCGTTCCGGCGAGGGAGTCGCGTTACTTGACCGTTCTTGCGCCGAAATTTTGTTCACAAAATACCTCTGTAAAAACATACTGCAAACCTGCAAATGAGGGCAACGAAGGCAGATGTGCCAACGGGGTCCAAACCCAAGGGGTTGCCAAGCAGCCCGTCGTCCGCCACAACGGCCCCTAGCGCGACGAAGGCGCTCGACAAGCAGCCCAAACCGGTCGTTATTCATTCGACCGTGGCTCCCGTGTTTGCACCTTTGAACGCAGCGGTGAACACGGGCAGCGCTGCGGAGCCCTGCGACGCCTCCCATCCCCAGTTCGGCTACGAAGTCGGCTTCAGCCAAGTGCGCTCCTTTCAAATTGCCGACATCAACACGGTGCGCAAAGCGCTCAACGACAATATCTCCGAACTGCTGGCGACCGAAACGGGCATCCGACGGTCCTATTTGCTCCAAAATGTGCGCATGGCGTTGGGTCTCATCGCGATCGCCTGCGGTTTCTTCTCGCATTGGAACCCCTATCCCTTCCCGGAGAACTACAACATTATGCTAGGCTGCATCCTCGGCTACTACGTCACTTGCGTGGCGATGTATTGCTCCTTCAGGTGGATTGAGGGCGACGCCTTCTTCCTCGGATATTGCGCCGGGGGAGCTGCTGGGGGAGGTAGCGGTAAAGGGACTTCCTCGGGTGGTAATCGCAAAGGTTCTGGCGGCGCGGCGGGATCGGCGGGGGCCGCCGGATCGAAGATGCTGCGCCTGTCCGCGGTGGCCGTCATGACGGACCCGGTCTACACGTTGACCGCCGAGGTCGTGCGGCTACGCCACTGGTGGATTCCGGCGGCCATCGAGACAAGCGAATCGGTGACGTTTTCTCCGGGCGCGTTTTTCACCCAAGACGGACAGATTTATCCCCCCGCGGTGCGGGGGGCCGTGTCCAAGGTGCTGTCCGACCTTAAGCTGATGTGACGGCGCCCCCTGTTCATACACGGGAGTCCGTCCCGTGAACCTGCACCAATGTCGTTCCATGCACGCCGCTGCTTCGCGAGGCGGGTGTAATAAGCCGGTCTTTGTGCTTTTCTGCTGTGCGATCCTCGCACTCGATCAGGCTTCATTTTCACTCCCTTCCTTCCACATTTTGTACTATGCCGTTTAGCCCGCAGTTTGTACGCTTTGTCGGCTATGTAGGTGCCGCGGCCAACTGGACTATTCCGATCGCCGCGATGGGAAACCTCTATAAACAGCCGGCGACGTCCATCGATCCAGTCATGACCTCCGTTCTAGCCTGCTACTCGATGGTCTTCTTCCGGTGGTCCATTGCCATTGCGCCGCCGAATTATCCGTTGATGCTTTGCCACACCGCGAACGCTACCTTGCAGCTCGTGAACCTCGGTAAGTACGCGGCGTATGGCCGCGGCCCCACCCCGGACGGCAAGCCCGCCGTGCGTGAGTCGTCCCACTGACGGGCGCTGCCCAGTGCGTTGTCGGGAAATTGAACCAGAAGAGGCGTTACGTGGTCCCTCGTGCGTCCCGTGACCGTACCTACCAACAGTTTCCACTCGCCATGTATCGACTTTTTCGGGCCGTCATGCGCTGTCACGAGCCCACACAACACACAACACGAAATAGGGACTTTTCCGTCCTTTTGTCATGACGGCCAAGTCGCCGACACCGCCGGCTTTCACACCTACCCTCGCCGCCACCGACCCTCGCGGTGCGGCTGCGAAGCACCCCGAGAGCGGCGCGCCAGTGCCGGATGTACTACCCGAACGATTGGCAGCGATCGCGGCAGATGCGATCAGCGACGCGCTGCGACGTTGTACTGACTTCGTGTTCCCCCCGGCGATGCCAGTTGTGACGAAAGCGTTGCTCCGGGCGACTGTGTATGCGAAGCATGGTCCCGCCTATTGGGATGGATCCCACTTGCGGCTCGCGTCAGGAGGTCCGCCCGCCGGAGCCGTCGGCCGTCCCACAGCGAAGGCGGCGAGTACGGCGGGGGCAGCTGACCGTAGCCGCAGCGCTCGCCAACCCACGTCGGCTGGCTCCGGAACTTCTGTGCAGTTTCCGCAGATTGAACGATACGTTCAGCATTTTGAAGAAAAGGTGCTGCTGGACGTCGAGAGCCACGCCTTCCTACTTGACGCGTACGGCGGCACCCTATCGAAAGGCGCCGTGGAAGGCACCGAACTGCCGGTCCCCGACGAGGTGTCCCGCGACATGGGCTGTGGAAAGGACCCCCTCTTCTACGACGCGATGGAGGTGTCGCGGGCCGAGCTGAAGGACGTCCTCGACGCCATCCCCATGTCGCGCATTCTGTTGCGCGTCTTCCGGACGGTGGTGGTGCCGCAGCTGCAACGCGACGGAGGTGGTGGAGGACGTGTGTTTCCTTCGGCGGGCCTGTCAACGGCCAGGGATATTTCGCGTCTCGCCGACGAGGTCCGCGTGCTGCCCAACAGCATGCTCTCCGCTATCGACACCAGCATCTCCAACGCGTTGCTCGAGCTGCGCCGTCGGCGACTCGCCTCGATCAAAACGAGCACCCCGCAGCTGAAAAACGTCCGGTCGGACCTCTCCGTCACCGATCGCTTAGCGACACAAATTTACAACAAGGTGACCCCCAAGGCGTACAAGCTGCGTTCCTGGGCGGACCCGCGGGACGTGCTTCGAGCTCTCCACCGCTCCGCCACAGCGATCACAGAATACGAGGAGCGGCACAACCCAGCCGTGAATTTGAACGTGCGGTGTCTTCGCAGCGATTTCGTACCCGACCCTAGTCGTCCGGGCTGGGATCCTTGCGCTGCCTTGCGGAAGTCGCATTCAGGGAAAAACCCATTGCTCACGAGGTGACCGGGTATGAAGAGACCGCCACCCTCGATCAACAGTGTGCTCCGAAACTCGCCGACGCACCAATTCGGCTGTCACTTACGCATTTCTCTTCTGTCTTGGCGGCTTGCGAGGATGTATGAAGAGACGTTCTGATTGAAAGAGCCTGTACACTGTGTGTTGATGTCGACCATCAAATGCGTATCGAATAATGGCTCGGGTGCCATTGGTGCAAGTCGATGGACGAAAGCGATTTTTGTTGGTGTGTCACATCGATGATGCCACAGTGAGTTTTTTTTCTCTCATTGTCGGTTGCGGCGTTCAAAACTGGTTGCCCGAATGGCCACTGCTCCCCCACCAAGGCCCCGCACAGCCGGCACTGCTCGACTGCTGATGGGTAGCATCCCAGCCCCCGGTGTTCGGCCTGGCAGTCGCTCTTCGAGCCGCCCGTTGAGCGCGTCCCACATTGCACACTTGGCGGACATTCTTCGTGACGGCCTCGACACCCTCACGATGTTCAACCCTCATCACGTCGCCAGCCGCCCGCTATCCGCCACGTCCGACGCCGCGTCCGGCCCATCACCACGTGGCGCGAGAACGGCAAAATCGCATGAGAGTGAATCATCGAGCAGACACGCGACCGCTACGGCATCATCGGTTCGCTCGGTTCCAAACCGACCGGCGACCGCGACCCATAGGCGGCCCCCACGGCGGGCCGACTCACCTCGGGCGCTACCTCCACCCGCCGAGAGCGCGCAGCTTCAGCCGCCGCCCGTGTCCCCGCATCGGCGCCGACCGATGACCGCCGGACCAAGACGTGACCCGTCGCCACCCGGCACCACGCACCCTTCTGGCGAGTCGCCCCAGGGGGACGACATTCGTGCGATGACGGCGGTCCAGCGGCTGGAGCGTACCTATTTCGTGGCCCTCAAGCGCAGCCATCAAGAGGCTATCGCGAGCGCCTGGCAACCGCGTGCCGCGGTGACGACCCAGCCAGCGGTTCCGGCCCCCGAGGCGCCCATGTCCTCCTCGATGGCGACGGATGCAACGCCGTCGGTTGTGCCTCATCGCGGAAGCCGCCCGACATCAGCCGCCGTCGAGCGTCCGCCCGTCCACGCCGCTAGCGACGGCACGATACCACCACCTTTGCGCTTCGTGCCAGGGGTCGGCTTCCAGCCGTCCGTTCCGACGGGGTGCGCTAACGACCCTCGGCCCCCCGAAACGGTTCCAAGCAAGACTGTGGGAACCGCCACTGTGCTTCCGGAGACGGTTCCGCTGAATCGGGAAAACTTTTTCACCGCCTTTGGGTATCGAGGTGTCGACGCCTTTATCCGAGATGAGAAGAAGCGTCGGTTTGCCAGAAGGCGACTCATGGAGGCCAAGCGCATGGCGGCCATGGCAACCTACGGGCGCCCGACGCTCCCGACCGCGATGGAATATCTCGCGGAGTTGGCTGCGTCACAAGCCCCCAGGTGACGTTTCCACCGCCGCAGCGACACTTTCCGGACGGGCTCGTAAGCGTAGACTTCGCCGATTGGTTTAGAATCGCCAATTCCCACAGAATCGGATGAGGTCGCCTGGCACGTCAGTGTTTGGCGCGTGCCAATTTTTGTTGATGGCCGTTTTCTGCTTTGTTTTTCGAACAGGCTTTGTTTTGGACGTCGTCGTACCCTCTCGTCCCACGCCGGGTATGAGCCATGTGGACGACGACGACGAGGACCTGTTGCCGGTGGTGGTGACGTCGTCCGCTCAGGCAGAGCCCCAGCTAACCGGCAATGCTGCTGGCGAAGCGACCGACGCCGCGTCATCAAACCATCGTTCGAACCGTACGGACGACGACGACGACGCTGGCTTCGCGTTCCGGCCGCTCGAGGAGCGACGACCTTCCGCGGCGGACGACCCGGCCGACAGCGCCCCGCCGCTCATAACGCCGCCGACAGCGACCGTTCCGGCACGCCAAAGAGCAAGGCAAGCCGCACCGTCCGCCACGTTACCTCTGGCAGTGCAGATCGAAATGTGGCGGGAGCGGCAGCAGCTTCGGTGCAGGAAGCTACGCGCCGAAATTTCGTTACGCCAAAATCGCGAGCAGTAGCTTCGACTACCTCCGTGACACAGCTCTTCCTTGCAAATCATATTTCGCTCTGGGCGCACGGGTGTCGGGTAACGTGTCCACATATCCCCATCAATGCAACTGAGATTGCATTCCTCCCCCACGCCAGTGAACTCTTTAACTGCCTCTCTTCTTGTGGGCGACGGCAGCTCATCGATCATCCTCCCCGCGCGCCGCGCCTGGTTCGTCGCAGCTCATCGATCATCCCCCCGCGCGCCGCGCCTGGTTCGTCCATCGCCCACACCACGCATGGCGGAGCCGGTTTTCTCCGATCGAGCGACCACCTTCTCGCAAAGGCGTCGGACGACGACGGGTCACTTTGTACTTCTCTTTGACGTGACCCTAAGTTTATTTTTTCTGTCAGCCTGTGCCATTGACATCCCTGACACGGCCCTGTCTGTCAGCACCTTCATTAGTCCTTATGCTGGTTACACCCAAGACTGGCAAACCTGCGCGATGGTCTATGATCCGCGCAATCAGCAGTCCTACTGGTCCGTCCATCATCACTTTCTAAAGCGGGCGAACGCCGAGGACGCACCCTTCAAGCTCCTCTTCGGCCACCCGGCCGCTGAAGATGAGTCGTACAGTTGGGGCGCGACGCACCTCGGCGGCTACAACGCGCACGACTTCAAGCAATCTTATGAGCGGCAGATGACTTCACCCGTGTCGAGGTACGACTTCCACACCGAGTTTCAGTTCCAACTCGGTGGCAGCGCCAACGATGAAATCATCGTGGCCATGGATAAGGGCCTTTTTGTGGTCTCCGCCGATCCGGCTGACCCGAAGTTGCTGAAAACCGTCCCCATCGCGGGACGACACTACAACTGGGTCGCCAACTTGGACACCGCGGCGTCGTACTCGCTCACCGCCGTGAATTTTCCAGACAGCGTGGTGGCTTTTTTGCTGACCCCCTCGAACAACGTCATCTATGCCGCCTTGACCAATGCAAAGGTGTACCGTTTTGCGGACGACCTGCGCACGTACTGGGCGTTCACTCCAGGCTCGGTCAGCGCAGATACTAACCGTGGCACCCCGGTGACAAAGCTGGCGCGCAAAATCGGCAATGTCAAAGTGCTCGGCATGCTGCCAGACGAGTCGGTCATGTGCGCACTCGAGTCGTATTGGAGCTCCATCAACATCATCTGCATCGACATGGCCACAGGCATGACCACCCTAACGTGGGGGGTCGGATCCACAAGCCCCGAGAGTACGTGCACGGCCGACTGCGACCCGACGACAGAAAGCCTCACGACCGCCGCGTCGATGGTGATGGGACGCGACCAGGCGTCCGGTCACGGCTTCATCATGGTCCTGGACCTCTACACGATTAAACGCTTAGATCTGTCGACGAATCGGTACAAGGTCATTTTGGGCACGCTCAACTCGTACAACTGGGACACCGAAGCCAACCTGCAGGACAAGAGCAATGTCCCCGCGTTGGACTTCCTGTTCCCAGATTCCTGGAGTGGCGCGCCTCGGATCGCGGGTGTGACGGCGACCACCCTCTACCTTGCATCCGGCGTCGATGGCGACCGCTGGACGGTGTACAACGTGACGGGCCTGCCCACCATGGAGCTCCTCGCGCCGCCCAGTGGGACATCGATCCTCAGCGGGTGCTCCGTAGTCACCCACTGCAACAACCACGCGCACGCCGTTGTGGGCGTGAGCACCATCACGGGCTGCAAGTGCGTGTGCAAGCGGGGCTACAACGGCACGGACTGCAGCATGGTGGTCGTCGAAAGCGAGTTCCCCACGTCGATGTGGACAGTGGCGCGTGGACTTCGGCCGCTAACCGCGTTACATGTGAGCGCCGATAAGTCAAAGATCACCGCGGCGATGGGGGATGGCGTGTGGGAGTCCCCCGTGAAGGACCAAAACACCGCCGCGGTTGTCGAGATCGATGCGGCGACAGGGACGGCCACCTCAATCTTGGATGGACCAAACGCCAATTGGGTGGACAGCTGCCTGCCGGACCCCATGCACCCATCGGTGGTCCTTGCCGGCGATCCGAACTACCACTGGCTCAGCGACACCCTCGTGCTGGTCGCGAGCCGGGATGCCCGTGTCCGGCTCGTCGATGTCAGCGCACGCGTGACGGACACCATCGTTGGTGAGCCGGTGCATTTCCCACTGAATGTGTTGAACGAGGCCAAGCGTTGCGAAGATACGTCCGCACCGCCCGTAAGCCCCATCAGCCGCCATACACGTCCCGCGGCAATGCTATACTTGCGCAACACCGCTGCACTATTGCTCGGCTTCTCGGGATATCTTGGCGACTACCGCTCGGTGGTGTACAAGTACACTGGCGCTGCCGCCGCGCCCACGATACTGCTCAAGACCATGTCCAGCACGAGCCAGGTCTGCTCTTCAGGGTGGTCTGATCCCGTGAGTATCAGCCCTGTTAGCACCGGCACGCATTACATCTGCTCCATATTGTCCTTCGCCGTCAACGCCGATGAAACGGAATTCTACATGGCGGCGTCTGGACGGACGGTTCAAATTCGTGCCATCAACTTTGCCGCCGACACCAGCACGCGCATCGCCGGATCGTCCACCTACGTGAGTTGCGGCTCGGCGTCGGGCCGCGGCCACGGCAGTTACACCGCCTCGTCCACGTCGCTATGCTCGCCGCATTCGCTCTTGCACTTCATTCATCCCAACGGTGACAAATTTTTGTACTTCATCGATTTCAGCAACGGCGTGTTCCGTCTGAGCGGCGCCAGCCTCGATTCTTTGTCCATCGAGGCGGGATCGTGGAGCGAAGCAGCGTATGGGGCACAGGACGGACCCCTGGGCATGAGTCGGCTCTATGGCGCAAATGGGCTTGCTTCCGACAGCGAAGTTCTCTTCATTGGTGATACGGGAAACGGCCGCGTGACGGCCCTGCGGCTCGCGGCGGCGGCCACCGGCGTCGCACAGCACGATTACAGCTTCGCACCGTGCGATATCGCGACTCATTGCGGAGGCGCTGGAAGGGCGTGGCATGTCGACGGCAGCCCAGCCACGGGCTGTCGCTGTGCCTGCGCATGGGGCGTCGCGCACACCACAGGCGTCAGCGGCGTCGTGGAATGCCTCGCCACGTCCGATGACACCGCCACCGCGGGTTCCGTGTTCACCGTGCTTTCGTCGGTGTCAATATCAGGCTTCGGCAAGCGTGTGCGGGTACCGTTCGTGTCGTCGATGGACTTCGACCCGGCGACCAATACCATTTTCGCAGCGAGCCCCACCTTGGGCGTCGTGTGGTCCTTCAGCGCGCTTGCACCAGGTGGAGGGCTACCCCCTGCAACGACGCCAGTCGTAGGTCGCGTTTTGCCTCAAGTGGACGACTGCCCCGACACCAATTCCAACAATCGCTCCCTACGTCATCCCCATCACGTGCACCTCCGTTATTCTGGCGGTGCCGCAACAAAACTCTACGTATCGGAGGCCCTTGCACACCGTCTCGTGTCGGTGAATCCCGCGGCTCCCACCTCCACGTTCACCGTCGACGTCGGCAGTCCCCATTGCACGGGGCTCCCCATTAACGGACGCTTCGAAGCGACGCTGCCGTATCTGACCGACGCATCCTGGCGTCCCCACGCACCTCGCTTCCCGGTTATGGCGTCCGTTTTCCGCGAATGCACCAACGAGATCTTCGTGGCGGAAATGAACACCGTCCTACGTTACGACGTTGCAGCCGATGAAGTGACCGTTTTTGTCGGCCAGTTTGGTGAAGTGCAGCAGCAGTGGCAAGGTGGCGAAGATGGCCACCACCTGCAAGCGCAGAGCGGTGGCGGCTGTGGTCAGAATAACAACAATTACAATGTCGGCAAGGCCCGTTTCAACGCACTGGCCGAGTCGCCTGGGAACTTCGACGAACGTCTGAGCTCGTTGCATTGCGGCGCGAGCTTCCCGTCGCTCCAGGCCACGTTGATCAGCTTCCCCACGGACATGAAAATACAGGAAGATCGATACCTCTACGTTGTCAACAGCGGCCATCACCGCATCTTCGCGGTCGATCTCTTCACCAAACAAGTGGTTGGCTTCATCGGAGCCGCCGGTGTGAAGGACCACTTCGAGTCCGCGTACGAAGCGCAACTCGATTGTGTGACGAACTGCTTGCCGGAGCACGCGGCGATGGGTCGCCCGCAGGCCATGGTCATCCTCGAGCGAACTACCGGCCCCGTCATGTACGTCACCGCGGCTGAGTCCCACGTCGTGTGGGCCATCGACCTCAAGCACTGGGTCGCGAATGTGCTCGTCGGAACGCTCAATACCCCAGGCTTCTTGAACGATGCTGGAGATAGTTTGCTGCGGCACCCGACCGCGTTGACCGCTTCCTCGTCGACTCTGTACATCATGGACTCGTCGAACGGAGTCGTGCGTGCGCACGTGCTATCGGGTGCGCCGTCGGGGTCGCCTTCGGGTTGCTTCACTGCACCTGACTTGGCGGTGTGTGGACCCCATTGCGCCCCCGTGGCGTTTTACAAGCACGCGACGGAGCCGCGACGTGATTCCGCTCACGTCATGAGCGGCCACGTGACCACCTACGCCCTGGCGTTGGACCCCGCGGCCATTGCGGGCGCGCAAACCGGCATTGTGTATGGCCTCGATGGCACACTACTTCAGGGCCACTCTGGCGCGAACCGCAGCTCGCTCTCTATGGGCGGCACGTCGCGAATCCGTAACCGCCTGGCCATGCCCATGAGTTCGCTCAAGGACCGCGCAGCAAATTTCCTGGCCACCGCCAGTCCCGGCCTGGCGCCCTTAGAGCCCCACGACAGTTGGGATGGCCACGACCTCCGCGCCCGCAGTTTGCATTGCCCCTCGAGCCAATACTGCTTTGCGACAATGTTCGAAACAGAGGAAGCCCAAAGCTTGATGCACCCCTACCGCGCCACCGGCACCATTCAGTCCAATCCGGTGTCCGGCACCCACGAGGTCGTGTTAATTGATCGCGCGAGTCGATCGTACACGCCGATGTACGGCGGTGCGCGACAGCACGATTGGACCTTTTCGATGTATCACGAGCTATGGTCCCCGCAGGACTACTGGCCGGATCCCACGGACTCCATCGCTTCAGGGCTCAAGAGCAGTTTTATTCCTGTCTTTGCGTATTATTGGCCCGCGGACAGCGCGCTCTTCGTGAGCACGTCCATTGAACTGGATTGGGGTTCCGAGGCCGTTGCTGGGGCGGTGGTGCGAATCAAGGCCGACGAGCAGAGCAACTGGCTCGGCCCGGTGGAGTCCTCCGATTCCAACGAGATCTTCTACGAAGCGGAGCAGCACCGGTTGTCCGTGCAAACACGGGCGCCGCAGCAAATCACCATCCAGGGCGATGCGCACATGTACGTGGCCGACCGCGACGCCATGCGGGTGCGTCACATCGACTTGCTGGGATCCGACATGGCGACGGTCATCGCAGGGTCGGGTTTACGGCAAATGGAAAACCTGGATCGGTGTCTTGACAGCTGTCAACCGTGGCAGGTGTCCTTCTTCCCCATGGGCGTGGCCGCGCATGAAGACGGCGTGCACGTTTTCATCGCCGCCAACTGGGAGGACAACGGCCTGAACTTAGGATTCATCTACAAGTTTAGTTTCGACACGTTCCGGCTGCACCGCGTCGCAGGTCGATTGGACGAACACCCGACGAACGACAACGTGGGAACGATCCGCGATGCGTACTGGGCCCAGCCGGGACCGAGCGCGGCCGCCAACGTCATGCATGGGTACAGCATGTTTCTCAGCGGCGTCGGCCACCTGGTCATTACCAGCACTCACATCTTTGTTTCTGAGGCGCGGGGTATCGTGGGCTTGCAATTGCCAGCCGCGAACACACCCAACAATGTCCCGGCGCCAGCGGCTGTCGACATCGCGTGCACCGTCGCCGCCGATTGCTCCAACAACGCATGGAACGTTGGTGGCAATCGACTGACCCGCTGCGTGTGCTATTGCTCGGACGGGTGGGAGGGAGACGACTGCAGTGTGGCGCAAGTCGCAGCGGACGTAATGACCCTTTTTTCCGCGGTCCCGATCGTCGACCGCATTCCCGAGAACCAAGACCCGGCCACTCCACGCGAGCCCAGCGGTGCGACGCCACCGCAGCACGCGGTCTTCAACTCGTTTCTCGGTCTCACCTACAACCAGTTTGACGGCCTGCTGTACGCCACGGGATTCGGCGCGTTGTGGGCAATCGATGTCGCTACCGGCGCCGCCTCGAAGTCTATGGGCGGCTTTCCGGACTTCGTCTCCGCCACGCCGACGTATCCGGTGCTGTCCCCGAAGTGGCCGCTGGACGAGTTCTACCACAGCCACTCCGGCAGATCCGTGTTCGTGGAATCCGTGTCCGCAGGCGTTGTGATGACTGGGGGTTATCAGACCGCGCCCAAGGTCGTGCACACGGCGGCGGCCGCCGGAGGGTTCCTAGCCCACCCTTTCATGGGCCCTTTTGTGGACGTCGGGATCAATGGTCGTCTGACGCCGGAAGACCGCACATTGTTTGCCGCGGACGTCGGCCAAGGCCCGATCGTCGACTTCCGCTACCGACAGGCGCCAGCCGTGATGGGGGCTCGCTACATCAGCGAGCGGTCGATGCTGTTCCTGTCCGTGCAGTTCTCCAACGGCAACACGCCAGTGGTCCAAGATGTCGACGTAGGTTCCATTGCGCTGACCGACCCGTTGTCCGGCGTGATCCTGCGGCAGTCTGAGTCAAGCCAAGACGTTTTCGTCGGTCCGCTGGGCGACGCCGTGCACCCTCGGCTGGCGACGTCCATCCCGTTTCCGATGCAACTGGACTTTCATGGAACACACCTCTACATCGCCGCCTACGATGGAGTGTACAGCGCAGACGTCGACAGCGGCGCCGTCACCCGCCTTGTTGGAAATGGCACGATTGACGTAGACGCATGCGACGTCGCCTGCCCAGCCGCCGGCGTGCGTGGCGCCTGGGGATTGGTCGTTCACGTCGCTGCCAGCGGGCCGTTTTTGTACTTCACCGAAACGCACCTTTTTCCCGACCGGTCAGGCTTGGTGAATCCCACGCTATTACCGGACTTCGCGGCAGGGCACCGCATCCGCCGCCTCGACCTCACCTTGAACCAGCTCGACACGCTTGCGGGCAAAGCATCGACTCCGGACTATGTCGACGGCTCGCTCGCGGCCGCCCGCTTTTACTCGCCCACTGCGCTCGCGGTCGACTCGGAGCATTTGTACATCGCAGATTCGGGCAACCAGCGCATCCGCCGCCTACGCCTCGTGGCGGGAGGGACCGGGGTGGGCCAAAGTCACCGACCGACAGGATCGGCATCACAGCGATGCACGTCGGCTGCCCACTGCCAGAACCGGGCTGTCTACGTGGCGGGGACCGCCGCCTCGGGTTGTTACTGTCACTGCGCCCCGGCGTACTCAGGCGAAACGTGCGAGACCACCATTTCGTCCTTGGTGGACGTTCTGCCCCACCGCACGGTCTACCCTGTGAGCACCGCCGTGCGAGGGGCCGCGAGCTTGACCGTCGGCCCGACTGGCAAACTGCTCGTGACGGTGCCCAAAGATCACGCGGTGTACGAAGTCGATGTATCGTCTGGCGCGGCCTCGTTGGTGGCTGGTAACCCGTCCGCCCTGCAGTGGGACGCGGCGGTCCCCGACTTTGGGGTCAACCCAACCTTCACGCTGCGGTCTCCCATCGGTGTCGCCTACCGCCCCACGACCTTCTCCATCGCGGTCGCCGAGTACGATGGCTATATGGTGCGGCACTTGAGTCACGCCAACGCCCCGAGTGGCTTCTCCCAGTACCGTGCCGCCGGGCAGCCGCACCACGGCCGAGACGAGTTCACTGGCCCGATCGAAAACGCCAGCGACGCCAAGGCCGCGCTCCTCTACCGACCTCTGGGCGTCACGTACCACCCGTGCACGGGCGATCTGTACGTAGCGATGGAAGGCGGCATTGCCGTGATCTCTAGCGTCGACGGGTCCCTCTCGTCCTACACCGGTGGATGCGACCGACGTGTGGAAGGGTTCTACGACCAAAGTTACTACGACTTTGTGGTGAACGAGCCGTACGCCGCGCCCCCACCAAACTGGGGCATGGAGTCGACCAAACATCGCGCCGTGCAGCACCGCCGCTTCCGCAAGCTCGATGATGCACCATGCAGCCAAATGCCTTCTCCCGGCTTTGTCGACGAGCCCAAGTCCAACCTCGGCGGGCACTCGTCCACGTTTTACTACGTTCACTTCTTCGAAGAGACCACAATGTTTGCCGTTATGTTCCGCCTCGGCGGGGGCGGCGGCTCGTATGGAGGGGCCACCGTGGATGAGCTCGTCAGCATCGACATGGTCTCCGGATTGGCGACGGCGGTCAAGATCCCAAATAGCGTCGACAACGGCGTCGAGTCGCCTGGCAATCCGTCCAGCGATGACAATTTCCTGCGCGCGGTCGTGGTCCTTCGCCGCGGCAATAACCAGGATCCCATCTTGTACGCCATGGGCGCCGTGCCGGCGTACGATTCGTGCATGGACAGCTGCGGCGACTACGACTTCGATGACTACATGCCCGTCATCCGGGCCATGAATCTACGCACCCGCGTGTTCTGGCGTGTCTCGTTGAAAACGGACTTTGCCTACGACTACTCAGAGGACCGCTTTGCGCAAACAGCTGCTCGTACGACGGGCGGCCTCGCATTCGCCTCCGGTGTGTTGTACTTCACCACGGCAGGCGGAGTGTTCGCGTCCCGCATCGACCCGGTGGGCAGCGTCGCCTTCCCTCCTCAGCAGCAATGCGGTGTGCAGCTCCCTACGGATAGTGGCCCAACGTCTGCGGCCGCCCAGAGCATACACGTCGCCGTGGACAAGACCTACTCACCCGCGGGCATAGCCTTTGGGCACACCGAGGGAGCCTTGTACGTGGTCTCCGCGCACTTGCAGTCCCTCCTGCGCTTCGACTCTGATGGCAGGGTTCAGAGCGTCGCAGGGTTGCAGGCCGATCCCGCAGACGAGACCAAATACGGCCGCGACCTCCTCACCGACCAGCTTTCACGGCCGCCTCTCGGCCTCGGCGAGCCAGTGCTCGACACAACGTCGATCATGTTTGCAACCCGTGTGCCATACTTGAATCGCCACGGCCTCCATTACTCAGCGGAGAACGAACTGTTCGTGACATATCCGAGCGCAGAGGGCGCGATTGTGGCGCAAATTAAATCCGACCGTCAGCGAACGGCGGGACCGCCGCGATGGGAGCTCGTGCACATCATGGGCAACGACCCGCGCCAGGGGGGCGTCAACTTCAACCCGCAAGGGTCCGTCTCCAGCGATGGCGGCCCGGGACCGCTACTGGCCGTTCGAAATCCTTGGGACGTCGTGTACCGGCGAAGCACTCAGTCCGTCTACCTGAGTGGCCTGTGCGACAACGAGGGCACCTTCGCCGGCTGCGGTTTGTACGAAGTGTCCGCGACGCAGCAACGCTACCTGACGGCCGTAGGCACGGACAAAGACTGGGCCATGAAGGCACGGGATTCCCATGGACAGGGATTGAGTGGCAACCTGGCCTTGCAGCCCTTCTCCATGCAGCTTGTCGAGAGCGACTTGTACTTCCTAACGGTCAGCGTTGACCTCATCGACGAATCGATGCCGTGGAACGTTCACCTCTGCCACGTGGATCTCGACGACATGACCTTCACCGTCATGGCCGGTCCCATGTACGACACCGTCGAATTGGACTGCACTCAGGACTGCGACCCGTGGATGCTGCCGCTCACCGTGCCAGCCGACATGAAGAGCCACTACTACGCCGGCGGCTTGGCGCTGCATAACTTTGCCTCCCGTGACCCCGCGGTGTACTTCTTCGATCTCAACAGCAGCGCCATCTGGTGCTACCACCCGCGGACGAACCTCGCCCATCTCGTGGTCGGCACCCGCTACACCCGCGGCAACGTCTACACATCGCTGGCGGCCGCGGCCTTCTACCTACCGCTGGCGATGACGGCGAGCGACTCCACGCTCTATGTTCTCGACCGTTACCCCAACGCATCGTCCATCGCCGTCGAGACGGTCGTCGTGGGGATCGTCCTCTTCCCGACGAGCACGCTGCACAAGGCCGTGAAGGGCGATAGTCCCACCGAGGAGTGTAGCCTCGCCCGCCACTGTCGCGATCTTTCCGAGGTCACCGAGGTGCGCGGTTCGCCCATTACGGGTTGCGTGTGCAACTGCCGCCCTGGCTACGACTGTCGCAACAGTGTGGTTGAAGCCGGCCATGAGCTTCCCCATGCGAGCCCGGCCCTCGCGGACGCCACCAAAGTGTACGGCGTCATGAGCTTTGCGGAGGAGGGTTCGTACGGACCGGGCGTCGCCTCGATGGCCTACAACAGTGTCGATGGCGACTTGTACTTGAGTACGGAACAAGGCACCATCCTGCAGGTAAGTCCGCTGAACGGGTCGGTGACGATCCTGTTTGGCACCCCCAACCGTGCTTGGGACTCTGGCATGGACCACGTCGTCCGTAACGCGCAGGAAAGCCTTCCGCCGATGTGGCGCATGACCGCGCATGGCTCGACGATCATCGGCGCCATCTCGGAGAGCGCAGACGGCGGTTCCCTTGGGCTCTACTACGCCCCGCCTCCTGGCGAAGCCAATCACGATGTCCTGGCGCTCCGATTCGACGTCAACGTCAACGCCGGCGGCGATCCGGGTGAAAACAGCTTCGCCTACGTCCCCGCGCTCGGGAAACTGCTCGTCGCGATCGACCACAGAATCGTCGCGGCAGACTTGGCCGCCGGTACCACGGCCCCGTTCATGGGCGACGGGACACCTGGCACCGCGGCTTCTGGCGCGCGGGCCGCGGCCCAGTTGACGAGTCCTTCGTGCTTGCACACCATCGACGGCGACATCATGTACTTCGTGATAGGCGACGCCACGGTCGGTCCGCAGAATCAAATCTTACGGTGGACGCGCACGACGGACATCAACGACGTCGTGCTCTCTGGTGACGCTCAGCTGCCGAACAAGTATTTTGCGTTTCACGGGCTGCAAGTGGCGACGCTGCAGGGCTCCGGAAACAAGGTATTGTACGTGGGATGTCGCGAAGAGACCACCGACTTCGTCCTCGTGCTTCGAATTCCCATCGCTGGGACGTCTCCCGAAGTGCCAAGCGTTCTCCTCGGTGGAGGTTCGGACGTTTTTTACGGCTTCAGCAACCGGTTGGCGTCGACCGTCAGCCTGGGAGGCTCATCCGTGTCCCTTGCCGTCTCGCCCAACACCCTCTACATCGTGGGTTACGACGCGGGTGTCGTGCTGGGCCTTCCCCTCACGGCACCCCATCAAATGAATACACCCATGGAAGCTCAGATCCTATGCAGTGTCGCGGCCGACTGCGGCGGCGACGGCAAGGCCACGGCGGCGGTGGGCTTCAAGCACCAGTGCACCTGTTCGTGTCGCGTGGGATTCACCGGGGCGGACTGTTCCACCGCCATCAACACCGATGCCCTGTTCAGCGTCACGACGGTGTATGTCACGCCGAACTACCCGATCGGCAGTGACGCGCCCCTGCCGCTCGCTGGGCTGACATCCGCCGGCACGTACGTGTACGTCTCGAGTCCCGCCCGGAACAGCGTGCTGCGAGCGTACAATGACACGGCGATCGCCCCATTTCTTGGCCGGGGCGACACCGGGCCGTACGGGCCCTGCGATTCGCACATGCGGACCATTGCGACCCCGTTGCGGTTCCCTGCGGCGCTTGACTCCGACGGGACATCGCTTTACCTCGTGCAGAAGGATGCCTTCATGACGTCGCGCGTCACCGTCGCGACGCCCGCCTTTGTTGCGGCCGCCGACGTCGGAGTCTGTGTTGGCCCCGTGGCGCCCACGACCTCGTCTCCGAACGAGTACCTGGACGCCATGTTCGTAGCGCAGCGGTTATTGCAATCGGCGTCACTGACCGGTGGCTCACCACTTCAGCGCCTTCCTCCGGCGTCCGCCGTGAAGTACAACCGATTCACCGGCGACACATACATCGCGTTGCAGAGCGGCGGCGTCCTCAAGTTCATCGAGGCCACCGGCGTTCTCTCGCACGCGATTGGCAACCAGTTGGACTGGACGACCATGCCAGCGACGCGCGTGGCCGGCGTCATCGCCGCGGCAAACGAAGGACCTAAGTTAGTTCTGCAGCTTGCCTTGCGCGGCGTGCTGCACCTGGTGGCCGCCGGCACCTTCCGCCATGCCGCGGGAGAAGCACACGGCATTCTCCAACTCAACATGGCGAGCGGCACGTCGGCATTCCTTATTGGGACCAGCGTCCCCGGTACATCGTGCACAGGCGGAACGTGGCTCGTCTGTGACTCGCTGGCTACCGAGCTGCCCGACGCCGTCACCGGCGTGGCCGTCAACAATCCCTCGGTGGACATCGGCGGCGACAGTGACGGGGATAGCATCGTCAACGAGCAGGACCCGGACGCCAACGGTGATGGGGTCGCCGATATGGACATACTCGTCACATATTTCATCAGCGGGACGTCCGTATTCAAGCTGTTGCCCGCGGCAGCGTCGTACTCGCTGATCGCCGGTGGAGTTTCACCGGGTCGCGACGACGCCAGCGTGGGCACCAGCGCCACGTTTACCGCCCCGTCGCAGCTTGCGTGGGATCCCCTCACCGGAGACTCGCTCTACTTCATCGATGGGCCGGTTTTGCGAAAATTGCGCATTCGAACACCCTTCGTGTTCAAATCGCGGACGGCCACCTTGTCCAGTACTCCAGGGGCGACTGCGACGCTGATGCCGAAGCCGTCGCGGACGTTCACGCCCACCGCCACGAGCACCGTGTCGCGAACTCGTTCATCTGACGTGTCGAGAAGTGCGTCCATGTTGGCCACACGGTCGATCTCTCTCAGCATCACGGGAAGCCGCTCTCCTCTACCCACGAAGACGCGCTCCTCCGCTATTTCTCCCACGTGGCACTCCGCGACCCTGACGGTGACGGCGAGCCAAAGCGCATCGAGCAGCGGATCCTTGACCGTCACCAAATCGCTATTGATCACCCGATCGTCGTCCACGTCCACGTCCGCGTCTGCGTCGCCTCTGTCGATGAGCGTCTCCAAGACCATCTGGGTGACGTTCACGCCACCTCCAACGGACACGCCGACCATCTCACTAACAGTGACCCCCCCGCCAACGGCGACCGCCTCGCCGACTCGAACACCCCCTGCGACGGACTCGTGGAGCGTTTCGCGCTCGATGGGAATTTCACGCACCTCCTCGCTGTTCATCTCGCGGTCCATCAGCTCGTCGGCATCCATGAATCCGTCCAACGTGACGCTTGAGGCGACGATCGCCTCGGAAGCCGGACGAGCCGCTTCACGTCCGGGAGACATCGTCAAGGTCAACATCAAGGGCCGCAGTACCGGCCAACCCGTCAAGTACGTGCGCGCGAAGGTCACGATGAAAAACGCCATTCCGGCGCCCAGCACGCTACCGCCACAGTCCGTGGTGACGACCTCAACGGACGCCGCGACCGGCATCACCACCTCGACGGTGACGTTTCCCCTCAACCTTGAGTCGATCGCCCCGGATCCGCCGCCAGCAGTGGTATCCACCACGGACGGCGCGACGAGCGCGACGGCAACCGCGCCCACGTCGGCGCTCGGCGCATCAACGCCGTCCACCAGCGCGGCCACCGCACCACCTGCCACGTTGCCGCAGCCGCCGCCGATGAAGCCGATCACATCGTTGACGTTTGTCGTTCCACCGGCGTTGCGCAACACCGCTCCTGTGTCGGTCACGGTGAGTCTTGACGACACGGACGCCGCCGCGCCTGTCACCTTCACAGGCGTGCGCGGGACGCACGTGCTTGCGGCGGCGTCGCAGCCGACCGTGTTCTCCAACTTAATCACCACTTCGACATCTGTCCCCGTGGGCGCGGCAGGCGGAATGCCCACCCCAGCGGCCGGGTCGACCGCCACCCCCGCGTCATCCGTTGCTGCCGCCGCGGGCACGCCGGCTTCCATGCCTACCATTCCAGCTGAGAGCTCGTCGTTCGGCCTTGTGCCGGAATCCGAGCTGCCCGTCATCACGTCGAACCAGCCTCCCATGAACACAGCGTCGTTCGGCACGACCGTGATGCTCACGGGCACCCATTTGGACCGGCTTCCCTCCCGGCTGATGTACGGGTCGCTCGTGGCGAACGTCAACGTCCTGTCGCCGACATCGGCGCAGCTCGTGATGCCTGCACCGCCTTCGTCATCGCAGGTGGCGAGCGGCTTTGCGAACGCGAAGCCGCTCAACGAGCAAGAACAAGTCTTTCAAGAGGTCGTGTATGGCGCGACGGAACGCGAGCTCGTGGGTTCGATGCTCACTTCCTATTCGCGTCCGGCCACCACGGTCACGACCGCCGGCCAACCGTCATTGACGCCCGACGCGCTCTTCTCCGTGAACTTCGCCACCGGCGGCCCCGCCCTTAAGCCACGCGTCGATGTTCTGCCACCCACCGTCCCGTCAACGCTTCAGACCGGATCGAGCGGCGACGTGCAGTATGCCGACGGGCAGATGAAGCTCCAAGTTCTGAATGATCTGAAGCAAATTGGAGGGGTAGGCGCCCTGCAGGTCGAATTCTCCGTTGACGCTCCGAACGACAAGGCGGTGATTTGCAGCAACGGCAGCCCGACGAGCGGCCACGTTGCCGTTGCCCCGGCGGCTAACGCGGCGGGCGCTCCGTTCGTCCCGGCTGCCTCCGTGCACACCCTGGCGTCCCCGTGCACTTTCGTCTCTCCAGTACTGACGGACACCGTCGCGGTTCGGGTCAAGATCACAGCACCGAAAGAATTGTCCACATGGACCGTCGTGGGCTCGTACCGGCTGCCTGCTATGGCGGCGTCCTTTTCGTCAGAATCCGTGAATGCCACGATGAAGATCTCGTCTCAGTCGGAAGTCGTCGGCGTGAGCGTCCTTGCGTACGTGACGGACAGTCCTGTGGCGGCGGCCGCCGTCTCGGCGTCTCCCTTGTGCGCCAATAACCCGACCAATCTGAGCGTCAGTTGCATCGCCGATCGGCTGCTGCCGGAAGGAGCTGGGGGTCCATCAAGTGCCTCGTTCTCGAGGAGCCGTCAGCAAAGCTCCCCTTCTACGTCCGTAAACAGTCCTTGGATTGTCCCTGTACGGGCGAACGTTCCAGCCTTCTTTTCGTCCGTCCTCGTCTTGCGCATGCACGTAACGGCACTGAACGCCCGCGGGGTGCAATTCGACATGGTGGTCAACACGTCGGGGGCCACCGCCCTTTCACAAGTCACGGCCCCGCCATCCCCTTCCGACTCAGAAGCACCGGCAAGCGCGGCCACGATCGTTAGAAATATTTTCTCGTTGAACCCCTGTCAAGGATACGTCAACTTTGTCGCGGCAACCTGGGCAGTGTTCCTGGTCATCACGGTCGCAAAAGTCGCGTGGCGAGCGAACCGTATGCGGAAGTCGCCGGACATCTGCTATCCCAGCGTCGAAGGAGTCTCGGCGTCCTCGTCGCTCATCCCCAAGCACATCTACATTGCGCTGTTGCGGCCCTGCCATGTGCACTGTGGACCCACGCACAGCCTTCAGTTGGCCGTTCACATCTTGGGCATCTACTTCGTCGCGTCGCTGCTCCTGTTCGGCGGTGAGGAACTCCTCGCCGAAACGCAGCGCCTGTGGATCCGCTTGCTCTTCACGGGTGGTGTGGCCGCAGCGGTGTCAACCGCCTTTATGCAGCCGCTGGTTGACCTCGTCTTCTGGCTGTACCGGACGGTGGACCGTCGTGTGTTCCACCAGGCGCCGACGGCCTCGCCACGGCACTCCACTCAGGATCTCACAGCATTCGGGCTGCGACCGCTGGAGGCTGTCGGCTTCTCAGAAGCGACGGACAGAAAGCTCGACGCCATCGCCATGTGTGACCGCCCAACCGCATCCTCACCGCATCCGTCCGGCGCCCCCCCAACCAAGGTCGCATCGCCATCGGCGAAGCCAAGCGGCCAAGCCAAAGGGACTCGCTACGGCACTGCGCGAACCGAGGACGTGACGGGCCCATCCAAGGCCAAGGGAAAGGCACACGCCCCGCGATCCGTCGGTGCCGCTACTGTGTACGGGGGCGGCGATGACTTCACGTCCATCGAGCACGTGGTTCCCGCGCGCGACGTCGACGACGCTGACACGATCGACTTGCCCCCTTCGCACAACCGTACCGCCTCGGGGCCCGAGGCAAGCAAACAAGACGCGAAGACGGCGCAGGTACCGTTTGATCCAGTCGCGAAGGCGGCAGAGGACCCCACGGAGACGTCGAGCTCCGAAAACAGCGCCCGCGACAAGAACATAGTCAGTGGCGTGGAAGCGGCGGCGAAGTCGTCCAACGACGCATCACGCAATCCGTTTTACGATCCCCTGACGATGGTGACCGTGGACAGCAGCTCCTACACGGCGCTGGGATCGGTGATCTGCGTCGCGCTTGCGATCGGGCTTGGCATCGGCACGTTGTGGATGACCTCTACCAGGTGCGGCGACGCCATGCTCATATTCGCGTATGCCGTCGCCACTGCATTGGCGATCGACATCGTCCTGCTCCAGCCCCTGCTGATGCTGCTCACACTCGGGTACCGCTATGTGGCCGCCGAAGACGAACCTGTGCACATGTTGCACCCCTATCAAGGAGCGGCGCTGTTCGTGGGCGAGTGCTGACACATTCGCCATTCGTTCACTGGCGACGCCGTTCCAAAAAGGAACGGCTTCTCTAAGCCGAAAAAAAACGGTGATAATTTGTCATCTCTCTTTCTTTCCCCGTTCCTTTCCCCTTTCAACTCCATTTTGAGGTTATTGGTCGCTAGCTGGAAGCAGCGAGCCCTTCCTACTCACAGCGATGTTCTCCCCCCCCCC
>ERZ1292633.1757-Hain-H41-02um-R1-1757-length-23011-cov-4_pt1 | contig 23011 bp, 22 predicted proteins | sample MGYA00564406_ERZ1292633 | MGnify/ENA primary metagenome ERZ1292633 (study PRJEB36523, sample SAMEA6512639) | groundwater metagenome | collected 2019-01-08 | study: AquaDiva: Metagenomics assemblies of 32 groundwater samples
CGCTTGTTTGACGGTGCCGGATGTTCCGCCGACCACTTTATTTCCAACAACCGGTACTGTCGCGGATACCGCCAGTCTGCAAATCCCCGACACTTGCACCGAGGCGAGACGCTTGCCGACATCGCCGTCGGTGAGAGTCAAAGCCACCAGTTTGCCGAGTAGAATATCCCCGGCGCCAATCGGTCCTGCTTCGCCGTTACCGGTGAGCTTGACGGCCTTGCCGATATCTGCATCTTTCAGGTCATCAACGCCGGTTGTTTGGTGAATCTTGAATGTCGCAATGACCGGGGCGATAGCTTCAAGATTCTGATCACGTACTGCCATACTCTCTCCTAATCTTTCTGTTCTTGTGAATTGGCCGGGAGATTCTCCCGCTTGGCCGGGACTGAAGTCCCTCTGCGTTACTTATTTGAAATCCGAATATCTTTGCCGCCCATCGGCTCGTCGCCGGGAGGAGGCCAGCAGACCAAAGCTCGCCGGGAAGGCATCCCGAAATTTCGCGGTAGTCCGTCGATATTGTTCCACCAATTGCGGCGACGACATGGAAGGAAGCGCCGCTACCAGATCTGTTGCATCCGCCAGAGCATCTTCGGTCTGACGCGCTACCGCCAGCGCCTTCGTCATGCCGACAATCCGCGAGATATAATCCTCCCGAAGAACCGACAATTCCTCCGACAGTTGCTTCAAAGCAGAGCCAACGCCGACCGATTCTTCCAATGCTCTCCGGATGGCGTCAAGGTCTATCTCAACGAGAGACTCGGCCGAAAGTTGCGCGATCAGTTCGGTCACGAATATCGTTCTTGTTTCATGGTGTGCCACTCGTTACTCCTGATTCGTTCGTTAGATGCATCTCTATTCGCGACAACCGCGATTCTATCTGCTGTGACATGCGGAAAAGTTCCTCTTTGCTAACGGTCCGTTCTTTGAGAAGTATTTCCAGCCCCGAAAGTCGCTTGTCGAGAGTGTCGACCACTCTGTTTTCCGCCTTGGCCGAAAGTTCCAGTTTGAGCGATTGGATTGTCAGAAAGTAGGCGGCGACAATGCCAAATATCATAGTGACGATATTGACGACCTCACCCGTCCTGATCCTTTGAATCCGCAACGTACTCATCGCCCGACTCCCGTTGTGGCAAGGCTTCCCACTCGCGCCGCCACCGGAGATTTATAGATCAGATACTTCAGCGCGCCGTGGACTCGAAGCGGTCTTACATGCACTCGAATCTGTGCGTCGGCCAGAAAACATTCGAATCCTTTGATTCCATCGCGAACCGTTGTTTCATTGGGCGCGATCACGCACTTCGCGTTAGCTACTTCTGTAACAATCAGCCTTTTCCCCGCTCCGATCAGCGATACAAACGATTTTGGCTTGATGAATCGCCGCACGGAGTGGCCATCATTCAGATCCAGAACTTCGTCTGCTGACTGAATCTGAGCGCTTGTCGTTGAGCCACTGATATCCCGAAATTCACCCAGGGTCACTGAGTGCACACAACTATGAAACGGACTTGATCCCTTTCGCCAGAGGTACACCCCCTCGCGCGTCTGGAGATTGCGACAGGCGGATTTCAGGTCGGCAATCGTTGCGATCGTAGAGCGCATCTTACGTACTGTCAACTCACCGCATCGAGCGGGAAGGGAATCGACAGTTTGTTCGTCATTGGGAAAAAGCCGTAATTCTAATCGTGAAACCGGCCCCCGCCCCTTATGCACAAACAGCTCAGTCTCAGCGACGGTGCAACGATCCTTACCACGCATCCCCACCAGGAAACCTTCCAACGATTTAATCGATCGCACATTCCCGGCGGCTTTTCCGTTGAGTAGCAACGACAATAGTACCCTGTTCTCCAGATCGCGTGCCTCAAACAGTGATTCCCCGAGATTCACTAACACTGGAATCCCCGCATAGGCTGGCACAACGACATATTCAGAGGCCGTATCCAAATCCCGCAAATCGGCGACAGGTTTAGGATTCCACCCACGGGGTTGGATTTGCGACGCCTGCCCTTCCCACTTGTCAACCTGGAGGTTCTTCGAAATTGAGGTGTCGGGTGTTGCTCCCCGATAGACAAGCGACGTCTCCAGCACCCTTTGAATCTGCCGGTAGTTGAACCAGACCGAGCCATCCTGGGTCGTCTGATGCCTACAGGCGCGCATGTCGCTTCCGCAAACCGAGCATTCCGCCAAACCATACATGAACCCGATTGAACATTCCTTGTAAATGCCGCCGTCGATGTTGTCGCGAAGACTCAGCGCCCCCTCAGATGAACGCAACCAGTAGAAGTAGCTCTTGACCCAGCTTTGCCCCTCTTTTACCTCAACGACGGCATGGAAATTTCTGCCAACCGGAAGGTGGTCCTTGCGGTGCCCCACCAGCACTGGCGCATCAACCATCAGGTCTGCGAGGCGAGGATGTTCATCGGCCGGAAACCTGCCCCCATATGCGTTGACGGCATCCGAGACGAGATACACTGCTCGTATGAAGACATCTTGCTCGGATACTGCTGTGGGCGGTTTGATATTGTCGTTGATGCGAGCTACCAGGAATGCGAGATCATATTGTTCCGATGGCGCCGCCAGACTGGCCGTAAGGGTGCCGGATTGAATGCTCTTGTCTGTTGTTTCTGTCATAGTGCTCCTCTCATCTACTTTCGCTTCCGAGATAAATGCGGCAATGCTGTCGCGTTTTTGCGCAAACCCTTTCATGGGTCGACTGGGTTGACCACAATAGGAGTCATCCCATACTATGTTCGATATCCTCATATAGAATAATTAGTTGACATTGTTAAACGCCCCACTGTCTTTATGCGGCATATGCTTTGCTCCCATTAAAGAACAGAGAAACAAAATGTACAGAGTGGATGGTAGCCCTATGATGATATACCGAAGAGAAACCAAGTCAAACGCCAGATGGCTTATGGCGCTAATCCTGTTCATCGCCGTCATGACCTTTACTGTCGATGAGGCCTTTGGACTTCCATCCCCTGCCCGTCCCAGTTCAAACACCTTTGCACCATCGGGAAATACGTCATCAAACAGCCCTTCGAGCTATGGATATTCCTCTCCTCTGTGCTACGATGACTGCCAGAGTGGCCCCGAACCAACCCCCGGCGCCGTCCCAGAACCGACTACTCTAATTCTCTTTGGTCTGGGTCTTGCCGCCGCTGGTGCCGCTCGTCGCAAAGCTAATTAGTAACCCCGACTCCCAACCTCTTCCTTTCAGAGCCTTTTGGTACAACCTCCCACCAAAGGGCTTTCTTATGTGACCACTTAAATTGTCCCTACCCGTGGCGTCGGTTGTTGTGTCGATCTCTTCCTCAGCGGCCAAAGAGCGAGCGACAAGGCCATAACGCCATCACAGCGATTGTTGTCGTCCCACCGCGCGCATCGCAACTCGTCTTCGAGGCTCCACCTCTTTCCCTGTCCATCAGCCATCTCCCACCTGTCGTAGCCAATCGAACCGCGGGCATGAAAGAGTTCGAGATTGGTGAGCAGTTCCGCTTTGGTTGAGGGGGTGAATATGACCCTTTGGGGATGCAGGTCTGCAATTTGCTCGACGATGACATCTCCCAGTCCGGTGGCATCCACAACCGCCTGGCCGGGATATTCATTCTGAATCGAACGAATCGTGGCTATCACGACCGCCCAATCCATCTCACGAAGGCGCACGACGTTGATCACCCGCACACTCCCGTTAGAGACTGCAACCGTCACCCCTACCGTGGCGGTCCGCTTACGAGCCAGATCCCAACCGGTGATATAGCGCGTTGTTTCTGATTCCAGTGGCATCTCTTCGTTCAACCGAAGGGCGCGATCAACGTCGGCTCCGGGAATAATCTCCCCGCCCGAATCAACAAATTGCCCCATGATATTCTGTTGCACCCGCGCCTCGCTGAAATACGTCAACCGCTCCTGAAGAAACTCCTGTGAAATGAACCGATTGTCTCGGCTGTCACCGGTAAGCACATAACCGCCGCGTTCACCGGTCAGGATTGATTGCACCCGCCGATAAAGCCACCCCTTGCCATTGGGAGTGGACACGAGATCAAGACGGCCAGCCCGATCGGCCAAACGCATCTGCAATACCTCTTCCACGACATACTCGGGATCGACCTCGAAAGCAACCTAATCAAATATGATAAGGTCATAGTCCTGACCCAAAAGGTACTCTCCGCGATTTTGTGTTGACCGTGCCTCAATCGTTGAACCGTTGGAAAACTCCATCCGCGGATACGGCGAACTCGTAATGACCTCTATAAGCGGCTCAACCAGCGGCGACTGGCGCGCCATCCTTACCGCACGACGAAAGATGATATTCGCCTGCTCCTGAGTAATCGATGCCGTCAGTAAGCGGTAGGGAGCGTTGTCATATTTTAACGGGCGAGGTTGATAGACCGCATGATGCAGAAGTTTCACCGCTGACACGAATGACTTCCCCCACCGGTTGCCGGTCACAAGGACATTTTCGCTTGTGCTGGAGTTTTTCAGCCATGTCACTTGCCCGTCATGAAGAGTCAGACCGAGGCAGGCCTCTCCGAAATACCCGTAGTCGTGGAAACCGCGCCTCCAATCGACCGACTCCCACCCTGAAAGTTCCGGTGCTATACAAGCCCCTCAGCCTTCGCTCGGGCCGTCTCCTCCTCGACCAGCCCCGCCTGATACAATTTGAGCAGACTATCCACATGTGTCATTTGCACCCGCGATTTTTCCTCGGCGAGATAGGCAAAAGTGTTATCAAACTCGTAGCGGCATTTGGCGTCAATCCCTGCAAGAGCCAGATCGATATTGCCGATCCATTCCAGAAAATTCGCGACTTCGGTCTGGATAGAGCGCACCTGGCGCATCACCATATCGAATTTGAACGCCGACCATGTCGTAGTAGCTCCATAGGAATAGCCGAGAAGAAATGGCGCCAGGTTGGTGCCGGCGCAAATCTCTTCAATCATCGCCCGGTGGGCGAAGAACCAGCTGTTGGTGACACTTCGGGAGGCGTTCGGTCCGACATGCTCGATAGCGACGTTATCCCAGGTAACCGGATTGTCGTCGACATCGCAGTTCTTGATCATCGCCACGGTGTCATCGAAATAGCGATTGATCCGCTCGATATAGGCCTTGTCCGATTCCCCCGCCATCATCGCCGGAGGTGTGATTTTTACATGCAGGCGGTGAAATCCGGAGTTGTGGCTGGTGCGACGCATATCATCGACGAGCTGTTGCTCGATATACGAAACGAATGGGACAGAGTGCAGTATGGAGCGGCCAAACGGTTCCGTCACGCTTGCGCCGTAGGGAATGAAATAAAAGTCGGTGCGATTGAGATCCATCGAAACATCATCTCGTTCGTATCGCAGGGCAAACGACGCCCCTTCTCCTCTGGCCGCAAAATCGGCTGTATCGATGGAGAGAAATCCGTCGATACCACTCCCATCCGGCTTGACCATGAGAAAGCCGCCGTACAAACCGTCGCGATAAAGAGACGTAAACAAATCAACAAGGAGCGTCACCATACCCGCCTGTTTACCCGAGGCCGTGCGATACAAGCGGTCCGATAAGTTGCCGAGACGCTCTTCGGCCCGCTTCGCGACTTGCGTCGACTTTGCGTTTACCCGAAACCCACCGGGCGCCGCAGAAAAGCGAACCCATGTCGATACCGCCGCGCTGACCGCCGGAATGTTGTCTGTCAAGAATCGATACAGAAGGGTGCGAAATCTGCGGGTGTGAAGATCGTCACTTCGCCATGCCATCGTGCGCAATGCCATCGGGGTCGAAGTCGTTGCCCCCTTGTCGACTGAAAATCGGGCCGTGCTTCTCAATTTACTCATGTCCAGAGGTTGTCCCCCGGTCTGTCTTGTTCGGTCATCCTCTTTTGCCTCCTTTGGGCTAATCACTGTGAGTGGCCATCAGCCACATCTGGAAGAGAGATTTCACCACAAAAGGTGAGCGCTTTTTGCGTCTCAATGCTTGGAGCTTGTCGAAGAAGTCGTTAGAACATTAATTAGCTGAACTACCCTATAGCCTGAAGCGCGCTAGTTTCTTATCTCTGTCATGCCAGCGAAGGCTGGCATCCAGTCTTGTCTTACTAAGAGTTAAGATGGACTCCAGCTTTCGCTGGAGTGACATTGGTGAAGGTACCGTGAAAATTGAGTGGTCTATCCGTAGCCCCAATAGACTGGGTGGCAAATTAGCAAAACCAACCAAGAGCTACCCCATTTAACCTAAACTTGGATGATCCGCAAACTTTTGCCTAAAATGTTCACATTTTGCACACTTCAATCACGTAGCCTCCTGCATCAAGCAACCCAAACAATGAGATAATGGATTGTTATACAACTACTTACGGAGCTATAACACTCAAATTTGATCGCTGGCATACATTTTGTTACATAAAATGGTGGAAAAATGTATATCCGACAATAACTTATAGGACAAAGAAGACATGAAACGTATTTTTTCACTCTTGATCGTGCTGGCGCTTTCAGCGGCACAGGCACATGGATTTGCCTTCGGTTTTCATAATTTTGGAAGCGCATTCGACCACAACAATAACTGGTCCCCTATTCACGGCATGCCGACCCCTTTCCCAGGGAACGGCGAATACTATGACCTTGAGGGACTCAACCTCCACATTGACCAGCAATATGTCACCATTGCCGTAACCAATTCCTTCGGCTACAGCGCCTGGAATCCCTATGGCACGGCCTTTCGCCTCGGTGACATCTTCTTCGATGTCGACGGCGCAAAGAACAAATTCGCTCTCAATACAACCGCCAGCGGTTCATCCGGCTTCTTTAAAGTATCGAGCTGGAATTACATTCAGAATACCCGCGGTTCCTGGTACAACAATGCCAGAGTTCGCAATGCGGTCGGCGCCCACGAAATCCGCACTGGTTCAAAACTTGCAAATGTGCAGTCCTCTACTCGCTATTGGGCAGGACTTGAAGAAAATCCCCTCGTTGGCGGCAATGCCAACACATGGGTGATGGAATATCGATTTGACCGTTCCCTGTTAGGCAATTTCAAAGATCTTCGCATTCATACCGCCGTCGGATGCGGCAATGACTACATGTCAACAGACTATACGGCGGTTCCTGAGCCAACCACAGTTGTGCTGTTTGGACTCGGGCTGGTGAGCGCCGGGCTTGTACGCCGACGCTACCTTCGAACCGGCAAATCCAATTGAGCCGGCACAACTGATTTTTCATTCTTTCGTATCTGCCCCGCCCCTCGGCGGGGCTCTTTTTTCCCATTGTTTAGACTTGAGCCCCCTCTACCCGTGTGACTATATTGAACCAACTATGACGACAAGATCATTCGCCACTTTTTCAGTGCTTGCATTCTTTCTTCTTGCCGGATGTGATGACGATGGCAGAGCGGTTAGTCTGCGATATGAAGCCGAACAGCGCTATTTCAAGGCCGACAAAAAACTCAGCCTGCTTACCAGCCAGCCCGAACTGGTGACAATTGAAAAAATCAGGGAAGTCGCATACCAGTTCCGCGATCTTTCCCAATTCTGCTACACGGCCTCAGGCGCCATAGACGCTTCCCGCAATCCGGTTGAATTAAGAGAGATTCAAAATCTTGCCTATCAATCGGCCTCCCGTCTGGCACAACTCTATTTTTCCGCGGGACTGTTTGATAGTTGCGTCTCCGGTCTTCAGCGCTTGATCGACAATGTCTCGCTGACACCGTCGCAGGCGCGTGAATCCTACTTGAATCTTGGCCAGGCGCTCCAATCGAATAAACAGTGGGACAGCGCTCTTACTGTGTATGAAACAGCGGTCCTCGAATTCTACCCTCCGCTTGACAGCACCGGACAAATCGTCTTTTCTGTTTTCAATCTCCCTACCCACATTTTTCGCCTAGCGGTTTTCGTTACCGATTCGGCAACATCTCAGGGACAGTTAACCAGCGCCATCAACTACTACCAGCGCTTCATCCGTGAACATCCCGGAACCCGTCTCGCCATCGCAAGTCATGCCAATCTCGCCCGTCTCTATGACGACATCGGCCGATGGGAGCTTGTAATTCCCGAGCTGGGCGCCCTCAAAGATTCTACCGGTCTCCTCCCCGTCGATATTCGCATCCGCATCGCCGATGTCTATGCTTTGCGGTTAAATCAAAATGATCGCGCCATTGCCGTGTACGACTCCTTGCTGACTGAAACGCCCGAGACCGATACTCTGATACGCCCCCTCTTAATCTTCAAAAAGGCGACATCACGCATTGACCAGAAACGATATGCCGAGGGACGTGAATTGCTGGTCGATCTCAAGAAACGACATCTTCGGTTCTATGGGCAAAATCCTTCAGCCCAGCTTGCGATAGCCCGTTCCTTTGAACTGGAAGGAAACTGGAGCCGCGCCGAAACTGAATACCAGGTTCTGTTTCGCAACTTCAAAGGTTCGGAAGAAGGGATGAACGCCTACCTGCATATTGCGGAGCGATTCGTAAAGATGGATCGGCCTGCAGAAGCAGAACGCTGGTACACCGATGCTCTTGTCCATTATGATGAAATTGCCACCCGAGGAGCCGGGTCTCTTGTCGAGGCCTCCGCGCTCTATTTCAAAGCCACCCTTTTCGAGCAACGACAGAATTGGAAGGAAGCGGTGGCAATCCTTGAAGGGATATTCAACAAGTTTCCCGACAGCGACGCCGGCCGCAACGCCATCAACCGCGCCTCCCAGATCGCCCGCAACGAATTGCACGATTCAGCCGCGGCCACTGCCCTTGACGAAAAATTCCAGACCGCGGTTGCGAAAATGAGACGGGAATGGGAAGGCTAAACAAACGATTCATTCGCCCGATAGTATAAGAAAAAGAATGCACCACCCGGAGGATACATGTATAGACAACTCGTGAAAGTTATTTTCGTATTGACAATTGTCTGCGCCGCCGCCTGGCCTGTTTTCGCAGAGGATGAAAAGCCCGCTCCGACCGGCCCAATCGATCAGTGGGGAAAGATCGATACCATCTACGCCGAACTTGCTAAAGTCTCAGAGAAAGTCTGGACCATCACCGTCGGTTGCACCAACGACGAGGCCTTAAGCGCCTTTTCGATCCCGCTCCACTATACTGCAGGGAAAGCCCACCTTGTTGCCGACTCAGCCGTCTTCACTACCGGTCGAGCCAGCGCTTTTGATATCAAATCCTTTCGTTGCGACACGGCCATCCAGGTCATCATGATTGGCATGATCGGCTCGATGGGACCGGTCAAGAAAACTGTCGAACCGGGAACGGGCGCGCTGGCAACGGTCTATTTGTCTTCGCTGGATATTCCTATTCAGAAACTCAAAGTCGACACCTGCACCGCCGCTCCAAATAACACACTCATGGCAATTGCAGATCAACAACTACTCGGGATTCCCGCTGACAGCCTGACACCCGACAAATTCCAAAAGCTCATCCTGGTTCCTGCTTACGTAGTGAGAGAACCGAAAAAATAACGGCGACTTAGGTTCGTACGCAAACGGCCGCTCGTCGCGGCCGTTTTTTTTTGGTATTGGAGTTGCGGAGTCCAGATTCTGAGGAAGCGTTGAAAATGTGTATTGGACGCTACACTATCTTTTCTGTCATTCCCGCAACCACTCTGTCATTCCCGCGAAGGCGGGAATCCAGTCTTAACTCTTAGATTGATAACGCATCTCGTCTACGCTCGATGCGACACGCTGAGTATTCCGTGGGCGGTCCCTCCACAGGCGGGATCTCGTCTGCCCCTAATGATGTCGATGCACCTCACTCATCATCTTCCGAAACCACCTTCCCCGGACGCGCATAAATGGTCAACCCCATCTTAAGCCTGACATACTTTTCCAATTGCACCTTTTGTTCCGGCGTCAGACGCCCTCGCTGATAAATCTCCTTCAGAAACTGCGTGGCGTCTAGCGTGAAATAATCCTCGAACCCCATTTGGCGGGCAAGATGGTTAAGCTCGGCCGATGCCTCAGCGCTCTCGGTCTTGGTGACAAACTTTTCGCCGTTCTGCGATTTAAGGCTGAGATAACCGCTCTTGCCGTCAAGACGGGTCGCATTGAGACGACCGGCAATCTCGGCAACATCGAGCTTCATCCCATCTTTCTGTTTCTCCAGTTCCTTAATCTTCTGATCAACGTCGATATACCTATCCGCCAACTGTACTGCCAGCTCGGCGTCAGACTTCCCGTTACTGTCGGCCACGGTCGCCTCTTCCATCAGACTGCGGTGACGCTTGGCCGGACAGAGTTCAGCATATTGGCAATAGGAGCAATATCCCCCTTCGACCGCTGGAAAATTATCGACTCGCTCAGCGGTCTGAATAGCCGATATATCATTGCGAATGTTTTCAACAAGCATATCGATGGTATCATCGGAGAGCCGCGTGCGAACCACTTCGTTGTGTTTCAACATATACTGCGCGACTTCGATTGTCTCGAACTGTGGATGGCGGGACCTGATGGCCATCTGATAGATCCCCATCTGCGAGACGAAATCGGGGTCATCCACCGAGGGAAGCCTCTTCCCTGTCTTGTAGTCGCAAATCTCGATGACGCCATCATCCCGTTTCCAATAGCGGTCGACACGCGCCATGATGGTGTTATCGCTGTTTGGAATAGGAAATGTGATTGTGGCCTCAGCGCCGAGAAGTGTCCCCGGTCGGAATGGCTGGTAGGCGGCATAGTGGTCGCTGAGCATCTTTTCGCCGTTGCGAATGTAGTCGTCGACGCCCAGATATTCCCCGCGCACCTCGACAAAGCGGGTGGCATCCCCCTCCCACTCCTTGCGAAATCGCTCCAACACGGTATCGAGTGGAATGACCACCCCGTCGTTGCCGCGCTCATAGAGAATATGCAGAACCGAGTGCACCGTTGTGCCAAGCCAGATATCGGCGGTGACCCGCTTTGGAACTTCGACCTTGGAGATGTACTGAAACTTATATTGCTGGGGACAGGTCCGGAATGTTCTGAGCCGTGAATGACTGAATCGCTTGCCCATGTGCCTATGATACTATACGGCGCCCCGGGCGACAATCACATTTGCGATATCCACATTGATGGTCTGTATTTTCTTCATGTAGGGCAGGTTTGTCTTCAGACCTGCCGTCTCACATTCATTAACCCATTCGGTAGGATTCATTGGCGGGTTCGAAGACGGACCCGCCCTACAAAAGACTCGCCCCACCAGCGCTATGGCGGCATTGTCCGCAATGCCGCCATCTATTTCTCACCACGGGGCAGACGGGATCCCGCTTTAAGGCGGGACCGCCCACGAAAAACATCATCAATGTTTGTGTTCGCCGTTCTTGTCACCAGCTAGCTCCAGCACTTCCGACAAATAGGTGTCGGTGGAAATTAGATGGGCAAATCCAAGCATGTCCTTGTAACATAAATACTCCCGACCCCATCGACTATGCCAGAAGACACTCCCCCTATCGCACATGTAATATATCGGACAATGTATTGTTCGAAGATTAAAAGCTTCTCGTAATTCTGGAGAGTGAGAGAGCGCATCAGTCAAGGGCTTCGCTATAATCGGGTCCCATTCACGAGGGAATAACAAATTAATGTCATCAAAACTGTGCACATGCGAGCCGTAGACAATCATTGTGTCATCATTAAACGGGAGAAAACCGTTAGAGCCCGTCTCGTAGACATTCCAGATAGCAATCGTATCAAATGGCCTCAACGTCGAATCTAACAGTTCAAAAACTCCTTCACCTACAACTCGCTGTTCCAGACTATTGCTGGTATATGCGTGAAACTCGATAACGGCTACATGGGAGCTACTGATTTGGCGTGATCGAGAAGCAAGGCTGGATCGGGAAGCGAGTTCCGAAGGCGAAATATCAGAGTCTTCCCAACATTCAACCTGACTCATACACTGGTACAGCGCACAACACAAGACTAAAAGGAAGCCGAAACAGACAATTGACCATTTCAATGCTCGCTTGCTCATCATCGTAACTCGCTTTCTGCGCTCTACCGCCGCCCCGGCCACACCCGCCCCATTAACCCCTCCAGGAAACCAACACCCAATCCAAAATGCACAGCCGCAAAGATCGACGGACCAAACAACAGCAGACCCAATTCCTTCTTTTCTCTGTACAATTGAATCGAAAAAGCTGACACAAGGAGCAGATATCCAAGAGTCGCCAGCATGGTGAGCCAGCAAAAGAGCGTCGAAAAGATCGACAGCACTATTCCTAACGCAAGCCCCGCCGCCGCCGCACCCGAGAACCATTGTATCGGGGAAAAGATGCGGTGCTTGGCTGAATAGTTGAATCGTCCCCGCCCATAGCGGCGCATCTGCTTCCACAGCCCTCTCAGATTCTCGCGCGGGTAATAATAGATCTTCAACAGCGGCGACAGGATTGACTTGATCCCCGCCTCTTTCACGCGGTGATTCAGCTCCACATCCTCGCAGGCATCAAATGACTCATCAAAGTAACCGACTATATCGAACACCTCACGTCGATACATCGCCCCCGACGAGGTCGGGTCGACTTCCCCCTCGAAATCGGCATAAATCTCCGACCCCGGTTTGTGCCCAAGGGTAGAATTGCGGCAGATGGCCACTGCCCGTTGAAACGACGAGATATCAGGGGGATCAAGGGGTTGAGGCCGGCAGAGGCATCCTGCTCCGGTCGATTCAAAAAGGCGCACCATATCATCAAGAAGCTTGTTACCCGGAATATGACAATGGCCGTCAAGAATCAGAATGTACGGCGCACTGCTTTGGCGAACGCCGACATTTCTCCCCGATGACGGCAACATTCCGGCGTTGTTCAAAACCCTCAGTGAACCGAATCGCGAGGCAAAGCCCTTGGCGATCTCCCGAGTGTTGTCGCTGGAATCGCCGTCGGCAATGATTACTTCCACTTTGTCGAGGGGGTATTCCTGCTGTCTCAGTTGATCCAGAGTCTTGCCAATAAACCGCTCTTCATTGCGAACCGGCATGACAACGGCAATTGTGAATGGTGAGGGATGCGTCATATTGTCTGTTTTAGTGAGACCTTCACGTGTGAATTCCTGCACCAAACATAGCGTCCTCGACGCGATGGTTCAACAAGTATTGAGTGGATCAGTAAGAGAGGCCGAGAAAACGCGCCCAGTCGTCCCGAAGGCTGTCGAAAGAGTAATCGTTACAGCAGAGTTTGGCGCTCTCGGTAATCTGGTGACGAAGATCATCCTGTTCCACCAGAGCGATAATGGCATCGGCGAGAGAAACAGGATCGTTGAGCCGGCAAATGACCGCGTTGTCGCCGTGAACCGCAAGTTCGCGCACATCGCCGAAATCGGTCACAATGCAGGGTAGTCCCGCTGTCTGAGCAACCATGAAAGGAAGAAATCCACCCGACAAAGAAGACACATTGACATAGATATCATGAGCGCTTTCAAATTCCTTCATACATCCGTTGAGCGGCTGTACGGACACACCGGCCACCGTATCATTGGCGACATTGCAGGAGTCGGTGAAAATGGTAAGCTCGGCGCGTGGATATTTTGCTTTAACGAGCGAATAGCCCTTTATCAAGGTCGATAGCTCACTCCCGCTCGCACGAAGATAACTAACTAATCTCGGCTTTGGCGTGCCTGAAGAAACCTGCTCCGGATGGGTTGTCTCCACAATCGGATACAACACATCGGCGGTCACTCCTTCGGTCTGCAGGCGTCCTGATTCACGGGCGCTGAAACAAACAGTCCTGTCGGCGTAGGAGGCTAAACGGGAGAAAAGAGTTCTTTGAAATCCTGTCAGCGAACAGGCCACACAGTCAACGACACAGAGATGCACCCTGCGTCCATTGTACTTCGCCGCCACCAGCATGGCAAAGAGCTTTGTGAGAATTGTTTGTCTTCCGACAATGATAACAACCGGAGCGCCCGGCTTGCTCTGTTTGGTGATAAGATTCATCTGCGAAAAGATGCTCATCTTGCCAACATGGACAGGCGATAGCTCAAATCGTCGCCACATGGCCGAAAGGAGATGCTCTTCAAAGGCAGATAACCCGCCAACCGACAAGACCAGAGGAAGGTTTGGTATGGGCTTATCTTCGGCCGGTTTGGGCTGGCTGTCAGCCTCTACAGGGGACTGGATTCCCAGTTCGTCGAGAAGTTTTTCGAGTTCAGGATGAGTCATATAATCATTGTACACATTGCCGGTAGTTCGGTTGCCCAAAAGAAAAAGCGTGTTGGCACTAAGTTCTCATCTCTGTCATGCCCGCGGAGGCGGGCATCCAGTCTTGTCTCCTAAAGAGTTAGGACTGGACTCCCGCCTTCGCGGGAGTGACATGCATGGGAGTGCGGCGAGAATAGAAGGTTCTTCAACAGTCCCTTCAGTCTGCAAATGCCTTAGAATGGCGTTCCGACCGCCTGCTCAAGCTGGAATCGCTTATAAATCGAGGCGTAGTGCCCCTCCTGAGCCAGCAATTCACTATGGCGTCCGGTTTCAACGATCCGGCCATTTTCGAGCACGAATATCCTGTCGGCCCGCTCCAGTGTATCGGGGCGATGGGTCACGATAATAGCCGTCATCTCAGGCATCACCTCATGGAGCCTTTCCCAGAGAGCCGCCTCGGTGCGCGAATCGAGAGCCGATGTACAGTCATCGAGAACCAAAATCCTCGGCTTCCCCACAAGCGCGCGGGCCAGCGACAACCTTTGCTTCTGCCCGCCCGATATCGACATGCCGCGCGTGCCAATCTCGGTCTCAAGCCCTTTCGGGAAGCGCGCAATATCATCCTTCAATTGGGCAATTTCGGTCGCCCACTGAATGGTCTCTTCATTCACTTCCAATCGTCCCATAGTGATATTGCTCCGTATCGAGTCACTAAAGAGCACCGGCTCCTGAGGCACATAGCCAATGCGCGGGCGAAGATCGGCAAACGAAAGATGGCGAAGATCTTTATCATCGATTGACACTGCTCCGCTGACCGGATCGACTAATCGCGGAATCATATTGATAAGCCAGCTCTTCCCTGAACCAACCTTCCCGACCACCGCCACCGTTTCACCCGGATTGACGGCCAGCGAAATCTCATCGAGTATCGCCCGCTCATTCTCCGGAAATTTGAACGAGACATTCTCAAAGCGTATCCGGCCATGCAGATCGCCGTTACTCTCTGGCGATGCTTTTTCGGACACCGCCACAGGATAATCCTCAAGCTCCCGAAGACGGTCGATAGACACCGCCGACTGACGGGCCTTGACCAGAAACTGACCGACATCAAACATCGGAAAAACCAGCGTCGTGACGTAATACACGAACGACATCATGGAGCCGAAGGTCAGGGTCTTGTCGATGACCATCATGCCGCCGATGAGAATCACCAGCACCATGCCAAACTGCCAGATATAACCATACATCGACTCGATGACAGTTGTCGCTTTGACCGATGAAATTTCGGCTTCGCGCCTTTCATGTGCGGCATCACCGTATTTCGCCGACTGCCGCAACTCCTGAGCATAGGCTTTCACGACCCTTATCCCCGAAAAACAGGACTCCATGACATCGCTCTGATGCGATATCTTTTTCTGGAGGAGGTCATACCGCTTGTCAAGCACAGTCGAGCTTTTAAAGAAGATGATTATCAACAGTGGAAGCGGTCCCGCCGCCAGTAATGTCAGCCAGGGATCAATCGTTGTCATCACGACTATTGTAAAAACGACTTTTATCAGCGCTTCGTAGAAACGAAAGATTCCCGAGCAGGCAAACCACGACAGCTTTTCGGCGACGTCGTCGGTCAAGCGGGTGACAATATCACCGGTGCGGAACTTATTGAAAAAGTCCGGTCCCTTCTCGATAATCTTTGCAAAGGCTCCCTGACGAAAAAGCCATTCCAATTTCTGGTTCATCCACGCCCGCCAGCACTGGAAATAGGCATAGACAAGCATCGCCACAAACGAGATGACCACAAAGCCAATCGCAAACGAGGCAACCGGTGTCCATCCGAATCCCGCTCCGGTGGTAGCGATCCATTGCGCAAAAGCATTGTTCGGCACGGTCTGGGTCGAGACATAATCAATCATGAAGCCAATCATGAGCGGAAATGTCACCCAGATGGCCGCCTGAACCGGTGTCAGCACTACCAGAATCGCGAAGACAGAAAGATGTTGGCGATAATAGCGCCAGATATATTTAGCATATTCACGCATTTTGTACCACCTGTTCCGATCCCTTGAATTGCAAATGGAACAGTTTCGAGTAATAACCCTTCTTTAGTATCAGATCGATATGCGTCCCGCGCTCGACAATCTCCCCCTGACGAATGACGACAATCTCATCAACGTCGAGGATTGTCGAAAGGCGGTGGGCGATAATCAGCGAGGTGCGTCCCTCCATCAGCGTTTTAAGAGAGGCCTGAATCGTTCGCTCCGTAGCCGGATCAACCGAGCTGGTGGCCTCGTCAAGGAGAAGCACCTGCGGATTTACCACCAACGCCCGCGCGAATGACAACAATTGCCTTTCACCGCGGCTGAAGTTCGACCCCTTCTCGGATACCTGAGTTTTGTATCCCAAAGGCAATCGCTCGATAAACGCATGCGCCTCGACTGTTCGTGTCGCCTCTTCAATATGCTCCTGCGTCACCTCAGCCGATTCCAGGGCGATATTATTTCGCACCTCATCTGGAAAGAGAACGATATCCTGAAGCACCAGCGCAAAGTTTCTTCGCAATTCGGTACGCCTGAACTTCTTGATATCGACGCCATCTATCGTGATACGCCCCTTCTGCGGATCATAGAATCGCAGAAGGAGGGAAATCACCGTCGTCTTGCCGCCACCGGTCACACCGGCGAGGGCGACCCGTTTACCGACGGGGATATCAAAAGACACATCCTTCAGTGTCCAGTTTTCATCGTTGCCGTACGAGAACGATACATTCTCGAAACGAATCCCTTTGGTTATCCGCGGGAACGGGATTGGCTCTTCCGGTTCCGGCACAGCCGTCTTTTCTGACAGCACACCGAAGATGCGTCGCGCACCCGTGATACCGCGCTGTATCTGAAACATCTGCTCCGATCCGCGATACAACGGCTCGAATGACCGCCAGATGAGTACCATGAAGGTGCTGAAGACGCCGACCGTCATTTCATCCGACGCAATCCATGACCCTGCAACATAGAGGAGAGTCCCTATAATCAGATTCTCCATCATCCACAGCACATTGAAAAAGGCGGTAATAGTGATATGGGTGAAGGCGTCATTCTTAAACTTCTCGGCATTGGCCTTATTCATTCGCTCGATGGCGTACTTCTTTCGATCGAAGACCTGAATAATAGAGACGCCATGCAGGAACTCCGTCACCGTCGCGACCACTTCGGCCATGCTCTTTCGCACTGCCATGAAGCGCGGCGTCGTAAACCGCTCGAACCCTATCACCAGCGCAATCATCAGGGGTGCAAAGGTCAGCAAAACGAGCGTCAGTTTGACGCTGAAATAGAACATGATCCCCAGCACTACCGACAAAAGAATGAAATCGGCGATGATGATAACCACGGCATTGGTCAGAAACATCCGCAAAGACTCAGTGTCCGATTCCACCCGCGCCATAAGTCTCCCCACCGGATGGCTGTTAAAGTAGCTGACATCGAGTGAAAGCATATGATCGAACACCGTTCGCTTCAGCTCCACGATGATGTCCTGTCCTATCCGCTCAAGCTGAATCCGCTGGACGTACATCAACCAAAGCGCCACCGCCTGCATGGCGAGAATTGTCAGCACGGTGTAGACAAGCCCTTCGACATCCGAGTTTTTGACATTCTCGTCAAGAGCCTGCTTGATAAGAGCTGGCCATGCCGCAGACAAGAGAGTTGCGATGAGCAATAAGCCCAGGCAGACCAGTATCCTGCGCCGATGCTTGCGCATGAACGGCCACAGCGCGGCAAAGGCCTTGCGGGCCGGTATTTCTGATTCGGTTGCGGTCGCCTTTTCGTCGGCGTAAAAATCCTGTGTCATATATTCAAGTGTCTCTTTTCGTAACGTGTTGCGAAATCACTTTGTTGCGGGCAAATAAAAAACCCGCCGTGGTTGTTAAACCGCGACGGGCGACATTGCCTTGGTATATACTATTAGCGTATAAACGCAATATCCCCATCGCGGTGGACTGGGACAAGTCCTTCGGTCGTAATCATGCACTGTTTCATCATGTTCTTCTCCGCGTTGGGGTGTATGGTTCTTTGTTTCTTATTCAATATCTTAAATTAGGCTGGGATTATACTCACCCGTCATATTGTTGTCAACAGGATTTTTTTGGGGAGAAACCCCTCCCCCATCCCCTCCCCGATTCGGAGAGGGGTGAAATATTTTGATTGATCCCCTCGCACAAAGCACGTCTTCCTCCCCTTTCCTGTATCTGGAAGGGGGTTGGGGGGTTAGGTTCTTCTCGTGGTCGCCTGCGCTCACCCTGCCCCAAAATCAGGGATTGACAAAATCAAGTCGCGCAGTAACTTGTGGTGTAGTCAAGCGGCTGTCACACAATCCGAGGAGGAAATGATTATGTCCATAGGCAAATTAAGGTCAGCGACCTCGTTAATCTTAGCGACAATCCTCGTCTCGTGCACGACACCATCTTTTGTGAATGCCGACGTGTCTGTTAATCCATTCAACTTTCTGCTTGAGAGTAATTCACCCAGAGCAATCGCGATGGGCGGGTGCGCAATCAATTCAGTTACCCCTGAGTCGCCGCTCAGCAATCCAGCCGCGCTCCGCCTCTTTCATCTCGATCATCTCGCGAGTGTGAACTTCCCGAACAGCTCAAAATTGCTTTCAGGCCTCGGTGTCAATGATCTTCGATTCCGGACTTGGGGTGTAAGCGGAGGGTCATCTCTCAAGAGCTTGAAGAACGCAGACTCCCTGCCAATAAATTTCTCAGTAGGATTGTCGTATGCTTACCGTAAAACGGACTACGGGACCATTTACTTGACCAAAGAATACGCTGGCGCTATTGATTCTTTTGAAGCCTATGACGAGATGAATTACCTTTCCGCCGGAATCGGTGTAGAAATACATCGGTTTCTTCGCATAGGTGTCGGCTATTCCTACAGAATTCTCGAATTCCTGTCGATGCCAGCGTCCTCTTTCGGCTGGGGCAAACTTAAGGGCAACACGCATGATTATGGCTTTATTGCTCAGGTACGCGTGCATGAACTCGCAAGGCGGAAGTCGGCGCTCAGTCAGCCTAATTCGCATCGATTGCAATTGGAACTAATTCCGTCCTATGCCATGGTTAAGATCAATGATGGAGGGAGCATGTCATACGAGAATGGACCAGGACCATTTCCATTTGGGATGGAGGCTACAAATTCGGGAGCTTCAATATTTGCCTCCCTCGATCTGAATGCGGCGAGGTTGGTTTCAGTCTACTGGACCCAGAAAGCAAACAGCAGAACAAGCATTCAGTCACATGGAATGGAATTTGGTCTAGCTGACATGTTGTTTTACCGCTTTGGCCGGTCAGGCTCATCAGGCCATTCCGAAACCAAGGGAGCGGGTATTTCGTTGGGAGGATTAATGGCATGGTTGGAAGAATGGGGGAAGCTTGATACAGAACACAGCAGTGTTCACCGGTTTATGCGAAAATTAGATATTCGATACGACTATGCGGAACGCGAAGGATTAGATAAGTTTCACAAGCTAACGCTGTCACTTCTGCAGTGACAGCGCCCCCTTAAAACGTCTCGTCGAAATCGGACATTGTCTTGGGGATGCGAACAGTCAAATCGGTCTGCACTTTCACCTGGCAGGCCAAACGCGATGTCTTTGTAAGGCCGTCGGCCTCGTCGAGCATATCGGTCTCGTCTTCACTCGCAGAGGAAAGCGTCTCAAACCCTTTTTCCACGATGATATGGCAGGTCGAGCAGGCGCAGTTGCCGCCGCAATTGTGATTGATCTTGATATTGTTGTCGAGAGCGGCGTCGAGAACGGCCGTCCCTGCGGACACTTCTACTTCGCGGTTAATCGGGAGAAAAAGAATTTTCGGCATGGCCTCTTATACATCCTTGTCTTTCGCATGACGGAACACCGTCACGTTGTCATGTTCATTGCCATACCGAATCGATTTCGCGTAAGGCGCAAGCTGTGCGGTAATATACATGAAAACCCACGGCGGCAAAATAGTGGAACAGCCGCGCACCAGCACCATTTTGCCGGTGTGCTTGCTCCAGTCATAGCCTTCGGCAAGGGGGAAAAACTTTTCTTCGGAAAAACGCCCCTCAGACAGAAAATCCGTCGGATCAATAATATCGAAAGCCATCAATACTAACAGCTAAACGACGAGCCGCACCCACATGACTTTTTGGCATTCGGATTGGAGAAATTAAATCCGCCGCCGAGCATACCGCCCTTGAATTCAAGGGTCGTCCCCGCCAGATACATAAGTGCTTTCAGATCGACGACAACCTTGACGCCATCAAAATCGAATTCCCGGTCGAACTGAGTTTTCTTATCGTCGAAAGCCATCGAATAGGACATCCCCGAACAACCACCCGATGATACGCCAAGCCTGAGATAGAGATTGGAATCTTTCTCCTGCGCAAAAAGTCGCTTCACTTCGGCGATGGCCTCAGGCGTGATAAAAATGACTTGTTCCTGCTGGGTCGGCTGGGCGCCGGCGTTGGTTTGGGCTGGTGATGTTTCGGCCATAATCAAAAAACTCCTCGGGTTGTCGCAGTTAAACGCCGGATAGTATTCATCCCCGGCTTTATCCAGACAACAAATATAGTCGTTTTCGGTTCCCATGCAAATTGATCGGTTGGTAGTGGTAATTGACTGGCGTTTCCGGTTCTGTGATGCTTGTCTCGTCTACGGCTGTCGAAAACCCTTTCGCAACGCGTCGTGTCGAGCGCAGTCGAGACACGAATCCCCCGGCGGATGATGCTAACTGTTTGAAAGATAACGCATCTCGTCTGCGCTCGATGCGACGTACCGAAACACATTTCGGCAATTTTGATCCCGTGGGCGGCAGACGTCTCGTCTGCCCCTGACAGAACCAGCGAGTAGGTCAAAACCCCTGTGGTTTTGACTTCTTTGCCCCGGTGGCCCAGGCACTGCCTGGGTTCTTCAACTAATATTTCACTCAAAGCATCCCGCCCATTGGGCGGGCCACCAAGGCGAAGACATTGCCGCAGAGTCAGGAGCACAGGGATACTGACTTACTCGACTACCACTCTTGTGCAAGCCGGGGGTTAGGTTCTTCCCATTGACAACATGGACTCTAAACTCTATATTCCCCCCGTGAAGCTCTCCCACAAAACCGACTACGCCCTCACCGCCGTCCGCTTTTTCGCCGGACTCAAATCAGACCAGGTCGGCTCGATTACCCAAGTTGCCCAGGCCGGAGGAATCCCCAGAGAGTTTCTGGCCAAAGTGCTCCGCGATCTTGTCCGGGGGGGAATACTCAAAGTCTACCAAGGGGTTAAAGGGGGGTACGCTCTTGCGAAACCAGCCTCTAAGATTTCTATTTTGGCGGTCATAGAGGCCGTTGACGGCCCATTGCGAGTCTCCCTACTTACCAGTCCACCAAGCAAGAACCCCCTCAAGCCGGGGCCATCAGACCTCTTGCTCGAGGCGACAGTGGGACGGCTCGAACGGGAAGTGCGTGATCGGCTCGAAAAGCTCAATTTCGGAAAGTTCAAAGGAAAACCGATTGAGCGAACCCGGGTCGAACAAACCGGACCGGAACCATTCTGACTTTGCTATATTGACAGAGCGTTCCTTCCAAGCGACTTTGTAGTACATCAGTCTGTCATTCCCGCGAAGGCGGGAATCCAGTCTTATTCTACAATGGGTTGGACGGACAACTGAATTTATCGAACCGAACGAGGTTCGATGCGTTAGAAGAGATAGACACGACACGAAGGAGCTTTTTGTGGATTCATTTTTCGACCGATTCAACGACAAACAGCATAAAGTCAAAGTTGGCCTCGCCGAGATGCTCAAGGGCGGCGTCATCATGGACGTCACCAACGAGGAGCAGGCCAAAATCGCCGAATCCTCCGGCGCCGTCGCAGTGATGGCCCTTGAGCGTGTCCCCTCCGACATTCGCGCCGAAGGGGGCGTCGCCCGCATGGCCGATCTGGATGTCATAGATAAAATCAAACGAGCCGTCACGATTCCGGTCATGGCCAAATGCCGTATCGGGCATTTTGCCGAGGCGATGGTTCTTGAATCCCTTGAGATTGATTTTATCGACGAATCCGAAGTCCTCACCCCCGCCGACAATCTCTACCATGTCAATAAGTGGAACTTCAAAGTGCCGTTCGTTTGCGGATGCAGAAATTTCGGCGAAGCGGTAAGGCGCATCTCTGAGGGAGCGGCCATGATCCGCACCAAAGGAGAAGCCGGAACCGGTGATGTTTCCGAGGCCGTCAAGCACCTTCGCGAAATCAACTCGGTGATGAAGAGTCTGACAGTGATGTCAGAAGAAGAGCTGTTCGGTATCGCCAAAGAGCATCGTGCATCAATTGATATCGTGAGAATGGTCGCCAAGACCGGCAAGCTCCCTGTCCCCAATTTCGCCGCTGGTGGCGTGGCCACCCCCGCCGATGCCGCTCTATGCCGATTCCTCGGTGCGGAAGCGGTCTTTGTTGGGTCGGGAATCTTTAAGGCCGGTATGGACCTACCGGAGGAAAAACGGCGATCAGTCCAGGAGAAGCGGGCCGCCGCGATTGTGAATGCCACGACGCACTACGAGGATGCAAGCATCGTCGCCGAGGCCTCCCGCGGTTTGGGTCAGGCGATGAAGGGCATCCAGGTCCAAAGCATCCCCGAGCCGCAGTTGTTGCATAAGAGGTAGAGGCATCTGATGCGGGCAGAGTCAAGTCATCGCCCACGAGTTCATTTCAAGTTCATTTTGGCCGGACTGGTAATTCTCTCCGGCCTCTTAGTTTTCGATTCCCAAATCGCCGCGCAAACCATTTGTTCAAAGGACATTGCATTATTTCGAGGGCGGATGCAGAGAGTCCCAATTTATGATAAGCAATTTCCTGAAGTGGTCGTGGGCACCAGACCCAATGTTTCAGCGTTTTCAGACTGGGACCTGGATACT
>ERZ1292633.1758-Hain-H41-02um-R1-1758-length-23000-cov-4_pt1 | contig 23000 bp, 27 predicted proteins | sample MGYA00564406_ERZ1292633 | MGnify/ENA primary metagenome ERZ1292633 (study PRJEB36523, sample SAMEA6512639) | groundwater metagenome | collected 2019-01-08 | study: AquaDiva: Metagenomics assemblies of 32 groundwater samples
ACGCCATAAGTTATAGTTCCCCGATATTCATCGGGGAACGTCTACGAATTGAACCCCGCCCTTTCTACAAACTCATCACCCTAAATAACCAACCAGAGCATTCATTACTACCATTCGTTATGGTTGATAAATTAACAGAAAGGGCGGGATTATCGTATTATCTCCTTATAATTTTTATTATACTTCAAATTAATTTTTTGTCAAAGCATTTTGAAAGAAAAGGGATTTCTGGTTGCGTCCCTGTTTTGTGGTAGACAACGACCTTCCCGCCAGAGGCGGGTCTGCCTCAGGCATGATATGGTCGTTGAGGCTCCCGGGCGACCCCGCCTTAGCGGGGGAGGGATTTTCCTTGATTGAATGGAAATTATATCAGATTACCTAACCCTGCACCACGTAGTCCGCCTAAGGCGGATCAAGAAAAATCTGCCTTAAGCCTCCGCCCGAAGGGCAGATTTTTCTTGACAAAATATTTAGAACGGCTATAATTATTAGGAATGCCTAACTCCATAAACACGGAGTGTTTATTTATGAAAAAACCGGAAGTTTCATCCCATATGGAAGATTACCTTGAGGGGATTTATAATCTGGAACGCTCTTATAAAGTGGCCCGGGTTAAGGATATTGCCGGTTGGCTTCAGGTGAAAATGCCCAGTGTCAGCGGTGCGTTGCAGACGCTGGTGCGCAAAAAATTGATTAAACACGAACGTCATGGTTACGTAGAACTTACTCCCCGCGGTAAAATAATGGCTGAACGGATTCAGAATAAACACAAAGACCTGACCGATTTTTTCACGAGAATTCTTAACATCCCGCCGGTTCAGGCGGCCCGCGATGCCTGCCAGACGGAGCATGCCATCAGCCCGATGACGATGAACCAGATCAGGAAATTTGTCCGGTTTATTGACGCCTGTCCGCGGGGTGGAACGGAATGGATTAAATATTTTATGGCTGAATGTTATTTCTCTTTGTCGGCCGAAAAAAAACTTCAAACAGATTGTCATCAGTGTATCAAGCAATCTTTGAAAAATAAAAACAATGCAAAAAACAGCCCGCGATGAATTGCTGGAATTAATCTGGGTTAAAAAAGAGCAGTTCCTGAACCGCACCCGGTCCGGTTCAAAGCAAACCGCTTTGTCCCGATTTGGTCGGGACTCCGCTGTCGCTTTGCCGTCGGTTGATGACCTGATTAAACAGGATTTGAAAATCTCATCCGAACTGCTGGCTGAAATGCTTAATAATAATTATTTAACCAGAAAAGACGGTTTGCTTGATTTTACCGAGAAAGGTTATCAGTCCGCGGCTGCTTTAACCAGGGCGCACCGCTTGAGCGAACGGCTTTTTAGCGACGTGTTGGAACTGGGGGAAAAATACCTGGAGCGAAACGCCTGCTCTTTTGAGCATATCCTTAGTCCTGAAGTGGTGGAATCTATTTGTATTCTTCTTTCCCATCCGCGCGAATGTCCGCACGGGTATCCTATTCCTGAAGGTTCTTGCTGTAAGAAATTCGCTAAAGAAATTCAACCGCTGGTTGTTCCCCTGATTGAATTAAAAAGCGGGGCAACCGGTAAAATTGTTTACGTCGTTACTAAACATCACCAGCGGTTGGACCAGTTGACGGCTCTCGGGATTACGCCCGGGATAACCGTTAAAGTCCATCAGACTAATCCGGCTTATGTAATTAAAATTGGAGAAACTGATATTGCTCTTGATGATGTGATTCTCAAGGATATTTATGTCAGACGGCAATAAACCCAAAACCTCTAAAAAAAATGAATCTCAAAATAAGTATTATCAATAGGTGAGTTACAGGGCAACTTTTAAAAACCGCAATATAAAATTAAACACTCCGCCAGCGACAAAGGCAAATACAAAAACAAAGGTAATAATCATCAATGCTATTTTGAGTCCCTGCTCTTTAATAATCATAAAAACATTGGCGATGCAGGGAACAAACAGGGTTAGGGTCAGGACCGCCACCAGGGTTTGAATCGGTTCTAACTTGACACCTTCGGTCATTAATACGACTGCGTAATCACGCCGCAAAAAACCCATGACAAAACCGCCGGCGGTTTCTTTGGGTAATTGCAGCCAATTAACGACTAGTGGGGCGGCCATATTTTCAATTACTTTGAGAAGCCCGGTTTTATCCAGCGTAAACAAAATAAGAGTACCCAGTATAAAAAGCGGAACCGCTTCTTTAAGATACCAGGCCACCCGCGACCAGGTTTTAAGCAGAATATTTTTTAACTGAGGCCGGCGCATCGGCGGGATTTCCATAATAAAATCAGAACTTTTCCCCGGTAATAATAATGAAGCAAAATAACCGACCAGCATAATAATCGCCACCAAACTTCCGGCCCAGATTAAGGTGGCTTTTCCGGAAATGGTGGCCGTTTCTCCGAAAATTACGCCTAACTGGGCGGAGCAGGGAACCGCCAGCGCTAATAATAAGGTGACAATAATCCGCTCTTTCCGGCTTGGTAAAATCCGGCAGGTCATCGTGGCCATCGTGTCGCAGCCTAATCCCAATACCATCGGTAACACCGCCTTGCCGGTTAATCCGATTAATTTAAATAGGCGGTTAACCATTATTGCCAACCGGGGTAAATAACCGGAATCTTCCATCAGGCCGAAGATAATAAAGAAAAAAGTGACAATCGGCAGAACAATGGCAATCGCATAAGTCAACGCCATCGTGATTATTCCGTATTGGCCGACCAGCAATTCGTGAAGCAGCGGCCAGGGGATTAATTTTATTAGATCAGTCAGCCACGGGTTTAAATATGTTTTAAAAACGACTTCTTCCAAGAAATTAACACAGATGCCGGCGCCGACTTTTCCAACGATGAAATAAGTCAGGTATAATACCAATATTAAAAAGGGAATTCCTATCACCGGATGCATGGTCCATTTTCCCAGAAAAACTGCGGGGGAACGACGGGGGGGCGGTGTTTCTGTTTTTAGGACTTCCTGTAAAATCACGTCTATCTGTTCAAGCCGGTTTTGATTAATGATATAACTGACCGGTTTAATATAACAGTTCTGCAGTTCTCGTCTGATATCTTCTATCTGTGTCAGAGTGGGTTGTTTTATTTTATTGGCCGGAACGGTTTTAAGAAAGTCATCTCCGGCCAGCCACATTAATGATAATGATTTAGGAGTAACGTGTCCTTTCGGCAAAAGAGGGGTTATTTGTTGAATCGCCGATTCAATCATCGGTTCATATCTGAAATCAAACGAGGGTATTTTGCCTGAAGAAATATTTTTAATTAATGTTTTGATTCCTTTACGCTGGGTAGCCACAGTGGAAATAACCGGGACATTTAGAAGGGCGGATAATTTTTTGGTATCAATGACAATCCCGCGTTCTCTGGCCTCATCATCCATATTTAAAACGAGGACAAAAGGTAATTTCATTTCGGCCAGTTGCCCGCTGATAAAAAGCGCCCGGCGCAGATTTTTGGTATCGGCAATCTGAATTACCAGGTTCGGTTCCTCGTGGAGGATGATATCGCGGGTAACTCGTTCATCTTCGGACTGCGGAATAAGATTATTAATACCGGGTGTATCAATGACGAGGATGTTTTCGTCAAAAAGGGCCGGGCCCTGGGTGATTTCCACGGTGGTGCCCGGGTAATTGGAAACGGTGACGTACCGGCCGGTGAGTAATCCGAAAATGACGCTTTTGCCGACATTGGGATTGCCCACCAAAACGACCTTGTTTTTGTCCCGATAGTCATCGGGACTCCGTTTCGCTTCGCCGGTTAAATCCAGGGCGACTTTTTTATCAACTAATCCGGTCTGGTGCATAGGTATTCTTAATTAAGTTAGGTTTGCCTAATAATCATATTAATTTTATCACTTCCGCCGGAGATGTCAAGGAAAATTATATTTCTATTCGTTTAATGGCTTTAACGCCGAAATAAAGCGGAACAATAGTGGTTACCAGTCCTATTAAGGTGATGCCGATGGTCGTGATCGACAGCCAGAAGAGAAATGAGTTAAGCGTCAGGAGTTTGATGGTAAAATAATAATGGCAGGGGAGTGATTCCAGAATAATTACCGTCAGGACAAAACAAAGACTGAGAATCATGTTTAAGGTTCCGCCGAAACCGCCCACAATTTTTGAGGGATTATCTTCGCACAGGTTCGGATAAATGGTGCCCAGCCCGACCGAAAGAGCCGATAACCCGAGGCAGATAATTAAAATCAGGTAGAGTTGAAATAACGTAAAAAGAAGCGGGATTTCTACCATCCAGTTGGAAATAATAATTAAAACACCGCTGACGCCGAGTGAACCGCAGAGAGCAAAAAGAAATTTGCCGTAAAAAATAGTGGCTCTCGGGATAGGGACCATTCCCAGTATCCAGAAACACCGGCCTTCCAGACTTATTTGCGGATAGACAAAACGGGTGGTGAAAGTGGCCAGGGTAAACGAGGTGGCGGTAAAATTCAGCAGAGAAACAAGATACTGCCAGAATTGTTCATTAATATTGATATAAGGCAGGTTATTGATATTAAGAAAATATACGCCCAGGAGTCCGAAAAAAATGAGAAACTGAGACCATTGCACCGGATCACGGCTGAAATTTTTAATATCTTTAATAATAAGCAATTGGATCGGTTTTTTGAAAAAGAAAAAAATAAGCGGAATAATCCGGTCCAGAAACCCATGTTGAGAGTACTTTTTATTGCGGCGCCAGGATTGAACCAGTGAATATCCGGTTCGGTACCAGCGGGCTGCGAATTGATAAGCCAGCAACATTACAAAAAGGCCGTTAGCCAGGAGCATTAAAAAAAAGAAAATCATTTTTGACGATTCGCCGTGGGCCGAGCCGACGATTCCCTGCACCATCCAGTAACTCGGTAAAAACGGGTTCTGGCAAAAAGATAGTTTGCCCAGGAATTCCTGCATCCAACGGGCGGTAAAAGGAAGGGCCAGTCCTTTTAATTGAGTCAGTTGAGAAAGAATGAGTAAAATAATTAATACCGCTAGGCTAGCCAGCGAGATAATAATATGTTTTTTCCGGCGCGGGAAAAACGTAGCCAGCCCCATCGCGATTAAAGCGCCCAGGGCCGATGGAATCATAATAAAGACTCCAAAAAAAACTAAAAAAATCGGATAAAACGACAATGGATTTCGGTAAACAACGCCGTAAGCGACCATTAACGGCGTGCCCAGAAAAAGAAAGGCCCAAGAACTGAACGTTACCGTATCAAGCAGTTTGTAAAGAAAAATATGCGATTCTTTTACAGGAAAAGATAATAAAAATTCTGATTCCTTTGATTTGTATAATGAAGAATAAATGATAATGGCGTTACTGATAATTAACATTAATCCCAGGGCGAAAAAAAACAGGGCGAAAAGATACTCGGTCAGCCAGCCGCTTAAATCAGGAAACTGGTTTAAAAAATTAAAAACACCGAGAAAGATACGGAATAGGCTGAGCCAGAAAATAAAGCTGGCTAAAAGAACAACCGATGTTTTGAATTTAGCTTGCTGTTGAATCAGCCAGGTCTGGTTAATTAAACCGGTCAGTTTTGTCTTGATGAGAACCAGAACCGGATATTTCATATCGGTGATTCCCTGCAGGATTAACTCATCTTGCTATAGACCGTTAAGTTACGGCCATTACCATCAGGTCGGCTAGTGCCTTGTCAACTTTGTTTTTTGTTGGTTACCCAGACTAAAGTCTGGTCCGCCTGAGGCGGATTAGGCTTTAGCCTAAGGACAACACCTAATTTCAGTATTGATAAGGCACTAGGCTGATTCCTGGGTAATGGTCAGGAAGATATCTTCCAGGTTGCCGTTTACCCGGCTTTGTTTTTTCAATTCCGCCATTGTGCCGGTCATAATCAGTTGACCGTTATTGATAACGCCGATGCGGTCGGCTACTTCTTCGGCAATCGTTAATAAGTGGGTGGACATAAAAATAGTGGTGCCGTTTGATTTGGATTCTTCGCGAAAGAGATTTTTAACCAGCCGGGCGCTCCGGGGATCCAGCCCGACCAGCGGTTCATCAACCACAATAATCTGCGGTTGACGCATTAAAGTACCAGCGATAATTAACCGTTGTTTCATTCCCAGAGAATAAGTTTCAATCAACTGGTCAAGATAACCGGCCATCTGGAATAATTCTACGTATTTGGCTAAAGATTTATTAAAAGAATCGGAATTCACCTGATACATCCGGTTGATAAATTGTAGGAACTCGCGGCCGGAAAGTTTCTCATAAATAAAGGGCTGGTCCGGAATATAAGCCAGATACCGTTTGGCGGTCAGGTAATCATCCTGAAGAGAGAATCCGTTAATAAAAATCCGTCCGCCGGTCGGCCGTAAGAGCCCGACCAGGAGTTTAACCGTGGTAGTTTTGCCGGCCCCGTTCGGTCCGATAAAAGCAAACAATTCTCCGGCCGGAATTTCCAGGGAAAGATTATCAAGCGCCATCTTAGTTCCGTATTTTTTTACGACGTTTTCAAATTTAATCATAATTTTATTCTTCTTTAAGTAAATACAAACCGGGGATCAGGGCTTCTTGTTTCAGGATGTCTCCGGCCGGGGTAATCCAGGCGCGGAATTGGAATTTTTTATAATCAAGCACCACTTCATAAACTTCATATTCCTTTTCCTGCCACACCAAGGTTGTTTTTTCTTCCACCCGGGCGGTGGTTGATTCAACCTGCCCGCTCAGAGGGTTAATCATACTGCTGGCCCATTGCTTGCCGACTGAAAGATGAGGCATTGAGGTAAAAGGCGAAAAACCGTGCGAAACAATAGTATTTGGCTGAAAAGGCCGTCGGCTGGTTTCCATTTTCTTCCCGTCCCAGATGTTTAATTCCAGCGATGAACCGTTAACTTTCCCTTTAATCTGATAAGTCAGGTTAATCATCGGCGAGGTGATTGAGAAATCAAAGGAATCCAACTGGTAAGAAAGGTTAACTAATGAATAACCGGAGATATCTATTCCGGCCGGAAGAACTATCTGGCCGGATGGTATTTTTTCGATCTTAGTGATGTTGGTAATTTTATAATAATTATTGTCCGGCTGGCGGCTGATGACGGTTTTCGTGTATCCGATTCTTTTATTAAAAAGGTAGATACCCATTTGTGAGGGCTTGAAATCTTTTAGATGTTTAAGGATGGCTTTATAAGACGGGTCGGTTAATTGGGGCAGGGTCGGTAAAATTTCTTTTTTAATAAAAAGGGTGGTCATCGTCAGCCAGAAAAATACGATTGAATAACCGATTATTTTTCCAAACATACTGGTAGTGAGTTTACCGAACTAAATGATTTGAAATCTGGTTTAATGTTTTTTCTATTAGACCGGGCGGATAAGGCCGGGGATTCCAATGAAAACTGACTTCGTCATCGTTTTTTCTGGGGATGATGTGAATGTGGAGGTGGGGAACGACCTGCCCGGCGCAGCGGCCATTATTCAGGAGCAGGTTAAACCCTTCGGAACCGGTTCCCCTGACGATGGCCCGGCTTAATTTATCAAGAGGTTGCAACCAGGTGACCTGTTCGGCCGGTGTTAATTCCGACAAAGAGGCATAATGTTTTTTAGGAATTAAGAGCGTGTGACCGGGCCGGATAGGATTTATATCAAGAATCGCAATTACCTGACTATCTTCATATAATTTACTAACCGGTATTTCCCCTCTAATAATCCGGCAAAAAATACAATTTGTATCCACTATTTTGTCGTTTCTTTTGCTTTTTCTTTTTTGGCGGTAGCTTTTGGTTCAGGCAATGATTTTTTTTGCTTGGTTTTTCCTTTTTTCTTCTCCTGAACCGGTTCGGATCTTTCAACCAACTCAAAAAGGACGCGCGAGCCGTTATCGCCCAGCCGGTTAAAAGCCCACCGGCCTTTATTTTTTTCTCCGCTTGAGGTGGCCCAGCGGCTGCCGCCTAATTTAACTATTCTGGTGTAGCCGCCCGGCCGGTTTTTAAAACGAGGGGCGATTTCCTTAAGCAGTTTCCGGACAATTGTTTTATCCTGCAATTCCGATAAAATTAACCGGAAATGATGCAGTGATGGGTCTTTGGCAAGCGTAATTAAACGTTCGGCTAACCTGGCAAATTCCTTGGCGCGTTCACGGGTGGTAATAATCCGTTCGTGCAGGAATAAACTGTTTACCATGTTACGACCCATCAACCGGTAATGGCTTGAGGTTAAACCTAATTTCCTATAATCTTTACGGTGCCTCATCGGGACTTAATCCTTTCTGGTTAACCGGGTATTAATATCCATCCCCAGGGATAATTCCATATCGGCTAATTTCTTCTTGACCTCCTTAAATGAAGTCTTTCCGAAATTCTTTACTTTCAAAAGGTCCGGCTCGGTGCGGGTAACTAATTCGCCAATGGTACTGATATTTTCTGTTTGCAGGCAATTTGAAGCCCGGACGGAAAGGTCCAGTTCGGAAACGGACAGGGCTAATTTCTTTTTCAATTCAACCAGGTCTTCTTCTTGTTTCCGTTCTTCTTGTTCTTTTTTTTCATCGATCTGTAGTTCCCGTCCTAATTCAAAATACTGAACAAAAGGATTAATATGCCGCCGGTAAATTTTAGATGCTTCCACCAGCGCCATTTCCGGTGTGACGATTCCGTTGGTCCAGATTTCCATGATTAATTTGTCATAATTGGTTAATTTGCCGACCCGGGTATTTTCCACGTGATAATTCACCTTAATAATCGGCGAGAAGATGGCATCAACCGGGATTAATCCTACTTCCGGTTCGGTCTGGGTATGTTCTTCAGCCGTGATATAGCCTCTTCCTTTTTTAACGATTAACTCGGCTTCAAATTCTTGTTCGTCCACCAGGGTAGTCAGTAACAGGTCCGGGTTCATAATTTCCACCGTTGGGTCCGGTGTAATATCAGCCGCCGTAACCGTTCCCTGTTTCTTAACCGAAAGAGTTAATTTTTTAGGTTCATCCGAATTAAGGCGCACCTGTAATTTTTTGATGTTCAGGATGATATCCGTAACATCTTCCCTGACGCCTTCAATTGTGGAGAATTCATGGTCAACCCCTTTGATGCGTACGGATATTACCGCGGCGCCTTCAATGGATGAAAGTAAAATACGTCTTAATCCATTGCCGATCGTGGCGCCGAAGCCGCGTTCAAACGGTTCAGCCACAAAACGGCCGTAGGTTGCCGTAATACTTTTTTCATCACAGACAACCCGGTTCGGCAGTTCAAAATCGCGCCATCTTACTCTCATAGGTTATTTTCTCCTTATAAATTTTTCCTAAAAATAATAATTTATCTGGAACAGAATTCAACCACCATCTGTTCATTAATCGGTGCGGTAATATCTGTCCGTTGCGGTATCTGGATTACTTTTAATTCCAACGGGTCATCGGAAATCTGCAGCCACGAAGGAATTTGATTTTTCGTTTTAGTTTCTTCCCGGAACAGTTTAACGAAATTAAGATTTTTTTCCTTTGGTTTAGGTCTGATTACGTCGCCGGCTTTCAGCCAGGATGAAGGGATGCTGATTTTATGGCCGTTAACCTGGATATGCCCCTGTTGGATAATCTGCCTGGCGCACGCGCGTGAATTGGCCAGCCCGCCCCGGAAAATAATGTTATCCAAGCGGCGTTCCAAAAGAATTAAGAGGTTTTCGCCGGTGTTGCCCGGTTGTTGTTGGGCTTCATGAAAATACCGCTTAAACTGGGTTTCCAATAAGCCATAAATTCTTTTTACTTTTTGTTTTTCCCTGAAATGAGCGCCATAATCGGTCCTCCGGCGCCGTCTGGCGCCGTGCTGACCGGGCGGAAGGGCATTTCTTTCAAAAGTGCATTTAGGCGTATCGCAGCGGGCGCCCTTTAAAAAAAGTTTCATTCCTTCGGTTCGGCAAAGTTTACATTTACTTCCGGTTTCCCTAGCCATTTTCTATTTCTCCTTCTACTACCGATTACACAGATTTAATTCGTGTCGCCTCATCGGCGACCCGCCGAAGAGGCGGGTTATCTGTGGTTAAACACGTCTTTTCTTTCTCGGGCGGCAACCGTTATGCGGCAAGGGGGTAACATCCTCAATGGCTTTAACATGAAGTCCTGAATCCTGGAGCGAACGGATGGCCGCCTCGCGGCCCGAGCCCGGACCTTTAACCCTGACCTCAATTTCTTTTACGCCGTACTTACGGGCTTTTTCAGCTAAGTTTTCAGCGGCCTTTTGCGCGGCAAACGGTGTGCTTTTTCGCGAGCCTTTATAACCAATCATTCCGGAGGAAGCCGTACAAAGAGTTGCCCCGGCCTGGTCGGTTAAAGTAATAATCGTATTGTTAAAAGTTGATTTAATATGGGCGATTGCCTTGGCGACCAACCGTTTAATTTTTTTCTTGGGTGGTTTAACTTTTATCTGTCCACCTTCTTCCGGTGTTTTCTTTTCCTGGGGCGCGCCGTCCATTACGACCATTGTTTTTTTAGAACCCATTAATTACCTCCTCGTGGCGCTTTAGCGCCGCTTGATAAAATTTTTTAGCAAAAATTTTTATATTTAAGTCTTTTCTTTCGTCATCTTTTTGCCGGCCACGGTTTTCCTCGGCCCTTTGCGTGTCCGGGCATTAGTTCTGGTGCGTTGACCGCGGACCGGCAGTCCTTTGCGGTGTCGTAAACCGCGATAAGAACCGATATCTTTAAAACGCTGGATATTCCGGGTAATCTGACGGCGTAAGGCCCCTTCCACCATATAATGCTTGTCAATAATGGTGCTTAAACGGCTGACCTGATCTTCGGTCAGGTTTTTTACCCGGATATTCTCATCAATCAGGGCTTCCTGTAAAATTTTCTGCGAAATGGCTTTGCCGACGCCAAAAATATAAGTTAATCCGATGACGACTCTTTTATTAGCCGGAATCTCAATTCCTGCAACACGGGCCATAGACTAAATCTCCTTTGTTAATGATTATTCGCCATAGGACGAATCCGTCCCCGCTTGGGCGGGGCGGACACAGATTTTAAAACTACGATGACACAGATAAATATCTTCTATCTTAATCTGTGTCAGTCCTGCCAAGGCAGGACTGATCAGTCCTTCGGCTGGTAATCTAATTAAAATCAGTGTAATCAGATCATCTTTTTTATTTTCCCTGCCGTTGTTTATGGCGCGGATTGGAACAGATAACCCGGACCACGCCTTTGCGTCTGATAATCTGGCAGTTTTCACAAATACGTTTAACGGATGCCCTGACTTTCATATCTAACCTCGGTAAACAATTCGGCCTTTGGATAAATCGTAAGGTGATATTTCTACGGTAACTTTATCACCGGGTAAAATTTTTATAAAATGCATTCTTAATTTTCCGGCGACATGAGCTAAAATCAGATGCCCGCCTTTAAGCTCGACCCGAAACATCGCATTTGGTAATGCTTCCTTGATAATTCCTTCGGTCCTGATGGCTTCTTCTTTAGGCATAATTTAACCACTGATCCCGTCAAGGCGGGACTGATTACACTAATTAAAATCTAACCACACGAATGTCGGGAAACACGGATTAAACCAGTGAAATCCGTAGTCAAATCCGTGTAATCAGTGGTTAGGAATTAACCGGTTAAAACTTCCCGGCCGTTTTCCGTAACCGCGACCGTATGTTCAAAATGAGCCGAAAGTTTTCTGTCTTTAGTGACCACCGTCCATTTATTGGGAAGTATTTCCACTTCCCAGCCGCCTTCATTAATCATCGGTTCCAGTGCGACCACTAATCCGGGTTTTAAAATAACCTCAATATTATCTTTCGGCGGCATCACGTAATTAGGCACCTGGGGGTCTTCATGCATCGCTGAACCGATGCCATGTCCGACAAAATCGCGCACCACGGAAAAACCGTTTGATTCGGCCAGGTTTTGAATCACCGCGGAAACTGAAGATAATTTTACATTCGGTTGCATTTGTTCAATCGCGCGGTTCAAAGAGTTCCTGGTTATTTCAATTAATTTTCTCGCCCGTTCCGTAATCTGGCCGACCGGTAAAGTTATGGCCGCATCGGCAAAATAATTTTTGTATTCTACCCCGACATCAATGCTGGCGATATCGCCTTCTTTAAGAATTCTTTTATCCGGAATACCGTGAACAACTTCTTCATTTACCGAAACGCAGATATTTCCCGGATAACCGCGGTATCCTTTAAAAGCAGGTATTCCCATCCGGCTTAAAATGTAATCGGCGGCCGCTTTATCCAGTTCCAAAGTACTCAAACCGGGGCGGATAATTTTTTTAATCAGGTTAAAAGCGCCGGCGACAATCAGGCCGGCTTCGCGCATTATTTTTAACTCACGCTCTGATTTATAATATATCATTTCCCCGGAATTTTTTCAAGTATCTCTTTAAAAACGCGGTCAATGGTTGATTCACCACGGATATTAAATAGTTTTTGCTGTTGCTTATAAAAATAAATTAACGAAGCCGTTTGTTCCTCGTAAACTTTCAATCTTTGTTTGATCGTTTCAATTTTGTCATCCGAACGCTGGTAAATCTCGCTGCCGCATTTTTCACATTTGTCTCCGTTTTTAGAAGGGGCATAAATCAGGTGATAATTCCAGCCGCAGCGCCGGCAGATCCGCCGTTCCGATAATCGCTCAATTAAAATAGCATCCGAAACATCAATATAAAAAACTGCATCAATTTTTTGGTTGGTTTTTCCGATCAGGGTATCAAACGACTTCGCCTGTTCAATCGTTCGGGGAAAACCATCCAGGATAAATCCTTCAGTGCAATCCGGTTTATTAATCCGGTCGGAAATTATTCCCGAAGCAACGTGGTCCGGCACCAGGTTTCCTTTGTCCATAATATCCTTACTTTGCAATCCCAGTGAACTGGCATTCATCACTTCATCTCTCAGGATGTTTCCCGTGGCAATATGGGGTAGTTTCAGATGTTCGCTAAGCCGTTTTCCCTGGGTTCCCTTGCCGGAGCCCGGAGGTCCCAGGAATGCAATAATCATATTTAACGTCTTCCTTTAATCCGGCCTTTTTTCATAAACCCGTCATATTCCCGCATCAAAAGGTGCGATTCTACTTTTTGCATAATATCAAGACCGACTCCGACGATGATTAAAATACCGGTGCCGCCCAGGAATCCGGCGACATAGCTGCTGACGCCCAGTGCGGCGGCCGATAAAGTGGGCATTAAAATAATGGCGGTAAGACACGCCCCTTCAACCAGGGTAATCCGGTTCATTACATTTTGTAAATAGAGCGCCGTATCGTGACCGGGCCGGATGCCCGGGACAAAACTGCCCGATTCTTTAAGCATATCGGACATTTCAACCGGCCGGAAATATAAATTATTCCAGAAATAGGAAAAGAAAAAGATAAAAACGATATAAAGAAGTGTGTACCAGAAACCGCTCTGGCTCATATCAAATACTTTTCCCAGCCAGGTTGAGCCGGCAATGTTGCCGATGGTATAAGGAACCATCATTAAAGTGCTGGCGAAAATAACCGGCATTACGCCGGCGTGGTTAATCCGTAGGGGCAGGTAGTGTCTTTGTCCGCCGTAAACGTGCCGGCCGCGGATATGTTTGGAATATTGAACCGGAATCCGCCGCTGGGCCTGGGTGATATACACAATGGCCGCAATTGATCCCAGATAAAGTAATAATAAAATTAACGGCTTGTCCGGGGTCAGAGTATCAGCGTCAATACTTTTATTTATTTCCATAATCGCCGCCGGAATACCGTCTATAATTCCGGACATAATAATCAGAGATGCTCCGTTACCGATACCGTATTCGGTAATCTGTTCGCCCAGCCACATGACAAACATTGAACCGGCGGTAAAGCAAAGCACGGAGGTGAAAATAAAGGAAAACCCGGGATTTAGAGCCAGATTGTTTTTGATTAAAACTATTGATGCCGAAACGCCCCAGAAGATACAGATTGGCACGGTGGCATACCTGGTATATTGGCTGATTTTGCGGTAGCCGGAAGGTCCTTCTTTAGCCAGGGCTTCCAGTCTAGGGACAACTTTAATCAGGAGTGAAAACATGATGGAGGCGGTAATATAAGGCATGATGCCCAGGGAAAAGACCGAAAGTTGAAGATTTCCGCCGCCCCCGCCGGTAAAAAATCTGATATAACCAGTTACCGCGCCAAAATTAGCGACCAGCTCCGCCATCAAGTCACGGAAAGCTTTCATATTCACGCCCGGCAACGGTACAAAAATGCCGAACCGCCAGACGATCAGGACGCCTAAAGTAAAAAGAATCCGGCGCCGTAGTTCCGGAATCATAAAAATATTAGTAATAATCTCAATAATTCGTTTCATAATAAATTTTTATGCGAAAAATTAGAGTCCGTGTTTAATTTTATGAGACCCTTCATCCCGCTTCAGCGTGATTCAGGGTGAGACGGTTGACTTTATCAACAGCCTCAATTTATGCTTTTATCCTGACGGCCTGGCTTTTGGCTTCGGTTATTTTCTTCTCGGCGCTTTTGCTGAAGAGATGGGCGGTGATGGTTAGATTTTGTCTGGTTAAATTACCCTGTCCGAGGATTTTGATTTTATTAAAAGGGCCTCTAACTAAATGCGCTTCAATCAATTTAGCCGGGTCAATTTTATCTCCGTCGTTAAAACGGTTGAGTTTTTCAACGTTGACAATGGCAATAGTAGATTGAAACTTAAAATTAGAAAATCCTCTTTTGGGGATCCGGCGGACAAGCGGGGTCTGGCCGCCTTCAAAAAGGGGTGAAAAACTGACGCCGCTCCGGGCCTTCTGCCCTTTATGGCCGCGGGTAGAGGTTTTCCCGTGTCCCGAACCGGTCCCGCGTCCGACGATTTTTTTCTTTTTCCTGATTACTTTAACCCGGTGTTTTAATTGAGCCAGATTCATATAACACTACCTCCGCGTAGTTTTTCCCATTCCGTTTTGGTATGTAATTTTTGCAAGGCGTAAAGAGTAGCTTTTAAGACATTGGTCGGATTGGTGCTGCCGAGGACTTTACCGAGGATATCTTTGATCCCGGCTAGTTCCAGCACGGCGCGCATAGCCGAACCGGCGATAATACCGGTTCCCCGGCAGGCCGGGCGTAATAAAACAGTGGTGGCGCCATACTTGGCTTCGGTCCAGTGGGGGATGGTGGTATCTTTAATCGGGACTTTAATTAGATGTCTTTGTCCGAATTTAACGGCTTTTTCTATGGCGATGGGTACCTCTCCGGCTTTTCCTTTGCCGTAGCCCACCAAACCTTTGCGGTTACCGACGGCGACCAGTGCGGTAAAACTGAACCTTTTGCCGCCTTTAACCACTTTAGTACAACGCTTGGCTTTGACCAGAATTTCTTCTAATTCGACATGTTGACCCGGCTGTCCGGACTCGCGGCCGACCAAGTTTAATTTCATTGCCATTTTAATAATATCTCCTATGTGAATGATTACCCGTCTCTTCCCGCCCAGGCGGGATGAGGCGACACAGATTTTGAAACTGCGATTACACAGATGGAAAGAAATAAATATCTGTCCCGCTAAAACGGGATTAATCTATGTAATCTATTTTCCGCCTGAGACGGACCGCCTTTGGCGGTAATAATCACCGTAATCAGATCGCATCTTCAAATTTTTAAACCGCCGGCCCGAACGGCTTCAGCCAGCGCTTTAATCCGGCCGTGGTACGGAAATGACCCCCGGTCAAAAACCGCTTCTTTGATTCCTTTTTGCAAAGCTAATTCCGCCAGTTTCCGGCCGACCGCTTTGGCCGCCGTAATATTACCGGTTGATTTTAATTCTTTTTTTACTTCCGGGGAAAGAGTGCAAAGACTGCACAGGGTCTGCCCGTCTGTATCATTAATCAGTTGGGTATAAAGATGATTAATACTGCGAAAGACGTTTAAGCGAGGTTTGGTGGCCGTACCAAAAATTTTTTTACGGACGTGCCGGTGCCTTCTGATTCTTTTCTGTCGTTTTTCTTTTAATTGCATAAAGTTTACCCCGCGAGGTTATGTTCCGGAAACAAAAGTTTTCCCCGCCTTACGGCGGATAACTTCATCAGTGTATTTTATTCCCTTAAGATTGTACGGTTCAGCCGGTTTAACGAACCTGATATTGGCGGAAAACTGACCGACCAATTCTTTATCCGTTCCCTGAATTACGACCAGGTTAGGGTTAGGAATCGTGACGGTAATGCCTTTGGGAACCGGCATTTTAACCGGGTGGCTGAGTCCGATCTGAAGAATCAGGTCCGTTCCCTGCAGTTTGGCGTTATAACCGGTTCCGTGGATTTCTAATTTTTTTTCGTATCCAGTGAAGACACCGATTACCATATTATTGATTACGCTGCGGCTTAAACCGTGAATCATTTTATTTTCCTTAGTGGCCTCAGGACATTCGACGATTATTTTTTTAGCGGTTTCTTCCACCTTGATTTTTACGGTAGAAGGGAAAGTCCGTTCCAGGGTTCCTTTAGGTCCGGCCACTTTTAATTTGTTATTTTCTACGCTGGCTTTAACACCTTCTAATATTTCAACCGGACGTCTGCCGATACGTGACATTTTATTCTCCACAGATTACACTGATTATAATTAGTTGATTACACAGACCATCCGGCCAACGGATGTTTTACCACACTTCGCAAAGCACTTCGCCGCCCAATTTAAGTTTTTTACATTCCTTATCGCTCATTACTCCTTTATGGGTGGAGATAATTGCCAGGCCGAACCCGTCAAGAATCTTGCCCATCTTGGCAGCATTGCGATAAACCCGCCGGCCGGGTTTGCTAATCCGGACGAGCCGATTGATTAATTTTCCCCCTCGGGCGGTATATTTTAAGTAAACATGTAAAGACTGTTTTTTATCTTCAACAGTTGTTTTGACATCCTTAACGTAGCCTTTTTCTTTAAGAATCGCCAGTATCTGTGTTTTTAATCCGGAAGCCGGAATAACCACTTTTTCTGCGTTACGCATTAGTCCGTTTTTAATGCGGACCAGCATATCCGCAATCGGGTCAGTCATGCTCATAGCGTTTCCTTTTAAGTATTAATTATGAAGTATAAATCATGAAATATGTTTCACTCATAATTCATAACTCATCAGCCGAAAGACTGATCCGTCTCCGCCATAGGACGGATTCGTCCCCGCCAAGGCGGGGCGAACTTGGGCGGATAATTTATAATTTTATTTACCAGCTGGCTTTTTTGACACCGGGAAGTTTTCCTTCCGAGGCCAGGTTCCTGAAACAAATTCGGCACATATTAAACCGGCGTAAAAAAGCCCGCCGGCGTCCGCACAGCGGGCAACGGTTGTATTTTCTGACTTTAAATTTTGGTTCCTGTTGCTGTTTTATTCTTAATGCTTTACGCGCCATAATACTTTTTTTCTTTATCCGTTATTCCGTGCCTGACACGGAATCCATTCTTTAATTAGCGTCTAATTTGTGTCAATTCGTGTTATCACTCCTGAAAGGCATTCCTAAAAGTTTTAAAAGTTCGTAAGAATTTTGCGCCGACCTGTTTTTTATAACGATGGTAATATCCATTCCCTGGACGAATTTTACCTCGTCAATGTTAATTTCCGGGAAAACGGACTGTTCGGAGATACCCATGTTAAAATTACCCGATTGGTCAAATGAATTTTTATTCAATCCGCGGAAATCACGCAGGCGCGGGATAACGATGCTGATGAGCCGGTCCAGAAATTCATACATCATTTTTCCGCGCATGGTTACTTTACAGCCAATCTGCTGTTTTTCCCTTAATTTAAATCCGGCCACACTTTTCCGGGCGCTGGTAATCACCGGTTGCTGACCGGTAATAATGGCTAAATCTTTTACCGCCGCGGGAATCCGGTCTTTATTCTCAGTGGCTTTACCAACCCCCATGCTGACCACGATTTTTTCCAGCTGGGGAACAGCCATTTTGTTTTTCAGGCTTAACCGCTTCTGCAATTCCAGCGTGATTTCTTTTTTGTATTTTTCAAGTAATCGGGCCACGGTTCGTTACCTCACCATAAATAGTTTATAGTTCCGCAATCGGCTGAAGGCACTTCTTACAGGTGCGCATTTTAGTGCCGTCCGGGGTTATTTTATAATTAATCCGGGTTGGTTTATGACAATTGGTGCAAAGTAATTGGACGTTGGAAATTTGAACGGGCGCTTCTCTCTGGATTCGGGCGCCGTGCGGGTATTGCTGGTTGCGTTTCAGGTGTTTCCAGACCAGATGGATTCCCTGCACTGTAACGGTATTTTTTTCCGGGAAGACCCTGAGTACTTTCCCTTCCTTCCCGTTACCGGCGCCGGTAATTATCTTCACCACGTCATTTTTTCTGATGTTCATATCTTTTATTTCGTAAAAGAGCCGATTTCTTAATTTCCCAATATTCTAATAACCTAGACCACTTCCGGGGCCAGGGAGATAATTTTCATGAAATTTTTGCGTAATTCGCGGGGAATCGCTCCGAAAATACGGGTGCCCCTGGGATTATTATCCTCATCCAGTAAGACGATGGCATTTTTGTCAAAACGCACGTATGAACCGTCTTCCCGCCGGATGGAATCGGCCGTGCGGACAATCACCCCGCGGACCACCTCGCCTTGTTTAAGGGTGCTGCTGGGGATGATTTTTTTTACCGAACCGATGACGATACTACCGACGTGTCCGTAACGGCGCCGGCTACCGCCCAGGACCTGGATACAGCCGACTATTTTCGCTCCGGTATTATCCGCGACCGTTAACTTGGTTCGCATCATTATCATAAGAGTGCTCCGTACTTTTTTTGAGGATCCGGACTAAACGCCAGCGTTTGGTTTTACTCCAGGGCCGCGTTTCCATAATTTCTACTTCGTCTCCGGTTTTACCTTCATTTTTTTCGTCATGAACTTTATAAACTATTCGTTGTCTGATAAATTTGCCGAAGACCGGATGCTGTTTGCGTTTTTCCGAGGCAACGGTAACGGTTTTATCCATCAGGTCTTTTATGACAATCCCGGTTTTGGTTTTTACTTTATGGCCTTTCATCGGTACCTCAATAATATGGTTATACTAAATTATGCAAAAAATGTGATTATAACAAAAACAAATAAAATGTCCATATTTTTAGTAAAAAATTTTATATTTTTTGCTAAAAATATCCAAATGACATTTTTCCGCGAAAAATGTCATTCCCACTCAATGGTGCCCGGCGGTTTAGAAGTGATGTCAAAAACGACCCGGTTGATGCCTTTGACTTCGCCGGTGATACGGGATGAGATTTTCTGAAGTAAATCAGCCGGTAATCTGGCCCAATCAGCGGTCATTCCGTCGGTGCTTTCCACGATTCTTAAAGCAATGGTATTTTCATAAGTCCGTTCGTCACCCATTACCCCAACAGAACTAACCGGTAATAAGATGGCAAAGTATTGCCAGAGCCGGTCGCCCAGTCCGCTTCGGGTGATTTCCTCCCGGACCACGGCATCGGCCCGGCGGAGAATAGCCAGTCTTTCAGGGGTGATTTTTCCGAGTATCCGGACGGCCAGTCCGGGTCCCGGGAACGGCTGACGTTTAATAAATTCATCAGGCAATTCCAAAGCCCGGCCTAAGCGGCGGACTTCATCTTTAAAAAGATATTTTAACGGTTCCACCAGTTTGAACTTTAATTGGGCGGGCAGGCCGCCGACGTTATGATGGCTTTTAATCCGGGCGGTCGGTCCCCGCCCCGATGCAACATCGGGGCGAGGCTCGCCCTCAAAGGAGGCGGCGCCCCCGCTTTCAATCACATCAGGATAAAGCGTTCCCTGGGCCAGATAGTCCACCCGGCCTAATTGCTGCGAGGCTGCTTTGAAAACCTCAATAAATTTATGCCCGATTATCTTGCGTTTCTTTTCAGGGTCAATGACTCCTTTTAATTTTTTTAAAAAACGTTCGGTCGCATCAACAAAAATAAGTTTTATTGATAAATTTTTACGGAAAATACGAATAACCTCTTTGGCTTCATCCTGTCTTAATAAGCCGTTATCCACAAAGATACAGGTTAAATGCCGTCCGATGGCGCGTTGGATTAGCACAGCCGTAACAACCGAGTCAATTCCGCCGGAAAGCCCGCAAACTACTTTTCCCGAACCGACTTCCTGACGGATTCGGTTGACCGCCTCAGTGAGATACGATTTCATCCGCCATTGACCGGAACACTTACATATAGTATAAAGAAAATTGCGGATGATTTTACTTCCCTGATGAGTATGGGCCACTTCCGGGTGGAATTGGACGCCGTAGAAGGGGAGTTTCCGGTGTTTGATGGCTGAATAAGGTGAAGTTTCGGTTCGGGCTAACGGCTTAAAATGTCCGGAAATTTTAGAAACCTGGTCGCCGTGGCTCATCCAGACGGTCAGGTGGGGTGGTAAACCGGCAAAAAGGCCGGTCCGGTTTAAAATACGGCATTGGGTATGTCCGTATTCGCGTGAGCGGGCGGGTGAAACCCGGCCGCCCAGAAGTAATGCCCCTAACTGCATTCCGTAACAGATACCCAGGATAGGAATGCCCAGTTCAAATATTTTTTTATCAAGTCGGGGGGCGCCTGGCGCGTAAACGCTGGCCGGACCACCACTGAAGATAATCCCTTTCGGCCGGAGCGCCGCAATTTTTCCCAGTGGAGTATTAAACGGCCAGATTTCGCAGTAAACGTTATTTTCCCTGACCCGCCGGGCGATTAACTGGCTGTACTGCGCCCCGAAATCAAGAACTAAAATCATTTCCGGTCGTTTTAAATCTGACATAAATTGAATCCTGATTTCTCGTCGTAGGTTAAAAAATGACCGGTTTGTTCCGACCAGAGCCCCAGGGTAAAAAGTAACTTATTCTGGTCCGGAGATGTTTTAATAATTTTCCGGCCGGCGTGATGAATATGTCCGCAGATAATCACGTCGTATCCTTTATCAAAATAAGACCGGACGGTTTTTAAGACGATGGCTCGTGTCTGTTCCGGTTTTTGGGCGACTAATTTAGCGCTTAACCGGCGCAATCCGGAGCCGATGCCGTAGCCAGCCGTGCGGGGCAGGGACTGATAGGCGGATTGAACCAGTCTGGTCCTGGCCAGCCGGCGGTAAGAAGTATAGCCGGTATCGTTGGTGCAAAGCAAATCACCGTGCGTCAGCCAGACTTTTTGGTCGCCGAGTTTTATGATAGCGTTATCACCCAGTACGTTTACGCCGGTTGCTTGGGAAAATTCCCGTCCGATCTGAAAATCGCGGTTCCCGTGGATAAAATTTATGGTTAATTCTTCCCGGGTTAATTTTTTTAATTGCTTGAGTACTTCAGAATGGTCGGGTAAATCAATATGTTTCGGCCCGATCCAGAAATCAAACAGGTCGCCCAGGATATATAAAACGGTTTCTTTATTTTTCGGCAGTGAGGCCAGAAAATCCAGGAATTTTTTGGTTCGGCCCGGATTTTTAGGGTTCAGATGCACATCCGCCAGAAAAATATAATGTTTAAAAATCTTGTCCGTTTGGTTCATTATAATGACTGTTCTGTGCTAAGACTATATTTTATCTGTACTTATCGGCGTTAACTGGTGCTATCTGATCACATAATTTTCTACAAAGGTCGTATCAATCTGGCCTTCCACAAAGCGTGAATGTCCGAAAATGGCCAGGTGCAGCGGGATGGTGGTTTTAATTCCTTCAATGACGAATTCTTCCAGGGCGCGCTTCATTGCTTTGATTGATTTATCACGCGTGTCGCGATAAACGATTAATTTGGCTATGAGCGAGTCGTAATAAGGGCTGATTTCATATCCTTGATAAAGATGGGAATCAACCCGGACGCCCGGGCCGCCCGGCTGGTAATATTTTGTAATCTTCCCGGTGCTGGGGCGAAAGCCGTCCGTCGGGTCTTCCGCATTAATCCGGCATTCCATCGCATGGCCGTTAAGAGTTACCCGTTCCTGCGGAATATCCAGTTTTTCGCCGGCGGCTATCTGGATTTGCTTGCGGACCAGGTCAATTCCGGTTACCATCTCGGTGACCGGGTGTTCCACCTGGATTCGTCCGTTCATTTCAATAAAATAAAAATTATCATTTTTATCAAGCAGGAATTCCACGGTGCCGGCGTTATTATAATTGATGGCTCTGGCGATTTTTTTAGCCGCTGCGCCTATTTTTTCTCTCAAGTCCGGCGCCAGAACCGGCGAAGGAGATTCTTCAACTAATTTCTGGTGTCTCCGCTGGAGCGAGCAATCGCGTTCACCTAGATGAATCATATTTCCGTAATTATCAGCCAGGATTTGGAATTCAATATGCCGGGAATTTTCGATATATTTTTCCATATAAATGTCGCTTTCCTTAAAAGCCGATTTGGCTTCTGATTGGACGACTAGGAAAGAGTTGATTAAACTCATATCGTTATGGGCGACGCGCATCCCGCGTCCGCCGCCGCCCCGGGCTGCTTTGAGGATTACCGGAAAACCAATCTGGTGAGCAATCCGCACCGCTTCATTTTCATCTTTAAGCGGCGTATCGCTTCCGGGCAGAAGTGGTACTCCGCAACTTTTAGCCACGCTTCTGGTTTGGATTTTGTCGCTGACCGCTTTAGAGGCGGACGGTTTTGGACCGATGAAAATAATATTACACGATTCGCAGACTTCAGCGAAATGGACGTTTTCGGAAAGAAAGCCGTAGCCGGGGTGGATGGCTTCAACATCGGTGATTTCCGCCGCGCTGATGATTTTGGACATATCCAGGTAACTCTTAGCGGCCGGGGCCGGACCGATGCAGATTTTTTCCGTGGCATAGTTTAAATAAATGGCATCACGGTCCGCTTCGGAATAAACGGCGACGGTCTCGATGCCCATCTCGTTGCAGGCCCGGATAATCCGTAAGGCAATTTCACCGCGGTTGGCTACTAAAATACGTGAGAACATATAATTATTTTAAGGCGAAGGTCAACGAGGATAAACCTCCCGCCGAAGGACGGATGAGTCTCAGGCTGATATCGTATCGGTATACTTCTTTGAAACATTATCTTGAATGAAATCTTAAAAAGTTTCCGATCTTAATGAAGATTATAAGATAAGATAATGTTGTAGTCAA
>ERZ1292633.1759-Hain-H41-02um-R1-1759-length-22996-cov-6_pt1 | contig 22996 bp, 18 predicted proteins | sample MGYA00564406_ERZ1292633 | MGnify/ENA primary metagenome ERZ1292633 (study PRJEB36523, sample SAMEA6512639) | groundwater metagenome | collected 2019-01-08 | study: AquaDiva: Metagenomics assemblies of 32 groundwater samples
ATGGCCTTGCCGCTCTTGGTGCGGCTCGGAGCGAGGGCCCAGGCGTTGGAGCCAGTGTTGCCCGCGAGTCGCGCCGGTTCGTCCGGTTCTCCTTCGTCTGGCGGACCGCCGCGACGCGGAGCTTCGGGCGGGAACCGCTTCGGATCGAGTCGTGAGAGAAAGCGCCGCACGAGGTTGTACTCGGGAGCGCCCATCTCGATGGCGAGCGCGTCGTAGCCGGAGAAGTCGGCCGGCATCTCGATCGGGAACTCCGCGGGTCGCAGCGAGACGTAGCGATTGACGCCAGCGGCGAAGCCGTCGTAGAACTCGCGCGTATTCGCCTGGAGCGCCGGGTAGCGCTCCACTGCCAACCAGTGATCGATGCGCGCCAGGAAATCCTGCTCCATGCTGTCGCGCCCGAAGGTGAGCCCCATGCGACCGGACGCGCGCAGCATGTTCATTGCCGTGCGCGGGCCGTAGTCCTCGAGTTGCAGCCAGGCGAGCGCATATCCCGCAGCCTTCAGGTTCTCGGCGCGTATATGCGGGATGCCGTGCGCGGTGCGGATGATCTCGACCTGCCGCCAGAGCTCCGGGGCTTGGGCGGCCGCCAGCGCGGGCGTGGCGAGAAACGAACAGGCGAGCAAGCGGGCCAGGGGACGCATGGGCATCTCGTCAGCGGAAGCGGTGGGAGACTGCGGCCAGAAGGGCTTCGACAAGTCTACGAACACCGCCTGCCACGCGCTGAACCGGCGCGCCGTACCGCCACCTGAAGCAGGACCGCCGCCGCCCGCCCGCCGTCTGCCGGCCGCCGGCCGCCGGCCGGATCCTACGGCCTGCGCACCCCGCCGCCCATCAGCGCCGCTTGGTCGATGACGCGGACACCTGCGGGCACGGTGAACACGAAGGCATCCCGGGGCAGGCGCGCTCCCAGCCGCATGTTCGAGAAGCGCAGGCGACGCCGCAGGCCGCCCGGCTCCTCGATCTCGATCTGGCGCACCAGCGCGTCGGCGCCGATCCAGACCTTGGCCGACTGGAACGGCGCGCCGTCGCTGCGCGGTGTCAGCGAAAAGAGCCGAACCGGTTCACCGCCGACCATGTCGGCCTCGGGGACGACGCGCACCTGGTTCTTGTCCCCGGGATTGTTCAGCAGCCGCGCCACCACATCGAATGCGCCGCCCACTTCGCGGGGGAGCTTGAGCACCTGTCCCTTGGCCGAGCTTGGCAGGTAGACCCACAGTGCCGCGCCGTCGGCTACCACCGCATCGCCGGCGGGATCGGTGAAGCGGAAGGCGAATCGGGATGGCGGCCGCTGAAGCATCTCGCCGCGCGAGACGCGCGGTGTCTTGGAGATGGGGCTGATCAACGTCTGCTCGAATCCTGCGCGAATGGTCCGGGCATTGGCGAAGCGGACGGCGGCCTTCTGGTAGAGCGCCAGCGCGGCGGTCGTGTCAGGAGACGTCTGTGCCCCTGCCCCTGCCCACGGAAGCAACGCAACGACGACCCACCGCGCGGCGCACCAGGCGTTGCCGACGCCGAGAGCGCGCGCGAACCGACGCAGGCCCCAGCGCGATGCGGTCGAGTGCATCAGACGCGAACGGGAAGCGCCGAGATGCTGCGTCCGATGGCTTCGCTGATCTGGCGCAGTTGCCGCACAAGGTCGGCGAACTGGTTGGGGAACAGCGACTGCGCGCCGTCGCTCAGCGCGCAGTTCGGGTCGGGATGGACCTCGATGAGAAGGCCATCGGCACCGGCGGCCACGGCGGCACGCGCCATCGGCGTGACCCGCTCGCGCACGCCCGTGCCATGGCTCGGATCGGCGACCATCGGGAGATGCGACAGTCGCTGCACCGTGGGAATGGCGTTGAGGTCGAACATGTTGCGTGACGAGGGATCCCATGTGCGCACGCCGCGCTCGCAAAGGATCACCTGGTCGTTGCCCTCGGACAGTATGTACTCGGCGCTGAGCAGCAGTTCCTCGACCGTGGCGGCCATGCCGCGCTTGAGCAGCACCGGCTTGCGGAGCCTGCCGACCGTCTTGAGCAGCGAGTAGTTCTGCATGTTGCGCGCGCCGATCTGGATGCAGTCGGCGTACTCGGCCACCAGGTGCGCGCCTTCCTCGTCCATCGCCTCGGTGACGATGGCGAGTCCCGTTTCGCGCTTGGCGAGCTGCAGCAGTTCGAGGCCGTGCTTGCCGAGTCCCTGAAACGAGTAGGGCGACGAGCGCGGCTTGAAGGCGCCGCCGCGCAGGGCGACCGCGCCCGCATCGCGCACGGCGTGGGCCGCCGCGAGGATCTGCGATTCGCTCTCCACCGAGCAGGGGCCGGCGATGATCGGGACCTCGCTGCCGCCAACGACGACCCCGGGGGCGATGACGACCTCGGTGTTGGTTCGCCGCCATTCGCGCGAGACCTGCTTGAACGGGCTGGAGACGTAGATGATCTCGGCCACGCCCGACAGCGCCTCTATGTGCGAGCCGTCGACGCGCCGGTCGTTGCCGACCAGGCCCACGGTCGTGCGCTGGGCGCCCGGAATGGGCAATGGCTGGTAGCCCATGGCGCTGATCGCATCGCACACCCGACTGATATCGGCTGGCGTCGCGCTGGCGTGCATCACAACCAACATGTACCTGCTCCCGGGAGGAGTTCGACGAGCCTGAGGAATATAGCGGGGGTGGAGTGCGAGGTGGCGGGTGCAGGTACGGGGGATCGAGTGGAGGATGGGGAGGAGGAGCGGGCCACGCGCTCGCCCCCCTCACTTGCACCCGCCACCCCGAACTCACTCTCCTCAAGGCACCCGCCATCCCGAACTCACTCTCCTCAAGGCACCCGCCAGCCCGCACTCCTCCCCCTACCGCCCCTTGAACAGTGCCTTTCGGAATGTCTCCACTCCTTGTGCGCGCAGGCGGATCAGGTAGACCCCCGGCGGCACCATCCGCCCGGTGTGATCGCGACCGTCCCACGACAGACGGGGATCGCAGCCGCTGTCGCTTCCCTCGCTGGCTCGGCCGTAGCGGCCCGCGGGGAGCGTCGCGGCCGCCGGAAATTCGGCGCTGGGAATCAGCGAGCGCACATCGTTGCCGCGCAGGTCGAGCACCTGCAGTCGCACCGTGGATGCGGCGTGCAGGTCGAACCAGACGCAGGTGACGTCGACGCGCGCGTTCGGGAACGGATTGGGGAAATTCTGGTACAGGATGGTTGCCGGTGGCACGGACGGATCGAGCACCACGAACGTCGCCGCGCTTTGCACGCGGGTCGAGTCGCCGGCCAGCGTCCAGGCGGAGAGCAGCCAGTGGTACGAGGTGTTCCCCTCGAGGTCACGCGACGGTACGTACGTCGTGTCGTCGAGCCGCCCGACGACGGCCGTCTCGCCGCGCGAGCCGATGACGCGGATCTCGTACTGCCAGCGTCCCGCCGACGGGTCGAGGCGCGCGCTGCTCCAGGTGAACGTGGGCCGCTTGGAGGTGACGGTGGACCCGTTGGGGTTGTTGGGAGTAACGAGTGTCAACCACGGCGCGGTGAACCGGGGTCCCGTGACCGCGGAGTTCACCTGCAGCCCGGCGGCGGTGGTGACGACGCCGCGCCAGTAGACGCTGCTCTTCTCGGGCAGCACGCGGCGCGGGGCGATGGTGGCCCGCGTCCCGGCCGGCGTCACCGTCGTATCGGTGATGATGCCGGTGGCGAAGCCGATGCTCGTGCCCACCTGCAGCGTGAAACGCAGCGGAAGGTCCGAGGGCGCGAAGCCGTCGGCGACCACGGTGAACGCGGGAATGCCGTCGCGCAGCGGATTCTCGGCGGGGCCAAGCACGGTGACCGACCGTTGGGCGAGCGCCGGCATGGCGAGCGACAGCCCGCACGCCAGGGCGCACAGCAGGCGAACGCACGGCGTCACGAGTCGCGCCCGGCCGGGCGGCGCGAGGGTCCGCACCACGACGCGGCTCACGTAACCGACGCGGTCTCCGGGGCGTCCTCGTCCTCGTCCACCGGCTGCCCCTTCATGCGCACGCTGACCAGCGACGACACGCCCGGTTCCTGCATGGTCACGCCGTAGACGGCGTCGGCCGCCTCGGTGGTGGTGCGCGGATTGTGCGTGATGACGATGAACTGCGTGTTCACCTTGAACTGGCTCAGCATCTTCACGAAGCGTCCGACGTTCTGGTCGTCCAGCGGGGCGTCCACTTCGTCGAGCAGGCAGAACGGGCTCGGCTTGGTGAGGAAGATGCCGAACAACAGCGACAGTGCGACCAGCGCCCGCTCGCCGCTCGACAGCAGGTTGATGCGCTGCGTGCGCTTGCCGCGCGGTGAGGCGTGGATCTCGATGTCACAGTCGAGCGGCAGCTCCGGGTTCTCGAGCCGCAGGTCGCACTCGCCACCGCCGAACAGCGTCATGAAGATGTGGCGGAAGTGCTCGCGCACCTCGGCAAACGTCTTCAGGAACATCTCGCGCGCCGTCGTGTCGATTTCGCGAATGGCCTGCTGGAGCGCGCGCTGCGCGTCCGACAGGTCGGCGCGCTGCGTCGTGAGGAACTCGAAGCGCTTCACCGCTTCGTCATGCTCCTCGATCGCCAGTTCGTTCACCGGCCCCAGCGCCTCGAGCTGGCCGCGCAGCTGCTCGGCCTCGGCGCGCAGCGCGTCGTCCTCGATCTCGAGCGTGACGTAGTCAGCCAGGAGCTCCTCGAGCGGCTTGCGCCACTCGGCTTCGAGGCGCTCGCGGATGGCGGCGCGCTTGCCGCCGAGTTCGGAGTGGCGGAGCTCGGCGTGATGCAGTGCCTCGCCGACCGACGTCGCCTCACGCCGGGCCGCGTCGAGGTCGTGTTCGGCGGCGCCCAGCGCCGCGTCGGCGGCGCGCACCGCGGCTTCGGCCTCTTCCAGCGCCTTGTCGGCGGCGGCGAGGTTCTGCGTGCGGTCCGCGAGGTCCTCCTGCCAGCCGGCGATCTGGCGCGCGAGCTCGTCGTCGGAGGCATTGATCGCCACCAGTTCCTGCGTGAGCGCGTCGAGCCGCGCGGCGGCGCCCGCCTGTTCGAAGGCCAGGCGCTCCTCGCGTTCGGCGGCCACCTGGCGGCGGGCTTCCGTCTGTGCGTGCAATACCTGCGCCGCAGCGCGCGTCTCGCGCGCCGCGTCCTGCCGCTGCTCGGCGACGGCGAGCGCCTCGCGCGCCGCTGCCGCGCCCTGCACACTCTCGGCCAGCGCGACGTTTTCCTGCTGCACCCGCGCCGCGCCGTCGGTCACGCGGGCCGTCAGGTCGGCCGAGCGAGCGGCCAGGCGCTGGGACAAGGCGTCCGCCTCGACATGCTCGCGCTGCAGGCGTGCGCGCGCGCTATCGCGATCGGCGCGCTGCGACGAGACACGCTGTTCTTCCTGCTGCGCATGATTGGCGGCCTCGGCCGCGGCGGCGGCGGCGCTCTCGGCAGCCACCACCTCCGCATGCACGCGCTGCAAGGCGTCGAGCGCCTGCTGGCGGCGCGCACCGATGGTCTGCAGGTCCGCACGCAGTTGGAACAACTCGGCCTTGCGGCGCAGCGGTCCCGCGCCGCCGCCGCTGCCCGGCAACCAGACGGCGCCGCGGGCGTCCACGAAGGCCGATCCGTCATCGACGGTGCGGACCTTGCCGAGCAGGGCGAGCACCCACAAGCGCACCGGCCCGTCGACTTGCACGCGGCCGGCGAGTTCCTCGGCCCCGATGGCATCGTCCGCGCCCGTCAGTGCATCGAGCGGCAGCAGCAGCAGCGCCCCGGGGTTGGACTGCGCATGCCACTGGCGCACGGCCGCGGCCACGGCGCCGTCGCGCACCACCACCGCGTGCACGATGGGTCCGAGGAAGCGCTCGACGAGCGACGCGGCCGATGAGTCGGCACCGATGAAATCGGACAGCGGGCCAAGGATAGCGCCTTCGCCGAACTGCGCGCGATCGCGCAGCAGGCGGGCGGCGGCGGGGGCGAGGCCCACGCGCTCGCGCTCCAGGCCCTCGAGCGCGTTCAGCCTTCCCTGCAGTCCGGTGTGTTCCTCCTCGACGCGGCGCAGCGCGGCGCGCGCCGGCGCCTCGGGCTCGCCGCAGGCGCGGGCGAGGGCACGGGCGGCGTCGCGCGCGACGGCCGCCTGTTCGGCGGCACCCTGCGCGATCACTAGCGCATCGGCGGCCTCGGTGCAATCGCGCTCGGCCAGGCGCAGCTGTTCGGCGAGCTGCTCGTGTTCCCCGCTGAGCGCGGCGGTGCGCTGGGCGACCTCGCCCGCCTCGCGCTCGGCTCCCTCTCGCTCGAGCTCCAGGCGGCGGATGCGGTCGCGCAGTTCCCGCACGGCGACTTCGATGCGCCCCAGCGCCTCGCGGGCGGCGGTCACGCCACCGCGCGCTGCTTCCTCGACGGACACCGCCTGCTGCAGCGCAACGGCGGCTTCCTTGAGGTCGCCCTCGCACTTCGCCTCCTCGGCTCGCGCGGCGTCCCACTCGTTGCGCAGGCGGTCGCCGAAGGCGGCACCCTCGCTGCGCTCCTGCTCGGCGCGCTGGCGCCGCGTCACGGCGTTCTGGTGGCGCTCGTCGGCCACCGCCACCTCGCGCTGCAGCAACTCCCGCGACTCGCGAAGCGACATGGCAATGCGCGTGCGCTCGTGGCGCCCGGTGTCGGCGGCGGCGCGCGCGGCGTGGGCCGCATCGCGGGCGCCTTCCGCCGCCGCTACCCGTGCGGCCGCTTCCGGCGCTGCGGCGCGCAGCTGCACGAGTTCCGCGTCGAGGCGCGCCAGTTCGTCCTTCCAGGCCGCCATTTCCCGCTCGGCGAGCGTCAGCTCCACCGACTTGCGACGCGCCATCACCTCGGTGTGGCGCTCCGCCTTCTTGCGCTGGCGCGAGAGCGCCCGCACCTGGCTTCCCACTTCGCTGATCAAGTCATCGATGCGCGCCAGGTCGCCGGACGTTTCGTCGAGACGGCGTTCGGTGGAGCGGCGACGATCGCGGTACAATCCCACGCCGGCCGCCTCTTCGAACAGCTCGCGCCGGTCGTCGGGACGATCGCTCAGCAGGGCGTCGATCATCCGGCTCTCGATAACCACGCCGACATCGGCGGCCAGCCCGGTGCCGCGCAGCAGGTCGTGGATGTCGCGCAACCGGCACGGCGTGCGGTTCAGCAGGTACTCGCTCTCACCCGACCGCGACAGCCGGCGCGTGATGACGACTTCCTTGTAGGCAATCGGGAGCGCGCCGTCCTCGTTCTCGAAGTGCAGCGAGACTTCGGCGATGTTGACCGGCTTGCGGGCCGACGAGCCCTGGAAGATGACCTCTTCCATCTTGGCGCCGCGCAGCAGGCGCGCGCGCTGCTCGCCCAGCACCCATCGCACGGCGTCGGACACGTTGGACTTGCCGCAGCCATTGGGACCGACGATGGCCGTGACCCCCGGCTCGAACGAGAGTTCGGTGGGATCGGCAAACGACTTGAAGCCGTGCAACTCGAGTTTGGTCAACCGCACTTAGAACGTTCTCCCTGTTCGGTACGCCAACTGCGGAGCAAGCCCGGCCGCGCGGAGATCCGCGCCAAGGGGCACCGCTGCAGCGGCAGATTCAAAGGCGCCAGCGAACAGGCGCACGGTTCCATCGTCCTGCAACAACGCGTATGCCGATACCCCGCGAACCACGAGGGCCGCCACGCGCGCTGGCGCCGAGCCTCTCGGCACTCCCTCCTCGAGCATCAGCGCCAGCGGCACCCGAACCACGAGACCCGCCTCGGCACGCAGCAGGCCCTCGTCGCGCAGGGACGCGAGCATCGAGTCAGCGCCCGAGCGATCACGCCATGCGCCGGCCAGCACCCGGTGCCACCGGACCCGCCCGCTGCCGAGCAGCACCGGAGAAATCGTGACGCCCGGCAACTGCGCGTCACGCCGCCGAAGAAAAGAATTTGCACCCGCGGCAGTGTTTGTCGCTACGAGTTCCACCGCAAAATCCGCGGCAAATGCCGAATCCTGGGGATTGACAGGCACGCCGACACTCACGGTTTCGGCCGGGGCAGCCACCGCGCTCGGCACCGTGGCGGTCGCGGGCGGCGAGGCGGCGGAGACGGTGCGCTTCGCCGCGCGCTCGGCGGGTGCGTCGGGGCGCGGCCACAGCGCTGCCCCGGCGACGAGGATGGCCACCACCAGCATGCCGGCAAGCGTGAGCTTCCCGGCCGACCACCGACGGCGGTGCGCCGGGCCGGCACCGGCCGTTACCGATACGCTCGCGCCGTCTCCCGCCTGGGCCAGCACGCGCCACTCGAGGGGGATGCTCACGTCGCCTACCGATACGACTCCGTCAGTCTGCACCACCAGTGCCGCCAGTCCCGCCGTGCCCGCCGCGGCCACGAGCAGCAATAGCGCCCCGGCGTCTGCGAACCCGGCCGAGAGCCGCCGCCATCGATCGCTGCGCAAGACCTCCTCGGGTACCGTCGACTCGCTGCCGCGCGGCAGGATGAACAGCGACGGCGTTCCGTCAGCGGCGGGCCGGGCGACGTCGTTCAGCGAGACACCACGCTGAAAACAGTCGGTAATGCCGTGCGCGCCGGCGTCGCCGGCGAGTGCCGCCAGGGTCGGCGACGCGCCGGTGAGGTCGGCAATGGCCACGCGCCGCTCCCGTGCAACCACGCGAGCAATGCCAAGGGCCACGCGCGCCGCGGCCTCCGGGTCATGGCCCAACACCACCGCCGCCGACGTGCTGCCGAACAGCGGGGCCAACCGGCGGCCTTCGTCCACCCAGGGGTCAGCGGCGGGAGGCGCAGGCCGCTTGCGTCCGATCACGGGGCCACCTCGAACACCCAGTACGGCAGTCCGCTGCGCCGCCCGGCCTCTTCAGCCTCCTCGCGCGTGGCAAAGGGACCCGCCACGACGCGGTACACCGACGTGCCGTCGCGCTCGCTCGTCTGCACGCGCGGCGTTGCGCCATTCACGCGCATGGCGGCGGCCATCTGTCGCGCGCGGCTCTCCGACAAGACGGCGGCGAAGCTCAGCATCCAGCCATGGCTCTTCAGTTCGGCCCGCGCGGCAGCCGGCGGCACCGGGCTGGGAACCGCGATGGGTGCGGGCGACTCGCCGGTGGGGTCGGCCGCGACCGTGTCGGCCAGGAGCGAGTCGGCGAACTCGTCGACGAACTTCACCGGTACGTCCAGCGAAGCTGAGCGGGGGCGAAAGCCGTTCCAGCGAACGAGGGCCCAGGTGTCGGTGGCGCCATTCGGAACGTGCGCGCGCTCGCGCTTGGTTTCGGCGTCGACGATGACCAGCGCGTCGCCGACGGCCAGCGCGAGCCCCCCGTCAGGTGCGATGAACGGCAGGTCGGGGCGCCATGCGGTGGCCACCGTGCCGATGGCCCGGTGTGTGCCGATGGCGATCACGTGCGCCGAATCGCCGTCCATCGACCGGGCCAGCAGGTACTGGCCATCGGAATCCATGCGCAGCGCGATGGGAGCATCCGGCAGCGCGATGCGGTCGCGCACCGCCGCGTCGTACCGGTCGACCACGAACAGCATCGGGCTGTCCTGCACCGCCACGAACAGCCGGTCGCCGCTTGGCGTCGGCTCGACAGCGCGCACGGTGTTGCTGAACGATACGTAGAGCGATTGCTGGAGGTCGCGTGTACGCAGCCCCTCCAGGTGAGCGCCGGTCGCGAAGTAGACGCGGTCGCCGACCGCGGTGGGGATCACCAGGTCGGCACCGGCGATCGTCGTGCTGTCGGACACCGTGGTCTGCGGCGGATGCACCTTGCGGATGGTCACGCTGCCGTCGGCAGCGTCGCTCAGGATCAGCAAGGCGCCGTCCGGCAGCGGGAGGAGGGTGCGCACCGGCGCGGGCGGCTTGAAGCGCCAGACGCCGCCGCTGGTGAGCCGCACCACCTCGCCCGTTGGGGCGACGCCGAAGACGCCAACGCCGTCGGCTGATGAGACGGCGCGCAGCCGCTCCGACGTGGCCGGGGTGAGGCGACCGACACGCAGGTCGACGCGCACCGGAACGCGCTCTGCGTCGAACATCACGAGCATGCCCTGCCGGGCATCGAACGCAATGACGTCGCCCATCGCGGGAGCGCGCTGGGCGGAGGTCCAGATCGCACTGTCAGTCCACCAGCGGTAGGCGCGCGCCGTGCCGCCGAGTCGCGGGAAGCGCAGGAGGATGGCATCCGGCCCGGCAGCACTCGAAGCCGAGCCGCCCGCGGTGCTCCCGACATCGGGGGAACGACCACAGGCAGTCAGGGTGAATGTCAGGAGCAGGGCGAGGCAGCGCACCCGTGAAATTGAGCGCCGGACGGGCTCCGGCGGTAGCGGGAAGGAGCGATTTCGGAGTTCGGATTCCGGATGACGATCGGAATCCTCCATCGAACTCCGAACTCCGAACTCCGAACTCCGAACTCTAGAAGCTGGGCCCCAGCGTCCAGTACCAGTACCCCTTCGTCTGCGCGCCGTCGAGTGGATACGACTTGTCGATGCGCAGGATGGCGAAGTTGAAGAGGTTCACGCGGAATCCGTATCCGTAGCTGCGCAGCGGGTAGCGCTGCGTCTGCCAGTTGTAGTTCGCCGGACGGGAGATCGACACTTCTTGTCCCTTGCTCCATGCCATGCCCGCGTCGTAGAACACCAGGCCGTCCACCGGAATCAGCGAGATCGCGCGGCCGAGCCAGCCGAAGGACCGAACGACCGGGAAGCGCAGTTCGACGTTGGCGAAGGCCACGCGGCTTCCCAGCAACTGCGTGGCGGAGCACTCGGCGGTGCCACTGCTCACCGTCTGGCAAACGCTCGAATAGTAGTTCTCGCGGTCGTACCCGCGGATGATGTCGGCGCGCCCGATGTACTTGGGGAACTGATCCTCGCCGCTTCCGGCGGAAATCGCGGTTTGCACGCGCGTCGCCAGCGTCAGGTAACTGAAGAGCAGGGCATCGTAGCGGCGGTAATCGACGTTGTAATTGGTCCAGCTCAGGTTGCCGGCCGCATGTTCCAGTTCAAACCGGTACCGCTGGCCGAAGATGGGGCCGGTGAGGCCGTTGATCGTGTTGTCATGCACGAACGCGACGTACGGCGCGGCGAAGTTGAGCGACGACAGGTTGACGATGCTGTCGAGATAGACGTTGGTCGTGTACCCGTAGTTGTAGTCGACCCCGTAGCTGATGAACATCAGCGAGCGGTCGATGTTGTTGAGGCTCATGCCGTACTCGAAGCGCTTGAAACGGTTCAGCGGGTAGAGGCCTGCCAGGAACGCCGAGCGCTGGATGTAGCGCGCTAGCGCCTGCTCCTGGATCGCCTGTGTGCCGCCCGAGCCGCCCACCGCCGTCTGCGTGGAATTGAGCAGGAAGAACGTTGGCTGCTGCTGGAAGCCGGTGGTGTACTGGAAACGACGGGCCAGCGACGTGTAGGCGGCAAAGACCTGCGCCTCCTCGACGCGCCCGTTGATTCCACCGGCCAGCGCGAGCCGCTTGTTGCCCACGAGGTCCGAGAGGATGATGGCCGTGCCGCCGTACACCCCGCGGCCGTAGTTGTCCTGCGCGTACCCTACCTGCGGGCGCGAGATGTACTCGGGGCGCAACGATCCGGGGTAACGGCCGTCCACGAACTTCGAGGTGTCGGGCAGCGCGAAGTCCGCGCTGTCGAGCAGCGCGGCGACGGAGACCGCCGACCCGGGGCCGCCGAGGTTGTCGGGAAGCCGGTCGGCCGGCCGGAGCCCACCCGCGCCGCGATAGACCGACCGGCGGCGCGGGTCGCGCGACGCCGAGTCGGGCGCTCGGCCGGTGTCACCGGCGGGAACCGTCCGCGCGACGATTGCGGCGACCCTGGCCTCGGCGGCCACGCGCTCGCGCTCACGCCGGACGGCGGCCGTGTCCGGCGGAGCTCCGGGCGCCGCCGCGCCGAGCGCAATCACCGGGGCGTCGCGGTACGGCTCCTTCTTCAATTCGCGCGGGTTGGCCACCTGCCACACCGTGTAGTCGTTGCTCTCGAAATAGACAAAAGCCATGCGGTCGGCTGCTCGCGCCCACGTCAGCGCCGGGCTGTTTTCGGTGACCGACTGCACCCCGCCGATGAGGCGCGTCAGCTGGTAGTGGTCCTTGGCCGCGAAGTCGTACAGGAAGACCTGGGGAATTCCCGCGCGGTCACTGATGAACGCCAGCGACTTGCCGTCGGGCGCCCACTGCGGGTTCATGTTCTTGCCGGCCTGCCCGGGAATGACCTCCGACGTTCCCTGCTCGACGTCGAGGAGGTTGATCTGCCATTTGCCGTACCGCAACAGCTCGAGTTGCGTCTGCGGCCCGCGCTCGCTGGCGTAGGCGATGGTGCGTCCGTCGGGCGACCACGACGGCATGACGTCGCCGTACAGGTCGTTGGTCAGCCGGCGCAGGTTCTTGCCGTCGATGTCGATCACGTAGAGGTCGGAAATGCCTCCCTTGAGCCCGCTGAAGGCGATGCGGCGTCCATCGGGCGAGAACGTCGGCCCGACCATCGCCTCGAGGTCCGTGTCGAGGCGCCGCGTGACGCGCCGGCGTTTCACGTCGAGCACGTACAGCACGTCCTTGCCGCCCCGCTGTGCGGTGAAGGCGAGCTGACGTCCGTCGAGCGAGAATGCGCTCTGCGAATACGCATAGCGCAGTTCCTCGAACTCGGGATTCAGCGTGCTCTTGGTGAGCCGTTTCAGCCGCTTGCCGGTCTTCGCGTCGGCCAGGTACAGGTCGAGGAAGACCTCGGCCCGCAGCAGGCTGCCCGTGGAGATGTACGCGATGAGCGAGCCGTCGTCGGAAAGCGCCGGCGCCACGTAGACGGGAATGACGCCGCCCGTCCGGCGTTCGGTCAGCAGCGACGTGGCGATCCTGCGTGGCCGGTCGAGTTCCCCCACCGACGGGAGGTACTGCGCCTGCATTGCGTCCTTCCACTCGCTCGCCAGTTCCTCGAGTGTCATCCCGAGGTGGCGCTTGAAGGCACGGTCGGCACCGAGCGCCGGGGTGGCCTGCATGATCTCGCCGACGATCTCGTCTCCCCACCGAGCGCCGACATAGCGCCAGAGCGACTCGCCGTAGCGGTACGGGAAGTACTCGTCGGGCCGGCGCTCCATGTCCTCGATCGTGGGAATCTTGCCGTTCAGCGCGGCGTCGCGGATGACGCCGTCGGTGGCCGGATGAACCGGGCCGATCGAGAGGTATTCGGCCATGCCCTCGGCGAACCAGAGGGGAGGCTGCCGCTGCTGCAGCGTCTCGAGTCCCTGGCCGGCGCGTCCCCGGGCGAATATGTCATACTGGAACTGGTGCACCATCTCGTGCGTCAGCACGTGCTCGGCTTCGCCGAGGTTGCCGGTGAGGAAGAACATGTTGCGCTGGCGCAGCGCGTCGGTGGCGCCGCCCGTGCCCTCGCCCAGGTCACCGAAGACGTTGTTCTGCGCGAACGCGCCGCGCGACGCAAAGACGATGATCGGCTTGCGCTCCTTGAACTGATAGCCCATGAGGCGCGACAGCCGCGCGTACGAGCGCTCGGCCATGCTGGCGGTGAGGCGCGCCATCTGCGTCTCTTCCGGGTAGTAGTGGATGTCGAAGTGTTCGGTCTTCAGGATCCGCCAGTTGAATTTCTGGAACTGCACCTGATTCTGGCCGAAGTAGCCCTGCGCGCCGAGCGGGAGAGCGGTGCAGAGGCACAGGCACAGGGCGATCAAGCGGACCGTCGACATCAACACTCCCGGCTAGGTAGTGATGGCAACCGCAGGGGCATCTCCCCACAGGCGTTCGAGCTGGTAGTACGAACGCATGGATGGGTGGAACACGTGGACGACGAAATCGACGAAATCCACCAGGACCCAGCGGCCCTGCTCGATGCCCTCGACGTGGTGAGCCTTCCACCCGGTCTTGGCCATCGCCGCAACGAGGTTGCTGGCCACGCTCCGCACGTGCGTGTCGGACGTCCCGGTGGCCACCACGAAGTAGTCGGTCATGTCGGTGACACCATGCAGGTCGAGCAGGACGACGTCACTGGCCTTGTTGTCGACGCAAAGCGTGGCCGCGCGGCGCGCATGCTCGGCGATCTGGGCGGGCAGGGAAAGGGAGCTGGCGGTCATTCTAGAAGGGCAACACCTGAGCCGGAGGAAAGTTCCGAGGAAAGTTGATAGAAGATAGTAGATAGTTGATAGAGGCTATGAGAGAAAGGGGCCGTGCGTCACCGACGCCGGCCCCTCTATCAACTATCGACTATCGACTATCAACTATCAACTATCAACTATCGACTATCCCTTGATCACCCACACCTTGATCTCGGGCATGACGTCGGCGTGCAGTCGGATCCCGACCTTGTAGACGCCCAGCGCCTTGATCGGCTCGGGCAGGTCGATCTGGCGCTTCTCCACGTGAATGCCCTGCGCCTCGAGTTGCGCCGCGATGTCGCCCGACGTCACCGACCCGAACAGCTTGCCTTCCTCGCCCACGCGGGCGGCGAAGGTCAGCGAAATCGGTTCGATCGTGGCGGCAAACACCTCGGCTGCCGAACGGCGGTCATTTTCCGCCGCCTCGAGACTGTCCTTCTCCTGGGCGATGCGCTTCTTGTTGCCCAGCGTGGCTTCATACGCCTTGCCGCGCGGCAACAGGAAGTTGCGCGCGTACCCTGCCGACACCTTCACGATGTCGCCCGGATGACCCAGCTTTTCGATCGCTTCTCTCAGAATGACTTCCATCGGAAACCCCAACGTTTCAGGTAGAGGGGCGCTCGCGGCGACGCCAGTCGAGCCAGGTGTCACCAAGGCCGAGTCCCACAAAGATCACGCCAGCCGCGCCGGCGAACAACACCGACACGCTGACCATCACAACCGTCATCAATCGTCCTGGCGCCAGGAAGAACAGCGCCACTCCGGCCCCGCGGAGCCCGTACAGGGCGCCGAAGAACAGGAGCAGGTTGGCTCCGAGCGAGCGCACAGGGCCAAGTCCCGGAACCACCAGGAGTGCCAGCCCGCCCACCAGTCCCCAAATGAACTGGTCGTTGAACCGGAACTCCCGCAGACTGGCGAGCGGCGCGCCAATGCGGGCGCGCCCCACGCGGTGGTACAGCGCCCAGGCAAGCCCGAGCGCGGCCAACGTTTCCAGCGCCAGCAGGGCCGGGAACAGGGCGGGCGATTGCTCGGCGGTGCGCCGCACCATCGTGCGCTGTTCGCTGAGCGTCTGCTCGAACCAAGCGGCCGATTCGGCATTGGCCGTGCGGAACTCCGCCCAGTCCTTGCTCGCCAGGCGCTCGCGCCAGTCGGCGTCGAACGCTTCGGCCCGACGCATCGTTTCACTGCCGACCACCCGCCGAATGCCGGCCGGCCCGCCCGGCACCGCGAACGACGTCAGCCCACCGACCACCAGCGCGAGGGCCACGGCGGCCAGCGCGCGGGGGAGAAACGACCGCTCGGGCCAGATCAGGGCCCCGGCGCCGAACGCCACCGCCACCAGCACTCCCCAACCCCGCGCGAGCAGCGCGTACTGGCCGCCCGACGCCCCGGCCGCGACCACCCAGGCGGCGAAGGCCACCCAGAGCACGGCGAGGAACAGTCGTCCACCGGCCTTCCACCCTGCGAGCGAACACGCGGCCAGCGCGGGCACCAGCAGGAGCGCCGTTTCCGACACCGGCATCAGCACCGAGAACGGCGGCATGGCCGGCAACAACAACAACAGCGCGAGTCCGCCGCCGACGCTCCGCCAGCCACGTTCCCGCGGCGTGGGGTCGACGACGGGCTCGGTCACCAGCTATGCCTGCTGGCCGCGGGTGTAGCCCAGCAACGCGAGAAAGCGCGCCTTCTTGATCGCGCTCGCGAGCTGGCGCTGGTGCCGCGCGCAGGTACCGCTCAGCCGGCTCGGCAGGATCTTGCCGTTGTCGGTGATGAAGCGCGACAGGAAGCGCTCGTCCTTGTAATCAACCCAGCGAATGCGGGCTTCGTCCATCGGGCAGGTCTTCTTCTGGCGGCGCATCAGTCGTCGTCCTCGTCGTCGTCACGAGCCCGCTTGGCGGCGAGCTGCTCTTCCGTCATCGGCGGGGCGCCGAGTTCGTCTTCGTGGATGGAGATCAGGTAGCGCACGACACCGTCGTCGAGCTTGAGCGAGCGCTCGAACTCGGGGAGCACCTTTCCGTCGGCCTTGAAACGGGCGACGATGTAGTAGCCCGTGTCGCGCTTGCCGATCTTGTAGGCCAGCTGGCGACGGCCCCAGTGGTTGAGCGACGGCTCGCCCTCGGCGCTGAGCAGCGCGTGGTGCTTGGCGACTTTTTCGTTGATGGCGGCGTCTTCGAGCGTCGAGTCGAAGACGTAGACCGCCTCGTATTCACGGATCACGTGTGGCAATCCTCCTTTGGTCGTTAGGGCCTCCCGCGGGTTGCCGACGCGGGAGGAGGCGTGGCGGCCGAAGTTGGCCGCGGATGTTGACAACCTTTAAACATATCCCGCATAACTGGTTACGTCAATGCTCCCGGCATGGTTTCCCTGCGCCCAGCGCCCCGCGGACTGGCTCGAGCGCCGCGTAGCCCGCTATTCTACCAACGATGACCCGTCTCCCTGAACGAATGCCCGCCAGCCTGACCCTCGACGACACCGTCGTCGTCTCCGACAACCAGGTGTCGGCCGACCTCTCGGGCGAGGTCGTCATTCTCGGCATGAAGGAGGGAGCGTATTTCGGCGTGGACGCGGCGGGTGCACGCATCTGGGCCCTGCTGCAGGCGCCGCGTCGCTTGCGGGACGTCGTGGCGACGCTCGTCGCCGAATACGAGGTGCCCGCGGCGCAATGCGCCTCGGACGTACTCGTGTTCGTTGAGGACCTTGCCGAGCGGGGGCTCGTTGTTCGTGGTCCTGACGCGGCTCCGTAGTCTCTTCGGGTTCCCCGCGCGCGAAAAGTGGTTCGCGCTGCGCGCGCTCGGTACCCTGGCGGGAGTTCGCCTCGCGCTCCGGCTCTTGCCGTTCGGTCGGGTGCGCGCGCTCGTGGACCGCCACGCCACGGCGCCGCTTGCCGCGTCGGACCCCGCGGTTGCGCGCGCCGTTCGCCGCGCCGTCGATCGCGCCGCCCGCACGATCCCGGGGAGTGCCTGCCTGGCGCGGGCGCTCACGGCCGAGCTTCTGCTGCGGCGCAGTGGACAGTCCGTGCGCGTCACGATCGGCGTCGCGCCGGACGGGACGCCGCTCGATGCCCATGCCTGGGTCGAGAGCGCCGGCATCCTGGTGACGGGCGACCGCGAAGACCTGGGTAGCTATCGCACGCTGGCGGTCTTCGGCACCGACTCCCGGCTCGGCGGAGTGCCATGAGCTACTCGGTCATCGACTACGTGGCGATGATCGGCGACCCGGTCCGCACCGGGGCGTATGTGCGCGCCCTGCGAAAGATGGTCACCCACGACTCCGTGGTGCTCGACCTCGGCGCCGGCTTCGGCTTCTTCGCCGTGCTCGCCGCAAAGCTCGGCGCGAAACACGTCTACGCCATCGAGCCGGACGAGGCGATCGGCCTCGGTCCGGCACTCGCGCGCGCAAACGGCGTGGCTGACCGCGTCACGTTCTTCCAGGGCGATGCGAGGCAGGTGACGCTTCCCGAACGCGCCAACCTGCTCATCGAAGACATCCGCGGCGTCATGCCGCTGCATCGGGAGCGCGTAAAGGTCGTGTGCGATGCCCGCGAGCGACTGCTCACGGGCGATGCCCGGCGCGTTGCGCTGCGCGACCGCATTTGGGCCGCCCCGACGCGTCATCCGGCGGCGGTCAGGAGCGACATCGAAACGGCCGGCGCCGATACCTACGGCGTCGACCTGCGCAGCGTGCGCCCGCAAGTCGTCGATGGCTGGCGTCGCGCGAAGGCGAGAGTCGAGGATCTTCTGCTGCCGCGCGGCCTTCTTGGCACGGTGGACCTCGGCACCGTGGCCGAGCCGCACTTCGAGGGGAATGCGCGGTGGATGCCGGACGCGCCGCTCGTCGTCGAGGGCTTTGTGGTCTGGTTCGATGCCGAGCTGTCGGAAGGCGAGGGCTTTTCGGCCGCGCCCGGGCCCGAGCAGTCGGTGCACGGGTGCCTGTACCTGCCGCTGCGCGAGCCGCTTCCAGTGCCGGCGCGCGCGGACCTGGCGCTTCGCTTCTGCGCCATCCAGGCGGCGACCGACTACGCGTGGACGTGGGAGTGCACCGTGACCGGTTCCGATGGGAGCGAGATCGTGCGGACGGCCCGGCAATCGACACTGGGGGCGCTCGCCGTGACGCGCGGGCGCCTGTCGGCGATGTCGGAGTTGCACCGGCCGACACTGGGTGCCGAGGGGCGGCGGTGGCGCGACGCGATTGCCCTGATCGACGGCCAGCACTCCTCGGGCGAGATCGCCAACGCCCTGGTCCGGACGGGCGATCGCGGGTGCACCTCCGAGTCCGAGGCGTTCGATTGGCTCCAGAGTGCCCTGCAGGTGCTCGAGTCGGGTGACGCCACGAAACTGTGACGGCCTTCCGGGCGAGGTTGTCAGCCTTTCGGACGCCGGCTCACGTCCGGGCGGGCCGGCAGGGTTGAAGGTGGCGGGCTCTTCTTGTGCCCCTCCCGGCCGTGAAAGCGTTATATTATTGGAAGATCGGCCCCGCGGCGTGATCCAGATTCCCGCCCGTGACCGCGTTGCCGCGCCCTCAGGGGCGCGCCGGCAAGGAAGGTTCCGCTCTCGAGTTCAGGAGGCATGATGGATCGTTCCAGCGGAGCAGCACCGGTTGCGGCCAGTTCGCCCGCGACTTCCGCATTACTTCCGTGGAAGGCGCCACGCCTCGTGCGCATGGGGACGGTGGAGGCGTTGACCAGCAAGATCGATAATCAGGGAAATAATGACGGCGGTACCGGTTCGATGAAGCGCACGTAGCGCCGATTTTGGTCGGACCAGCGAAGTCGCTCGTTGTCCCTGGTAGCGGCAGTGTAAGCTCGCGTGACGCAGTTTCCTGCCCCGTGATCGGCTAGTTATTGAACAGTGGTTAGCTTATGGTCAGGATTGTGGTCGGCAAGAGTGTGGCGATCCTGATGACGGTATTTGGCGGGGACGAAGCGTGCGTTCCCCAGGTCCTGGCTTGAGACGCTCCGAGGAACGTGGGATGGCGACTTCATCGTCGGCCATGAGTTGCACCTGAGAGGGTTCTGAATGCTGGCCTTCGGCGCGCTGATCGACCTCTCGCTCGCGCCGCTGGCTCCCGAACTGACGGCGCGCCTGCGGCAATCGCTCCCTGCGATTCCGGGGCGCGTTTCCATTTCGGGAAGTGGCGAGGTCGCGCTCGCACAGCTGGCCGACCACCGGCCGTTGCCGTTTGATGCCGAGTTGCCGCTGAGCGACGGCCATCTGCGGGTGGCCGGCACCCTGCGCATCGACGCCCGGGAGGCGCTGCGCGCGGCGCTAACCCCCGAGTCACCGCGCACGCTTGACGCAGCCTCGGACGCTCGGCTCGTGGCGCTCGCGTACCGCCGCTGGAGCGACCGACTCGCCGAGCACCTCATCGGCGACTACGCGTTCATCGTCTGGGACCGTGTCGCGCGGCGTCTGGTGTGCGCGCGCGACCCGCACGGCAACCGGCAGCTCTTCTGGGGGCGCGCCGGCTCCGTGGTCGCGGTCGGCAGCAGCATCGAAGTTGTGCGCGTCCTGCCGGGGGTGTCGTCGGAACTGCACGAGCCATCGCTGGTGGGTCTCCTGCGCGATGGGTGGGTGAACGAAGCCGAGCGCACCGTGTTTTGCGACGTGCTCCGCGTACCTGCCGCGCACACCATGGTGTTCGAAGGCAACACGGCGCCGGCGCTGCGCCGTCACTGGGACTTCCCGGTGCCCGCGGCGATTCGCTACCGTCGCGACGACGACTACGTGGCGCATTTTACCGAGGTGCTGCGCTCGGCGATGCGCGATCGCCTGCGCGCCGGCGCCGCCGCCGTCTTCCTGAGCGGGGGCATGGACTCGTCCACGCTTGCCGCGGCGGCCCAGCGCGCCGCGCCCGGCGTGTCGTTGCGTGCGTTCACGATGACCTATCCGACGCTCGCGCCGAGCGACGACGACACTCTCTCCGTCGAGGTCGCCCGGCGGCTCGGCCTGGCGCACGAGGTGCTCGACCTCGACCACACGAGGGTGTTGAGTCACCTCGACCACCTGGACTCGCTGCCGTCGCAGCCGCTCGACGACTCCGACCTCGCCCTGGCGCGTGAAAGCCTGGTCCCGGTGGCCGCTTTCGCGCCGATCGCGATCTACGGCGAGGACGGCGACTGGTTGCTCCAGGCGCCGACACTGCTCGGACAGTTGCGCACCCAGCCGCTCACGGAGGTGATCGGGTCGTGGAGCCGCCACTGGTGGCGGACGGGGCGGCGTCCGTGGGTGGGCCTGGAATGGCGCGACCGCCTGCGGCGCTGGCGACACGGCGGTGATCGCGCCGGCACCCCCTGGCTGCGCGATGGGGCGCGCCGAATGGCTCCGCCAGCGCCGCGGACATCGCCGGAACACCCGTTGCGTCCCCGCAACGTGCGGGCGCTGAGTTCTCCGCTGTGGGATGCGCTCTATGAGTCGCTCGCGCCCGCCAACACGCTCGCCCCGCTGCTGCATACGCTGCCGTTGGTGGATCCGCGCATCTTCGCGTTCGTCTTTGCGATTCCCCCCGTGCCCTGGTGCCAGAACAAGCAGTTGTTGCGCGCGGCGATGCGCGATGAACTCCCCTCCACGGTGCTCGCGCGAGCGAAGACGCCCCTCGACGGTTACATCGAGGCGCGCGTGACGCGGTGGCGCCGGCTTGGCGGCGCCGAGGCGCCGATTTCGGATCGTGTTGCACCGTGGGTGGACATCGCGGCCGTGCGTGGGATCCTCCGGTCGGGCGCCCCGTACGAAGTGATCGACGCGTGGCGCGTGCTGCAGGTCGATCGCTGGCTCTCGCGCGAGGAGGGCCGACGTGCCTGACTACGCGTTGTACGGACTGATGATCCGCAGCGATCGCGCGCTCGCCGGACTGGACCCCGCGCCGGCGGGGGCGCGCCTGGACGTGGATATCGTGCTCGGCGGGCCGCGTCAGGGCGAGGACCGCTGGAGCGTGGCGACGCCCTACTATCTCGGGCCGCCCGAGACGGAGGGACCGCCCTCCCTGGTTGTCCGGCGCGACGCGGGGCTCGGCTTCTGGTTTCGCTACGCCGACGGCACCGAGTTCGTGCTCGACCGCGCGGCGACGTCGATTCGCGCGTGGTGGGCCGAGGCATCGACGCTCGAGGATACCGCCACGTACCTGCTCGGGCCGCTGCTCGGGTTCGCGCTGCGGCTTCGCGGGGTGCTGGCGCTGCATGCGAGCGCCGTGCTCATCGGGGGACGCGCGGTGGCGTTGATCGGTCCCAGCGGCGCCGGAAAGTCGACGACGGCGGCGGCCTTTGCGTCGTCTGGCGTCCCCGTGCTGTCGGACGACGTGGTGGCGGTGCGCGTCATCGACGGCGTGGCGATGGCGTATCCGTCGTACCGGCTGCTGCGCCTCTGGGACGACTCGGAGAAGATCCTCTTCGGCACGCTCGGACAGCTGCCCAAGCTCACGCCGACGTGGGACAAGCGGGCGCTGCCGCTCGGGCAGGAGTTCCCGTTTCACCACGAGCCCGCGCCGTTGGGCGACCTGTTCCTCATCGCGCCGCGTGTCGACGATGCGCGCGCGCCGTACGTCGAGGAGCTGCGCCCGAGCGAAGCGTTCATGGAACTGCTGGTGAGCACGTATGCCAACTACCTGCTCGACGACCATATGCGCGGGGCGGAAATGCGCGCGCTCGACGCGGTGCTTCGCGAGCGGCGGGTGCGGCGGCTGGTGCCGCACGCCGATCCGTCGCGACTCGATGCGCTGGTCGAGTGCGTGCGTGCCGCGTCGGCCGCGCCCGCGGACGGCTGAGTCGTACCGCGCCCGGCGGTTGGGCGCCATCTTACCTGAGTGACCACCATGCCTGGACCGGACGTGGACTTCGTGCTCGCCGCGCTGCGCCGCGATGCCGGCGCGGTGCATGCGCAGCGCGAGGCCGCCGCGCGGGTCGATGACTGGGCGGCGGTGGCGCGGTTTGCCGCGGCGCACGACGTCTCGTGGTGGGTCGCGCGCGCGCTGCCAGCCGAGGGTGTACCGAGCGGCGTGCTGGCCGCCCTGGTCGATGCGGTGCGCGAAACGGCGCTGCATGCGCTGGCGGCGGCGCGGCAGCTGGCGGAGTTGTCACGCGTGCTCGGCGACGCGGGCGTTCGCGCGGTGGCGTACAAGGGGCCGGCGCTATCGATCGACGTGCACGCCGATCTGGCGGCACGGAACTTCGACGACCTCGACATCCTGGTGGGCGAATCCGATCGCGATCGTGCACGCGGCGCGCTCGCGGCAGCCGGTTACGCGTCGCCGACCGGCCACTCGGAGCGCGAGGAGAAGTTCTACTCGCGCTGGGAGGGTGTGGCCCACTTTGCGCGCGATGGCGCCCTGCCGGTGGAGCTGCACTGGCGATGCCAGGCGCCTCGCTATGGCGGACCGCAGGATCCGGCGGACATCGTGGCGCGCGCGCGGCCGTGCGCGCTGGGAGGCGGCGCCGTGTTCGTGCCGTCGCCCGAGGATCTCGGCGTCCTGCTGGCCTTGCACGGGGTGAAGCATGCGTGGCGGTACCTGCAGTGGGTGGCCGACTTCTCGGCGGCGGTGAGCCGGCCGGCGTTCGACTGGACCCGGTTCGTGTCGCTGGCCGACTCGTGGGGCGTGCGTCGCGCCACGCACTGCGCCGTGCTCGTGGCGCACGACCTCGTGGCGCTCGAGGTGCCCGCCGCCCTGCTTCGTCTGGCGCGCGACGACGCGCGGGCGGAGTTTCTGGCGCGCGGAGTGGTGGCGCGCCTGACGCTGGCACGCGTTGCACCCGAGATCGGCGCCGAATCGACCGCTCGCTATGACCTGCAGTGGCTCGACGGAGCGTGGGCCAAGGCGCGCTACCTCGCGCTGGCGGCCGCCCTGCCCACGCCGCAGGAGCGGCAGGTCGCCAAGCTGCCCGATGCGCTGCTGCCGCTGGCGTACCCGCTGCGCGCGTGGCGCCGGTGCCCGCACGCGCGCGGGCGGCGCGCATGCCCGGCGCGCTGCGTCCCTTCGTCGCCGCGCGC
>ERZ1292633.1760-Hain-H41-02um-R1-1760-length-22968-cov-7_pt1 | contig 22968 bp, 19 predicted proteins | sample MGYA00564406_ERZ1292633 | MGnify/ENA primary metagenome ERZ1292633 (study PRJEB36523, sample SAMEA6512639) | groundwater metagenome | collected 2019-01-08 | study: AquaDiva: Metagenomics assemblies of 32 groundwater samples
AGTGAAAATGAACTGGCGATTGTTAAAGCTGTCAGTCAGATGGACTGACGAGTAATCGTAATCTTGCCAATGGTTCATCTTTGGCCTGGAAATATAGAAATCGTTATGACCGTCCAGAAACACAACCAAGTCAGGAGTGTACTGATAGAGACTTTCGTTGAGATAGACAAGATGCTGAAAGGTCCAGTAGCCGGTCACAGCGGCATTGATAATTTCGACTTTGGTTTCTCGTCCCTGTTGGTGTAACTCCCGATTGATTGCATTTTCCAGATAGGCGTCGATGGTTTCATTGTTCTTTAGGGACGGATGAACTGGGTAGGGCTTGGCGCTTCCAAGCCCGTACAGTGCGGACCCTCCCATCATGATAATGCGAAAGGTGCCCTGGGGCTTAACCTTCTCGACACGGGTGTCTTCTCTGAATCCATCAGGGGAATGTATTTTTAGTCCCAGGTTGTCTTCGCTGTTCTGGAATTCTGGATTAAGGCGATGGCCGCGATAGGGGTCGTAAAGGTGGCGATCAGACCAGCTGCCCTTCTCGATGCCCTTGACGCGAGCCACGACGGCAGACAGCGATTCAAGGATGAGAAGAGAAGCAATTAGCCCGATGATAAGAAACAGAAAAGCATGACGAGTGGCCCCGATTTTTCCGATCTGCTTGTGCACAGGTCTCTCCTCCAAGAAATGATGCCGTGAGGCGCGCTGTTGCGTGATATTGGGGCAGGGATGATCCTCCCCCGTCGTATTGCCATACATAATTTTATGGTCGTACCAGATTTGAGTGAACTCATCCGTGAATATCTTCACACGCTCCACTAACAAAGTGGCGCCCGGAAACCTCAAACTCCGGTGCCCCAAGTATTTCGCCAGAGCCAAAGCTTTGAGCAGCCAGGCATAAGGTGTTCCAAAGGGTCCTCATAACCCATCCTGTTTCGTCTTCTTATCAAGGAGCCACTTGACGGGGATTTCATGCCGCATCAGCCACAAGTATACCTGGCCAAGATTAGCGACCGGAGTTTTTTCACCCCAAGCTTCATACGGATATGTAGGTTGTTACCAACTTGACCAGATGTCGTATCCACTAGGAAATGATCCTTCCCCCAGGACATGAATTGCTTGTACAGACTGACGCTATGGGCACGATAAGACGGCATATATGGTTCCACTGGCTTCGTTAATTTCAGTGCTCCCAATATTCATTCGTATGTGAACCATACCAATAAATCCGACGACTCTGTCTTTGAAGCTCTCCAGAATCTACCTACAACTATGGCGAGGAGTCCGCGCAGGATGGTCTACATACTTAGATAGATACATCCGAGCGAAATCGGACAGCGAATATACGCCATAGGGAACTGCACTCGCCTGACGCACGACACCCCAAATTCCAGAGAGATCCTCGTCATTGAACAGGACTTCACGCAAAGCTACCTTAGGCAAACTCCCTTTCTTTGAACGGCTTACTATATTGCTGGCCCCACAGGGCCTCGGTCATAGTATTGCGAAAGACATTTAAATTACTCGCTCCATCCTGGGCTACACTTTACTGGCATATGAAGAGTCCTCTGTCCAATCTGCACATCACCCGCAAATTAGCTCTGGCCACCTTGTTCAAATAATCATGTCCCATGAAGACACAGATTGCGCTCGGTGCCACCTAAGAATCCTAGACCCTAGTCATTTAACGCGTGTGTTCCAGCCATGCCTGGAACATCAGCACATCCCACAAGTGATATTCCCAGGAGGCGGCTCCGCTGAGATGCTCGTTCCATTTATCTCGAATAGGATCGGGATAGAAGAACCCTTGATCCCGCAACCGTTTCTCGTCCAACAGCGCTTCGGCCCATTCCCGCAGAGGACCACGCAACCAGGCATCGATTGGTACGCCAAAACCCATCTTTGGGCGATCGATGAGCGCCGGAGGGACATACTTGTAGAGGAGTTGCCGCAAGAGCCACTTTCCACTCCCGTTACGGATTTTCATCGATAACGGAATCTGCCATGCGAACTCGACGATCCGATGATCCAAAAATGGCACGCGGGACTCCAGGCTGACCCCCATGCTGGCCCGATCCACTTTGACGAGGATGTCATTTGGCAAGTATGAGATCGTGTCCGAGTACATCATGCGCTCCTGGAGATGGAGGTGGCCCATCCAGTCCGATGGATCTGTAAAGACCGTCACCGGTTCCGATCCCCCAATGACCACCGAGGCCGGGTCTGCCCAATGCGAGCCCATGAGTACGTAAAGACTATCGGCCTCTCTGGCCGTCAGCATCTGGGCAAGCTTACGGAGCTTCTCGCCAGGATTTCGATACCGAAGACGCTTCGGGAGCAGAGAGTCCATTATTCGAAATATGTTATCCCACGATTGAGCAGACAACATTCGTAGCCCACGCGCCACGGAAGTCCTAGCCATTTCAGGCATCCATCTGATTGTGTTCCAAATACCGAGACCCAGAAAGTAGCGTTCGTACCCGCCGAAGAGTTCATCCCCTCCATCTCCCGATAAGCTCACTGTCACGTCCCGGCGCGCCAACTCGGAAATCAAGAACGTCGGAATTTGCGAAACGTCCGCGAACGGTTCGTCATAGAGGGAGGGCAGCTTCGGAATGACCGCCAGCGTCTCTTCCGGGGTCACATACAACTCGGTGTGTGCCGTACCCAAGTGCCGTGCCACCGCTTTCGCATGTTCGGCTTCATTAAAACCTGCCTCATGAAAACCGATTGTGAAGGTCTGGACAGGCCGTTCGCTCTGGCTCTGCATGAGTGCGACGATTGTCGAGGAATCTATACCTCCGGAAAGAAACGCACCCAACGGCACGTCCGCGACCATCCGATGTTTGACCGTGTCTTTCAGCAACTCCTCCAGACGAGCAACTGCCTCTGTCGCAGAACCGGTAAAAGGCTCAGCCAGACCTTGTTGAACCGCAGCTCGAACGGACCAATAAGGAATGGCCTTTGGAGAATGGCCGACATCCGCCTTGGTAATAGTCGCAATCGTTCCTGGCATTACTTTCGTGATGCCTTTATAGATCGAGTGGGGAGCGGGAACGTTGCTATGCCGCAAAAACAGCGCCAATGAATCGCGGTCCACTTCCAGGATGAATCCTGGGTGAGCCCGCAAGGCTTTGAGTTCGGAGCCGAACACCAACACCTTGCCCACCCATCCGTAATACAGCGGTTTTTCACCAAGCCGGTCACGCACTAAATGAAGCTGCCTTTCACTCCGATCCCATAACGCGAACGCAAACATCCCGTTAAAACGCTTCACCGCTGCTAAAATCCCCCACTGAGAAATACATGACAACATCACCTCGGTATCGGAATGCCCACGGAAAGTGTATCCGAGACTTTCCAATTCACGACGCAACTCCTGGAAGTTGTAGATCTCGCCATTGAAACTAATCACATACCGTCCACACACGGAACGCATAGGCTGGTGACCTTCAGGAGACAAATCGACGATGGATAGACGTCGATGGCCCAAAGCAATTCCCGCTTCGGCGTCCGCCCACGTACCGACATCGTCTGGGCCCCTGTGATAAAGCGTGTTCACCATTCTCAGAACGGTACTTCGAAGCTCTTGCTCCCCACAACGACGAGATGTATCGAGAAACCCGCTAATGCCACACATAGATTGCAACCTCTCAATTTAGGAAGCTACTTGTATGAGAATACAGTGCCCGGCGGAGGAAGCGCGCCGCCACGATGGTCAGACTATCAAACTCTAATTCTCAAGCTGCCAGGCTAGAATCAACACAATGTGGCGCCGGACGCGTACAGGCATTCACATTGTGTCGACCCGGCTATTCACTACAGGTGAGCTCCTGAAAGAGGCTTTCGTACCGCTCCACAATCTGCGGCAAATTGAACTCCTCTTTGACCCGTTGGCGAGCTGCAATGCCCAGACGGCTACGCCCTTCTTGGCCTAGTTCAACCAACCCCCGCAAGGATTCAGCCAACGCATTCGGATTCCTTGGCTCGACTACCTGGCCCGTATTTCCAACTATAAATGCGGCATCTCCCACATCTGTAACCACACAGGGCACACCGCAACTCATGGCCTCGCTGACGACGTTCGGAAAGCCTTCTCCGTAAGAGGAGGATAAGCAAGCAATATCAAACGCAGCGGTAAGCTTAGGAATATCGTCCCGCCGTCCCAGCAGATAAACCCGTTTTCGGATTCCCGCCTCATCGATCCACCTGGTCAGTTCCTTGTTTTCCCAATTCACTTCGTGACCGCAAAGCACGAAATACACCTCAGGCCTGTCCTTATGTAGCGACCTCGCAGCCAAAATAAAGGTGCGATGGTCCTTTTGTGGATGAAAGCGAGCCACCAAACCGATGACCGGAGCATCCTCAGGAATTCCTAATTCCTCTCGGATCGCCTCGCGCGCCGCTGAATCCGGCCTGAATGTTCCAAGATCATATCCGTTGGGAATCACCACCATCTTCTCAGCCGCATACCCTAATGCTGCATGAACCTGCCGCGAGGCCAACGAACAACAAATAATTTTCTCGGGCAGCCATCGAGACAAGCGTGCACACATTCTCACAGTGAGAAAAGTCAGGCGTCCATTTCCTTCAGGGTTGAGATCAGTCTGGCGAATTCCCCATGCTACTGGAATGCCTCCAGCCATTCGAGCAGCTAAGCCACCAATCAGGTCGGCATGATACTGCCACGTGCTAATCAAGTCCGGTTTGTCTTCCCGCAACCAACGAGCCAGCCTCAGCACAGATAGTGGGTTTAGCCTTCCCGGTACCATTCCCAAGAATCGTATCGGGACTCCCAATGCTTGGATCTTCTCGACAATGGGAGTGGGACCCAAATCAACGAGCGAAATAACCTTGGCTGTGAATCGTGTCCGATCAAGGCGCGAAAGTAGCCTATACAGCATCCCCTCAGCGCCACCACTACCGATGCCGGTGATGATAAAAACTACGGAAATAGGCATGTTCAGTTTGCCATTGGCCAGTTTCTGTGAGTGCATTGACTTTCTAGGCACCAGCCGCAGCTCTGTGGTGTTTGCGAACAGTGAAGGCTGAAGTGGCATAGGACTAGGTTCCCATGATGTAATTATCCGTGACATCAACTATCCACGGGACTAAATGCCAGCTGTGATAGGGCTCTATGAGTGATTTACGTTGACCTGTCTCTTGGCTGCCGACGAGCTTACAGGTGCTTTTCGAAGTAATTCTCCACACAACTTCTGAGCAATCATGGTTCCTGCAAGGCGATGCCCTTCGGTGTTCCAATGCCCCTTGCCAAGCCCTGAATTTTCAAAGCCGTGAAGAAACACCCGATGTTCCTCTGCGTAGGCTTGAAAAGGCGGAGCTAGGTTCAGAACGGTAATGCCTGTCCGTTCCCCCAAGCCTCGAATGCGGAAATCGGGATAAAACAAATGTGGGACGCCCATACGTCTCTCAAAAGCTCGACGAACTGCCGGATCCGGTAGTACCTGAAGGCCGGTGCTCAAGGTCACGACCATGAAATCCGCGCCTTTCTCCTTAACGTCATCTCGCATCAGCACAATGAGTCCTTCTGTGACTTCCCACGCTTCTTTCCAGACAGGATCGTACGGCTCAACGTACACCGTGGCATCCAACCCGGCCTCCGCGTATCCGTCCGACGACGTGACACCCGTGTCCGAATCGGGCTTATCAGCCGCATTCGCACCTTTGGCGCCAAAGCTCGGTGGATGAACTTGTTGTGCAAGGCGTGCCTTGACAATCGATCTGGCCTCGCTGAACACCTGATAGATCCGTGACGCACTCAGCATCCTGTTTTTCCACCAGGCCACCCGTGTCTGCGCGAAACGAAAACCAGCTGAGTCTCGGAAGGTGAGATCGGGAATGAGCTCACCATTCTTGAAAACGAAAAATGGCTTCATCGCGTCTTGTTCAAGGACGCGAGAATTATTCAGGATATCGTTGCCAGTGGTAACGGCCAGCAGCACTACATCGGGGGCATAGGGCCATACTCGATGGCGGAGCGTTAGGAGTTCCTGTGCAGTGCCGTACCCAGACACGCCGAAATTAACAACCTCAGGTTCACGACCGGCAAGAGCCGGACACCCTCTGATCTCACTCTCCAGAATCGACCAAAAGGCCTCCTCCATCGGCACCTGCAAAGCCTCTGCATACGAATCCCCCAACACTGCAATCCGTAATGTATTGGGAGGTTTGGCACGAGCATGTTATCGATCCAGCAGGCCTGCGCTGTTTATCTTGATGTAGGCTTCGCCTTCGCGCTTCCACCAGCCCTCAGCCTCGGGGCGTAACGATGCACCCACATCGGCATCGTACTGATAGAAACTCGGATATGAAATGCTCGCCAAGCGCAAACCAATCTCACAGACTAGGATTCCGACCAGAGTCCCAACAAGCATCAACAACATGCTGTTTTTCAGGCGGTGTTGCACCATCACGGCTCTCCCCAGCCCATAGATCGGAGGACAGTTAGAACCCGACCAAGGCCTTCGCTGCGTTTACTTCTTCTTTCGTCAGGGTCTGCGTCCTCTTAATTTCACTCTCGCGACTTGCCACTGTCATGGCAGCCATTAAAGCGAACAGCATAAGACTATACTCTTCATTCAAGAAATTGTGGGTAAAGAGGCTCAACTCCATAGCAGTACAGCCAAAGACCAAGGCCATGCCTCTACTCTCTCCGCGCACCCCCCATGCCACGGCTAAGACAAGTAGAGGCAGAATCGCTGCGCCCAAGAGACCATGGTCTTGCATGAATGCCAGGTACTGGTTATGGGCTTCCGTGAACGCCTCACGAGACGATCCGGTCCCGCTCCCAAGGTATGGGCGGTCACCGACCTTCTCCCATGCACGCCTCGCCAGCTGTTGTCGGTCCAAACTAGAACTATCGGAAACGCCGGAGGGATTCGTCAGCCACTCCATTCGTTCCTCCACATTCTTATTAATCACGCCGCTCCTCTCCAAAGTCGTCAGGAGCTGGTCCCACCGCGGCAACAACACAAGGACCACGAGCAAAAGACTCATGGAGATCGTCAGAAACATGTCCTTCAAGCTAATCCTGGCCTGGAAGATGAAGCCCGTGACGGCTATCACCCACGCCAGAATGCTTCCACGAGAAAAGGTCGTAAATATCCCAATCCCCGTCAGTAGAATAAAGGGACCCCGAAGCCAGGAAGGCAAGGCAGTGACGCCAAAGATCATCCCCAGGACCAAGGCTTCCCCGGCAAGATTTGGATGCAGGTACAGCCCCGCTGAACGGCCGATAAATTGACTAAAGGACATGGGAACGAAAAGCTCATATATGTTGAGCGCCACTCCGAAAAGCACCGCAACCACAAGCGTTTGCCTCGCCAATCGGGCCGCGTCCGGATTTGCGAGTAGTGCTAGAAATACGAGAAGCTCGACAATGGCGAGAAAACGATATCGCACTTCCTGCCATGCCATGTCAGACTGTGACGAGAGAAAAAACCATGCCACAGTGAGCCACGCATACCCAAAGCACCAGATAAGAAGAGGCGACTTCAGGATGTTTGCCCTCAACACCTGCCCAATCAACCATGGCAGTGATACTACGATAAATCCGAGCATCCAGAACCAAGGGGCTACATTTTCACTACCCGGCATCCTGGCCACGTAGCCCGGCACATTTGTGTAAAAAACGGCCACGCATATGACGACCAGCATTTTGCAGTAGTAGGTCACTGTTATCTAGATCCGTCGTGAGTGGTTTGGTCGAAGAAAGGACTTCTGATTGCTAGGGAGCTGGAGCCAAGACTGATGATGTCACTGCGACGTCATCGCCCGGAGCACGTGCGAGGAAGCGATCGCCTCAGCAGCCTCTTGATGCCCCAAACTGTTCCAGTGACCGTCGGTGGCAAATTCGAACCGCGAGCCATCCTGACGATGCCGGGTAATGAAACGTGGCTGCATATCGATCACTTCATACCCATGCCCTTGCGCCTCTTGAAGAAAATATTGCCGCATGAGATCGAAGTAACTTCCCGTCACTCGCTTGAGGTCTGGTTCTGAATAGAGTTCTGGGCGAATGGCATCCATTACAAACAGCACGCGGGATTGATCGAGCCCGATGCGTCGCGGTAATTCCGAGAAGAATCGGTCCACGGCCCGCCGCGAATCGGCGAGCCGTTCTTCAGAGGCATCGACGTCCGTATTGCCTACATACTGAACTCCGCGGCGGAACATCTGATTCACAAGGCGTGAACTCTCGCCGATGCCGACGGTGCCCCAAAGATAGCGCACGAGCGCCGAGTGCCTGAGCAACCTTTTCCCAAGGCTTGGCTGATAATCCCTTCGCACCAGCGCCAGCTCATGGTCGGGACCGTTTTCTTCAAAAAAATGCAAACCAGGCCCCTCCTTGTATTTAAGGAGACTTTCGTCAAAATCATTCCCGATAATGACGAAGACCATCGCTCGTGGGTGAAACTCGATCCACGCATACTGTGCAAACGCTAGGTATTGAGGTAATTGAGCCCCTGAGATGCCGAGGCTATACACTTTTGCTCTCTTCTCGAGAAGTCTAGCTAAGCGTCCTTGCACCGTCTGTTCGTATGGCACCATCAATGCTTCTACATAACTATCGCCGATAATGACGAGCGGTCCTTGTTCGGTCCAGCTTGAATAATCCTGATCGTTGACATAACCGTAGTTGTTGATTCGACCGGTATTTACGATGGCAAACTGCCAGCCTTTTGAATAGGTAAACGCTTGGTTAGGTGTTAAATGTATCACCGGATTCTGATGATCAACGGTTACCGTCCCCGTCGAGCTCGAAACGGGAAGGAACCGGAGCACGATTTCTATCAAGAGCAAGGGTGCCGCAATGCCGAGCAGAATGGCTATCAGCGAGAACACCCCTCTTTTTTTGGTGATATGCGTACGTGGCAGAGCCATTTCCCCCCGTCTATTGTCTTGAATGGAAATCGAGTTATATGGGCCTGAGAACCTTCATGCTTGGTTCTGGTTGCCGGCCTAATCGGCTCACGTCAGGTCGTTTTGGATTCCTGGGACAGTCGCAACCAGCAGCACTTGTAACGTTGTCATGACCACCACATTCGGCGCTTCATCGAAATTGATCACCGGGAAGAACCATTCTGCAAACTTTTCATGCGCGAGAGACTGCTCATTCATTCGACATCGAACCCCGGAGCAACGTAGACAGCATCTGCTCCGTGTTGGTCACTAGGCTGTTTAGCGATAACTGGTCCACGACACGTTGTCGAATCTGAGCCGGGTCGTACGTTTTCCGGTTCAGCACTTGCAGGATGGCGCTCCTGAGGGCGACTGGGTTTTTCGGCGGGACTACCTCGCCCTGATTCCCCACCACCCACGCTGAATCGCCGACGTTCGTCACCACGCAAGGTACGCCGCAGGCCATCGCCTCACCAATGACATTGGAGAATCCTTCACCGAATGAGCTGCTGCTCACCAGAAGATCAAGCGCACTATAGATATCGGAAACATCCGTTCGAGCACTAACCCAGATTATGTATTCCTCTAACCCCAATGTCCTCGCGAGGTCTTGAAGCGATGATCGATACTCAATAGGACCGTCCCCCACACAGACAAACCTGAACCGTTTCCCCTCTCGCACTAACAAAGCTGCCGCATTGAGAAAGGTTGAATGATCTTTCATAGGATCTAGCCGCCCCACGAGGCCGACAAGCTTCTCATGCTCGCTGACGCCCCACTCCGCTCGTATCCGGTCTCGCGCCTTGGGATCATGACGAAATCGCTTCGTGTCGATCCCATTTGAAATCACTACCGTCTTCTGGGCCGGATACCCCAGGGCCACATGGTGCTCACGCCCGACGTGAGAATTTGCAATGATAGCATCCGCGAATCTTGCCAGCCGACAAGTCAATTTGAGGCTCAGCCCCGGGAGCCAATCGTACCGATTTAAATCCATCATGGAGCATCGAACTCCCCAGACAATCCTGATTGAGGGGAACAAGGGTTTGAGGAGTACGGCCATGAGGTTCTGATCGGTGAGATAGCTATGCAGGATTTCAGGGCGTTCCTCCCGCACGACTTGGGTTAATCGGAAAAGAAAGGCAGGCACATCCCACCGCCCCCGCTTATGCAACGGCCGGATCCGAACCCCGGCCTCTTGTAATTCCTTCTCCAATGGTCCTCCGGCGTAGCAAAGCGCAACCACGACATTATGTCCCCGGTCACGAAGCCCCTTCGCAAGGAGCACTAATTGCCGCTCCGCGCCACCGTAATTCAATGAGCGAAGAAGAAATAGAATTTTCACAGACGCTTCTCAGTCTGTCGAAGCTCAGGGCGTTGCATGAATGAATCAGCCATTATTGGGCCACTCGATATACTTAAAAACAACTCGTCCCACATTTTCATTACTTTCTCTGTACTGAACCGCTCAACAACTTCTATTGCTCGCTTTCCAAGCCTTTGACGCGCCACTTGATCAGCCATCAAACGATCCATGGCTGCAACTAAAGAATCGACATTGCCTGGCAGGACCAGCACTCCATCAATTCCGTCGCGGATAATTTCCCTTGGCCCACTGGGGCAATCTGCCGCAATCACAGCCAATCCGCAGGCCATCGCCTCTAGCAGCGCCATTGGGAACCCTTCATAACGGGAAGACAAGACGAACAGATCCGCTCTCCTAAGGATCTTAAAAGGATTTTGGGTGAGCCCAGGCATCTTCACGCGATCTTTGATTCCCATTTGAATGGTTAACGCCTCTAATCGTCCACGCTCTTCACCTTCACCAAGAATAATCAAGGACCATTCGGAATGCTGCCTGGCACATCGAGCAAAGGCTTTCAGTAAAAAGTCGAATCCCTTTAGAGGTGTCAATCGTCCCATTGCCACGATTGTGCCTCCAGAATGATTCCAGTCTTGACTGTCACCGCGCTCTTCAGCTGGAACCGATATAGGATTCGGAATCACATGGACCCTATGTCGATGACCGAACTGTTCAGCCCAACTCCTTACCCCCTCGGTCAATACCACAATGGCGGCTGCGCGCCGATAAAGCAGTTGGCGAAACCCTTTCCATACGAAGCCGATAGCATGCTGACGAGGGTCGGTATGCTCAGATGCAATGACGGGTACCCTTAACCCTAGGGTCGCCGCCAGGGTTAAGACATTGGTCGTATCTATAAAACTCAAGACGAAGTCTGGCCGAGATGCTCTAATCTCCCGACGTAATCGTTTTAGCCTTTGAAAGTTGTTCCATGCAGCGGCAGCAATATTTGAGGAGACTCCTGTGGCCGCCAAACCTATTCGATCGATGCACGGATGAAGGGGGTAAAAGTCTTCCTGTGCTGACGCAAGGGTAATGAGCGTCACTTCACGGCCATGCTCGGCCCAATGATTCGCCATTACAGCCATCACGCGTTCTGCCCCACCCGCGCCAAATGATGAGATAATCAGGGTCACACGCATGATACTATTCCTTAGTACCGGCCTTCTCGTTTATTAGTCGCATGGAAACCAACGATAAGAAAATAACTGAGATGAGATACATCAGACTGGTAGCCAAGGCGATTCCCACCACGCCGAACCTCTGCATCAAGAAATAGCTCAAACCAATGCACATGGAGAGGTTGATTACGTTGCCCCACAGCATCACCTGATTGGCCTTTAAGGCCGATATCAGTCTCACGATCAGCATGCACAGGACGTAGAAGGGGACTTGCACCAAATACATCGCCTGCACTTGCCCCACAACGTAGGTATCGGCTTTTGTGAACGCCCCTCGCTGGAAAAGCATCGCCACCACAGGTTCGGAGAAATAAATCAGTACCAGTGTCACAGGGAGAGTAACGAAAAGAAGCAGGCGCGTATACGTTCCTAGAGTGTGGCGAAGACCCTTCCAATCCATCATAGCGACCATGCGGGAGAAGTGGGGAAGAACTGCGGTACTCACAGCCACTGCTCCGACCCCGAGAATGAGATTCGTGAGTTTGTTTCCATAGGCTAAGGCGGACACTGTGCCGGGATCGAGCATCGCAGCCATTGACTGACTCACTACGGTGGTTCCCCCCATTAAAAATGCGGCAGCGACCATCGGCGCATATTGCCCTAACACTTGCTTGACGGCAGGAGACGTTCCGCACCACCGAGGAACGAGTGGGACATCTGCGCGTATCAGCCCCCACCCCAACAGGCTCGTTTCAATCAGCGCTCCACCGACGACCCCCACGACAAGCGCATAGCTGCCCCATTGTTTTGCCATGATCACGACGAATAGTATCGTCATGATCGAGGAGGCCATAGGCACCACGGCCGCCAAGGCAAAGCGGTTCTCTGCGTTCAGAATCGCACCCCAGGTTGTGGCCAACCCGGTCAAGACCAGCGTGCCCAACAACAAATAGTACAGTGAATGCGTGAGCGCCAACTTTTCGGCGGTAAACCCGGATGCCACCAGAGGAAGGATGTACGAGGCGGTGAGGGCCAGGACGACTGATAGAGCCACAAGGAAGCCGACACTCAAGACCATGACGGTCGACAATAACTGATGGGCTGCCCTGTCTCCCTCTTGTTCTCGCACCTGGATGTACGTGGGGATCAAGGCCGAGTTTAACGATCCACCTATCAAAGTTATGGCGAATTGCGGAAGAAGATATGCGATTAAGAACGCATCCAATTCGTCGTTCATACCGAATTGGTATGCGACCACGACTTCTTTGGCAGCAGCGACAAGCTTAACTAGGATCGTGAAGCCCCCGACCGTGACCATGGCCCCTAGGATACGGCGATTTACCGAGCGGTTCTGCCAAGTACTCCACGTTTTCAGGCCAAGTTTAAAGACGCTGGTCATCTTGGGAAAGCACCAAATACCTCACAGGTTGCTGAAAATGTCCGATCCAACTTCACTGGCCTCCCTTGTAGAGCACCATCTCTCATATCCAGACCACGCCCCGTGCAATCAGGTGCCGCTTCGCTGAAGACTGGGGACGCAGGCTGGTAAGTTGCTTACGGCCTCGGTATTTCTCCTCAGCCGCAGACAGAAACTGGCGCCAACGATGGACCAGGTGCTTCCGAATACGAATCCCAAGATTTCTCCACATGCTTACGCCTTCAAAAGACACGCCGGCACACCCTTCTCTGCGACTATTATGCAGCAGGGTACCCGCCATAAAAGAAGTACGGACTTTCCGTTGGTGCCGCCTTTTGCATGACAACTCCTATAATCTTTCCACCAGCTCCTCTTACACGTTGAACAGCAAGGCGACAGGCCTCCGATGTCGTTTGCTTAGCTCCTACTACCAGCAAAACTCCGTCAACCATGGATCCAACGATCAGTGCATCGGCAACCGGCAGTATAGGCGGCGCGTCAATGATTATATGAAACCCTTCTTCCCGGCAGTGCTGTAGAAGCGTCCTCATGCGTTTAGACTGAAGCAATTCAGCAGGATTACATGGATGCCCCCCCCCCGGAATCATGAACAGATTCGACATTGCTGTCGGGTAAATGATCTCTTCAATGCTAGCTTGCCCGTTCAGGAAATTAATTAGCCCTTTGACTTCTTTTCCTTCTTCCTTCGGTGTAAAAATGTCATGCGGACTACGGGTTCGAAGATCCGCATTAATCAGAAGAACACGCACGTCCTCCAATTGGGCTTCCGCCGCACTCAGGCTCACAGCCAATGTGGTCTTGCCTTCACCTTCTCCGGGACTCGTGATGAGCACGCAAGAAGGCAAGTCGCCGGTTTTTGAAAAAAGCATATTGGTCCGGATGATTCGCACGCTTTCCGCAGCGGGAGTCGCACCCTGACTCGCAAGTAGCAGTTGTCCATGCGTTACTGCCGCCTTTGACATCACCGGCATGACTCCTAACACGGACGTGCTCGGCAACCACCGTTCCAGATCGCTTGGACCATTGAGCTTCTGGTCACGAGTCTTAACACCTACTACATACGCTGTTCCAGTCATAAGCCCTAGCAGCAACCCCAGAAATGTGTTCAGTTCCTTTTTCGGCTTAAAAATTACACTACTTGGCACCGCAGGATCAGCCAGATAGACATTGGCACTTCGTATCCCAGCTGAAATATCGGCCTCCTTCGCCTGCTTCAGGAATAGATCGAACAAATGCTGGCTACTTTCCGCTTCCCGCTCTAAACTCCCGTACTCAATTTCAACTTGCTCAAGTTTTATTTTCTCTTGCCTGTGACGCCCGGCAGCTTCTTTAATGACGCGAACCCGCCCAAGCGATGCATCATATTCGCGTTTCACCGAATCAAAAATCTTTTCAACTTCTTGCCGAATTCGTTCACGAAGATCTCCCAGCTCTGCCTTGGCCCGAGCCAACTTAGGATGAAGAGGACCATACTTATCCGTCAATTCTGCGACCTGTCCTGACGCTTTGATCTCTTGTGCTCGAAGCGTTTGAATCAGTGCCGAGCTCAACACTTCAGTGGATGCCTCCAAACTTGACCAATCTATCTCTATCGCTCCATTCTTATCGGTTTTGTTACGCAGTACCGATCGTATCTGCTCAATACGCGACTGCGCCTCCGCTTTTTTCATTTCTGCCTTGACGAGCTCCGAATCCAACTCTGTGTTCGTCAGAGCGGTCATTGTTTGCCGATCCCGACTCCCCAGTAAACCGTGCTTTGCACGAAATGCATACAATGCCTGCTGTGATGCTTCAGCTTTTGCGCGCAACTGATCGACATGGGTAGTTAACCACTGAGCGGATTTCTCTTTTGTTTGAGCGTTCAGTTCCTGGGTACGATCGATATACACTGAGGCCAGCGTATTAGCGACCTGCGCGGCAAATTGCGGATCCTCAGATAATGCGAAGATATCGGCGAGCCTTGCACCCCGGATAGGCATAATTTCCACATTCTGAGCGAACCGCCTGAGCAACCTGTCTTCACCTTCTTCTGAAGACAGCCCAGTCATCTTCTTGTTCGCTCCCCAGGCATCACGGATGGCTGCAGGCACCATGCTAAGAAACATGGATTTCATGGCAGATTGGCGGGGCCTGTATTCCGGCTGATCGGACAGATGAAGGACCTGCGCAGTGCGCTGTAAAACAAGACGGCTTTTCATCAGCTCGAATTGGGTCTGAAAGTATTCAGGACTCACATCGGATTGATAGTAGGTCTTCTCTCTTTCAAAGGCATCAGGTCCTTCGCGATCGATAACCACAGTGGCTTTTGCCTGATAGATAGGTGTTTGCATGGATGCCCAGGCGTAGGCAATTCCAGCTAGCATTACACCGCATCCGCCAATTAGCCATACGTGCTCTTTGCATGTGAGGGCATAATCAGCAAAGGTCGATTCTGAGCTATCGACTTGGACTGACTGAGCCTGCTCACGATGGACTGACCGAGCAAGCCTACGATCCGTGTCGCGATTCATTTGTCAGCTCCCATTTAGAACAGAGTTTGGGCAGAGATCATGAAGGTATTCGCTTGGTACTTAAACGCGTCTTGCGTGGAACCTCTATCCTCATAGATGTATTGGACACCTAGTCCTAACCATTTGACCGCTCGATATTTGATGCCTACAGCAACATTCTTCAAAAGATCGGTCCTATTATCGGTCCCAGCGGTTGCCCCAGACGCACTCGTAAATTTATCCTGCTCTATTCCACCATTGAGCGTTAAGGATGTGCTGTCGGTCAGCGTGTGACTCGCTCCCAAATTTACCCCGGTGGAAACAAAGAACAGCGAGGTGGACACAGCAGTCTGCTGAACAGTCCGATATGGTTGCAGACTGATCGTCAATAGTGACGTCGGCTTCCAAACCATGTTTCCCATTGCAAAGAAGTTGTTATAGGAATTCTCAGTCCTAGTGAACTGGCTAAGTACGGGAGGAGGCTGATTACGCTGAGCGTTTGTAAACTGCAAATGTTGCAATCCGATCAGAATCTGTCCGGAAGTCAGTTCGCTTACGTTCCACTTCGCCCCTCCACTAATCTGGTATATGGCGCTATCTAGATTTTTATTCTCATCATAAATCTGTTGTGTAACCCCGACATTCGCTAAAAGAGACGTTTTCGGAGAGGCATCGCGAGATAAGGTCAGCCCTGCATAGTTGGTTAATCGGTTCTGGATGGGGCCTTGACCAGAACTGTGCAGGTATTGCCAGCGTGTCGACTGCAGGTTCATCCTGATACTGGACTGTGCACCGACATACTCTGCTTGACCGATGAAACTATTTGCACTCCATTTATTTACTTCTACCCCCTGCGTGTCCATAGCAGTCCCTCTTGGATCATGCCCAAGCTTATGCTCCCCCGCCAGATCGACCTTAAGGCCTCCTGGAAAATCAAGCTTAAATCTCCCTGCTGCAGTTTGATCCTGTACATCATTCGAAGGAGTGTTTGCGTAAGTCTGCAAATTTGTGCGGTAATCGATCAGAAAAGCATGGCTTCCACCGAATGGCAATTGCGCCTGAATGCCTGGCGAAAGTGTCGTGAAAAAGTCGCTCTTCCTATTGGTCTGGGTGCGGGATACATTGTCGGTGTACATTTGAGCTACGCCCATCATGGGATGCAACTTGAGCGACTCTAGTCTTAGTCCGTCATCTGGAATGACCGGCAACAAGGCTCCCGGATAAAGAGGGTAATACCCGGTCATGGGCCAATCTGGCGTTTGATACAGTGCGCCAAGGAACGCAGGATTGGCGAACTGAGAGAACCACATATTCCCCTGGCCGCCATATATGCTGCCTTGAGAGCTCGAAGGAATTGGTTGAGCCTGCTGTGCCAATCCTTCACCAATTTGACTCTGATCCCATAGCATTGCAGCTAGAATAAAAACCTTACATATCTTTGCCCAGGAAATACTTATTTTTTTGCTGCACCGTCTCCTTTTCTCATTTTCATTGAGAGAAATTCGGCATCTCCATCTCAAAGCCAGGCTCACTTTACTTCAATCCTTGCTTCCGGTCGTAGGTAGTTGCGAGATCCGATTTCTCGCTTGAGCAGACAGCAACCTCTTTCCTGCTTAGCGGTTCCATGACCGGTATAACATCATTGGTTTGGACCCTCACTCTCGCACCTAATTTAATTAGGTCCACCCCTATGATCACATAGTGCCCGCCATCCTGTCTCATAAGGCGACCTCGAATGCCAGCCAGAGGACCTCTTGCTATTTCCACTAATATTCCTTCCGAGATGCTTTGATGGGGGCTGTACGGTACTGCGCTCGTCATAAGTTTTCTCAGCGCCTCTATCTCGTTTTCCGGGATACTTTCAGGCTGTTTTCCGCTTCCGACGACATAGCATATGCCAGGCACTTGGAGGACATCGAACAGCTCACAGTTTTCGAACCGCGCGAAACAATATCCTGGAAACAAGAGGCTCTCTATCTTCTTTGTCCGATCTGACCATCGGCTCGTGCGAATGAAAGTGGGGAGGAATTCCTCGTACCCTTTCTTACAAAGTCGCTCCCGAACGGCCTTCTCGTGACGTGGGTGCGTACACAACGCAAACCACTGCTTTCGGAACTGTTGTTGCGGATTTTCCGTCTCAACCTTGAATTTTTCTTTAGATGATGACATAGCTTCGCCCTCTCACTCCCATGACTCATTTCCACACAGAACCAAAATAACTGTAGCACACGATCTTGCGAACGCATATTCTTCTTCAGTATGGAACACCGAATCTATATTTGTACTTAAGTGGGGGTAGTACTGACGCGTGAATTTCCCCTTATAAAGCCCCCTAGCGTTTCCCATAAATCAAACCAACGGGAAACCTATTACCGAACTTTCCTCTGTTTATGCGACACCTTCCTCGACTCACAATGCCCGCTTCCCACCTCCACCCGACTGAAAGACCCCGGTGGGGAGTGGGGGACGACGCCGGATGTAGAACCCTCGATATACATGGCGATCGCACTCGTGGCTTCCTGCCGCGCGTCACACTTCCGACGATCAATGAGGTTGGTCTGCAACTCGCAAAGAAGCGCTCAACGACGGCATTACCTCACCAAATCCTCAGGCGAGGCATTGCACACGGCAAGCCTGTGCGGCGAGTGGTTACTGATCGGCCCGCGCCGGGGTCAAGGCCGCGCATGTATGATTCGCCGAGATCCACTCCCTCATGGCCACCCCACAATGCGGCGCAAGTCCAGAGCCACCCGCACCGTCAGGTAGCACCCCCTGGGTCGCCACGTCCTCCGCGGGCTCACCGGCGCGGTGGTAGCCTCGCGCAGCTAGTGGTCGTGCCAATGGAACCACCCGTCCAGGAATAAACACTCCTTCGTGATTAAACCGCTGCAGCAACCCAGGGCTATCAATTGTGCCATCCACTATGGCTGAGTGAAGGAGAGACACCGACAATGTGTGTAGGGTTCTCGATCAACCGTACTTGGATTAGCCACTAAAGAAACTACGCGAGGCATCAGAACAGCGTGTAAATAAAAGGCGCGACAGCGGAGCCTTGCGTCAGCACGATCAAACTTCCGAGCAGCACCAGTACCACCACGATGGGAAGGAGCCAAAACTTCTTGCGTTCCTTCATGAACGCCCAGAGTTCCATCACAAAATCGCCCATATACACCTCCTGTTGACGAGCACCGGTTCAAAACTGGTTTTTCATATGAGAATGGGATCTTGGAGATCGGACAACCCTGTAGGTCGTACTCGACTCAGCGAATGCCTGCCTCATCGTATCCTTCCCCATGAGCCGAAATACAATACCAATTGGAGTCACCAACCCATAAAACACAATACCGAGCAGAATCCTGGTATTGATCCACCCCATAATATGCCCGACCCACATCCACCCTTTATAAATAGGCGCTAACAGCTGTGGAAGAATTCCACCAAAGGCGATGAGCAGGCCCCCGATTCCGGTCGCCCATAAACGCAACGATTCCCCACGAAATACGAGCGGCCATAGGCCGATCACGGTAAAGACCGCTCCGACTATCAATCCAAATTGACGTAGTTCTTTGCGTGTGGCTACTTGATCCATAATCCATATCCCCCGTTCAGCTAGTCGAGCTCGAATTCTTTTTTCCAATCAGAATCCCCCTCAAGGGGCTTCTGATCCTCTTTCCTCAGCACATAATTCTCGATCACCAGGAAATCCATTTCTGTCCGCATGAAGCAGCGATAGGCATCTTCTGGCGTGCAAACAATTGGCTCGCCACGCACGTTGAAAGACGTATTCACACAGGTGGCATACCCCGTCTTTTCCTCAAACGCCTTGAGCAACTTGTAATACCGGGGATTCGTCTCTTCGTGAACCGTCTGAATTCTGGCAGAATAGTCGATGTGCGTGACGGATGGAATATCCGAGCGTGGCACATTGAGCAAATCGATACCCCAGAGCTCTTTCTGGCCCGGATCGAATGGAAGTCGGCGCTTTTCAAGCACCGGAGCCACGAGCAACATGTAGGGACTATCACAGTTCATCTGGAAGTAGTCCGACACCCGTTCTCTCAACACGGACGGAGCAAACGGTCTGAACGACTCACGATACTTAATCTTGAGGTTCAACACGGACTGCATTTTCGTGTTCCGAGCATCCCCTAGAATGCTCCGCCCCCCAAGAGATCGCGGTCCAAACTCCATACGTCCTTGATGCCACCCCACAACTTTTCCCGCTGCCAGTTCATCGGCCACCCGACCATACAAATCCTTTTCATCAAGCCTACGATACACAGCCCCAATGGTGTTCAGCCTTGCTTCGACATCCTCATTGCTGAATGCTGGCCCCAGATAACTCCCCTTCATTTTGTCTTTAATATTGTCTGCGGTCCTAGGCTTGTTCTCATACTGGTGCCAGGCACTCAGCGCAGCACCTAACGCCCCGCCTGCATCGCCAGCTGCCGGCTGAATCCAAAGCCCCTTGAATGGTCCCTCTCGGAGTAGCCTTCCATTACCGACACAATTGAGCGCGACGCCGCCTGCCAAACAGAGATAGTCCACTCCTGTTTCCCGATGCATCGTTCGCGAAAGCCTCAGCATGACTTCTTCCGTCACTTCTTGAATCGATCGAGCCAAATCCATCTCACGCTGACCGAACTTCGACTCTGCCTTACGAGGCGGTCCCCCAAACACGTCGTCAAACTTGCGACTCGTCATGGTCAAGCCGGTGCAATAATTGAAATATTCCATGTTCATTCTGAACGTGCCGTCAGGCTTGAGATCAATCAGGTGTTCGTAAATGGCCTTGACGTACTTTGGCTCTCCGTATGGAGCCAACCCCATGACTTTATATTCACCGGAGTTGACTTTGAACCCCGTATAATAGGTGAAGGCTGAATACAGGAGACCGATCGAGTGAGGAAACGGAATGTCCCACAGCGGGGTCAGTTTATTTCCCTCCCCCAGCCATGCCGATGTGGTCGCCCACTCCCCTACCCCGTCCATGCACAAAACACCAGCCCGTTCATAGGGCGAGGCATAAAAGGCTGACGCTGCGTGGGACTCGTGATGTTCGCCGAAGAGAAACTCCGGCAATTCTGACTTATCGAGGCCGTTCGAACAGGCCAGTACTTCCTTTTGCAGCAAGTTACGCAGAAAGAGTTTTTCTTTCAACCACACAGGCATGGCTGCAAGAAACGACTGGATTCCCTTTGGTGCAAATCCTACATACGTTTCCAGAAGCCGCTCGAACTTGACAAGAGGCTTGTCGTAAAATACTACGTACTTAATATCCTTGATCCCAATACCTGCTTGGGCGAGGCAGTATTGAACTGCTCGACGAGGAAAACCAGGATCATGCTTCTTTCGTGTGAAGCGCTCTTCCTGTGCCGCTGCAACAATTTCGCCATCATGCACCAGACAGGCAGCACTATCATGATAAAATGCTGAAACGCCAAGAATATACATCTTCATCCCTCTCGTTCAAACAGACTTCTTCTCACCGATATCACATCGCCGTTCCACCCGATTGCAAGTCGGCACGAAGCGGCTTCTACTATCCACATGGCCACCCCAATTCAACTCTCATGATGCTGCCATTCCTGAGCAGAGATCATGGGAATTCCCTGCATTAATCAGCACCATCACCCTCGAGCCCTGGAAGCAAGAGCCCGTCCATGAATTACACTCCACCACCTAACCTGGAGAAACTTGACCCTTTGCAACTCTACCATGCAAACACGATTAGCCGAAGGCTTTTACAGGTTTACGCAGTGCTGCAATTTCAGAGTGACTCGTACCGACCGACATAATGCCGATGTGGCCTTATGTTTTAATGGGGAACAGAGTATCCGTCATACACGAACTTCACTCTTCCTAATGCCCAATCCGGTTGCTCAGGTCTGTTGCATGATCGCCTTTGGAGACACCTCTGGTTCAATGCTGGTCGGGAAGTAGCCATGAGCCCCATGGCTCAGCACGCCAGTAGCTGCAAGTGCATGGACTAAGTCGGGAGGAAAGAAGCGCGCACTCGGATCATGATCGGCTCTGGTGCGTGATTCGATATAGCAAAACTGTTCTGTATCGGCATCTGCGATTCCGAACGTAAAGAAAATAGAGAGCTTGGGTGCCCTGCCTATGGCTCGCCAATAGAGTTCCTTGATCTCGACTCCGAGCTGAGGGCGACGGAGTCGCCAGGCAATGCGACACAGCAGGTACTCCAGAAAGTCTGGAAACTGGCCGGCATGAGTCAGCCGGGAATCGAAAAAGACGATATCGCCAGCTTGAGTCGGAAAAGTAAGTGCCTCGCCGGTTACAAGCGACCGCGATCTGGGCGAGGCGTGCCGCACGTGCACGCCTCGCCCATCGGAGGTGTGGTCCTGCAAATAGATACCGGCGCGATAAAGACGGAAGTTAGGGGGCATCCTTGTGCCACTCATTTAACACATTCATATGGACGTCACAGTTGCCAGCAACCACTATCTGCGGCGTCCCAAAAAGTTCGCGAAAGATTGCAAGTATATGGGGACGCCTAAAGATCCAGGAGATTCCGGGGATCTCGATCGCCGCGCTGGGTTGGTGTTTCCCAAGGCACACAGGTACCCATTGCTGGGAGAAGTGCGTCAGAAGTGTCTCCCGCAAGCGTCCAGTCCCCGCTGCACTGAGTACATTCAGCACGACGATATAGTCATCGCGCTCTAGCATGTCTCTTCGTGTCATACAGGGCCTCCTCCTTTGGCAAGGGACTGGAGTCTGGTGCGTGAAGAACTTGCTCTCGGCTACACTATCCGCGAACTATTTACCAATTGAATCAACGATGGATTCATCGACGATACTAGAAACGGGGGAAACGTGTCTTGGCATATCCTGAGACACTTTACTCGATCGGATCTAATGTGCGCCCTCCCCAAGCATCACCACCCGAATCGTTCGTATCAAGACTTTCATATCCAGGAGGAACGAAAGATTCTTGACATAATATAAATCATATTGCAGCTTCGTGTGGGAATCTTCCTCGGATGCCCCATATCGAAACTTCACTTGAGCCCAACCTGTGATGCCAGGCTTTACAGTATGCCGGATATCGTAGTACGGAATACTCCTCCGCAAATTTTGCACAAACCAAGGCCGCTCCGGACGCGGCCCCACCAAACTCATTTCCCCTCTGAGCACGTTGACTAACTGTGGGATCTCATCAATTCGTGTCTTCCTTAGCCACCATCCCACACGAGAAATCCGAGGATCATTCGCCTGAGCCCATCGCGGTCCGTGCTTCTCTGCGTCTTGCCGCATGGAGCGAAACTTCCAAATGAAGTACGGTCGGCCGCGCAAACCTACACGGGCCTGCCGATACAGTACCGACCCTGGCGAATCCACTTTGATCAAGATCGCAACTAGAAGGAAGAGCGGTAACGAAAATAGCAACCCAAAGAGAGAAACCAGTAAGTCGAGCAGTCGCTTGGTAGAGACAACTACTATACGTCGCCGGAATCCCTTCGAGAAAATCAATGCGCTCGGACGAAGCGAATCGATGGAGAGACGACCTGAAGCCTCCTCAAACAAGTAATGCCCGTCAAGAACGTCCACCCCCATGGCTTTAAACTCAAGAAGCTCTTGGACTGGTAAAACGGAACGGCGATCCTCAAGACATACAAC
>ERZ1292633.1761-Hain-H41-02um-R1-1761-length-22965-cov-7_pt1 | contig 22965 bp, 19 predicted proteins | sample MGYA00564406_ERZ1292633 | MGnify/ENA primary metagenome ERZ1292633 (study PRJEB36523, sample SAMEA6512639) | groundwater metagenome | collected 2019-01-08 | study: AquaDiva: Metagenomics assemblies of 32 groundwater samples
TCGATGTGGCCCGAATACGGACTTGTGTAGGAAGTGACTTTGCGCTGTAGTGTTATTATGGTAGAACGCTGCGGCGGGCCGGGGCCGCTACTTCGTCGGCCCGTTGATCGGTTCGATGCGCAGGCGGAGTTCACCGGCGTCGATCGTGATCTGATCGATGCGAAAAGGGCGCTTTCCGTTGGGCCAGACAAACCGGTTGCGAATGCGGACGCCGCGATAAAACTGATCGACGGAGCGCACTTCGCGAATCGAGGAAATTGCGTCACGCGGGGTTTCGGGCGCCGACGATTGCTTCCCGTCGGACATGGCGGCTGTGTGCAAGTGCGGATTCGCGACACGGGCGATCAGTGACGGCGGCATCGGCACGGAACCGCAGGAAGTCTCGACCAGTCGCAGTTCGATGGTTGCGCCGTCGTCGGCGAGCGCCGCGGCCACTGCGCCGCTGACGATCGCGCGCCACCCGCTTACCTCATAGAGCGCGCCGATACGCAGCAAGCCCGACTCGAATCGCAAGACCGGGGCGTGCAGCTCGCGAGGGACCGCCCGCGCCGCGTCGGGCCAGATGTGCGGCAGGGCCGTGAGCCACGCGTTCAGCGCGTCGTCACGGAGGACGACCTCGAATGGTAGCCGGCGGACCAACTGATCGCCGAACTGATCGACGGCGTTGGTCGCGTCCCGTCGCGCCGCCTGCACGCCCTGTTCGCCGAGAACGGCGGGCACGTACCAGCCCGGTCGATGTTCCAACGCCAGCCAGAGCGTCAGCGACCCCAGCGACGCGGCAATCAACGAGATGAACGCTGAACGCCGCAAAATCCGTACGGCTCGCGGGGACGCTCGCCCTCCGGACGGCCGCATTTGTTGTGTAGCCGTTTGCATAAAAGACCGCGATTCGCTCCTTTTGCGGCAGGTCAGGAGACCTGCCCTCCCTGCGCGAACCGACCGCATCCCGTATAAGCCCCAGGGCGTAAGAGCGTCGAGGTTGAAAGCCGACGCCGTATAACCCTACAATCACTCGCGCGGGGGGAAAAGTGCGACGCCTGCGAGTAACGGCGATTTCGCCGGGGAACGACCTTGTTCACACGAACCATCGGATGGCTGGTCACGCCGATCTGGTTGCTCGCCATGAGCTGGCTCGTCGCCCACGACATCTTACCCCATTGGACGGCTTCGACGCCGCCGGCGCTGCGATCCTCGGACTGGCTTGGCGGAGAAGCGTCGCGCTCGCAGTTTACGATCTACGACGGCTTGGGCGAGATGGGCACGGTCTGGACGGAGTATCTCGTCGATGAGCGTTCGATCCGTCGGGACGATCTGGTGTGGATCGATCGCCTGCCGGTGGACCTTGCGCCGGTACGGATCGGGGTGGAGTCGATGTTTACGGGGGACGGGGTGCTTGACGAATTCACGGTCCGCCTCGAAACAACCGGCAGCGGTCGCGCGAGCGCCCGGCTTCACGGCGAACGGTTTCACTCGGATTTCTCGTTCACATTCGAGAGCGGTCCGATCGAGCAGGCGTTCAAGATTCCCCTGGTGGAGGGCGGTCTGGTCAGCGGCGCGTTCCATCCGTTCGGGGTGCTGAGCGATCTTCGCGTCGGGCAGCGGTGGAGGATGCAGGTTGTCAATCCGATCGCTATGCTGACCGGCGTGGGAGACCAGTTTATTCCGATGCTTGTGGAAGTGACGGGCGAGGAGCGCATTTCCACGACCGACGGGAGCGTGAATTGTCTGGTCGTCGAATCACCGAACGCCAAGGCCTGGGTGGACGCCCGCGGAATCGTACAGGCACAGGAAATGACGCTCCCGGTGGTCGGCAGGATGCGCATCGTGCGGGAGTCGGTTTTTGATGAGACGGCCCAAAGCGCGGCGCGAAACTATCAATCGCCGCCGACGCGGAGGGAGCGACGACCGTGATCGACCCGGCCGCACCGCCTGCGATTTCGTTGATCGGGGTTCGCAAGTCCTACGGCCGACATGTCGCGGTCAAGGGTCTGACGCTCGAAATCCCTCCCGGCGAACTCTTTGCGTTTCTGGGTCCCAACGGGGCCGGGAAGACCACCACGATCAAGATGATTGTCGGACTCCTTCAGCCGGAAGCCGGTCACGTGGCGGTTTGCGGACACCGGATCGGGGCGAACGGTCTGGCGGCGAAGGCGGCGCTGGCGTACGTCCCGGATCAGCCGTTCCTGTACGAAAAGCTCACCGGTCGCGAGTTCCTCTACTTCGTCGCGGAGATGTACGGGCTCCATCGGGCGGAGCGCGAGCGCATGATCGACTCGCTGATCCGGCGGTTGGACATCACGGAGTTTCTCGACCAGCTCACGGAGAGCTACAGCCACGGAATGAAGCAGAAGGTGGTGTTGGCGGCGGCGTTGCTGCACCGCCCGGCGGTGCTGGTGATCGACGAGCCGATGGTGGGCCTCGATCCGCGCACGGTGCGCTCGGTGAAGGACCTCTTTACGGAACACACTCGGGCGGGCGGCACGGTGTTCATGAGCACGCACACGCTGGACATCGCCGAGGCGCTGGCCGACCGCATCGGCATCATTCATCAGGGCGAATTGATCGCCGTCGGCACGCTGGACGAGCTGCGCCGAAAGGCCCGCCGCGAGCACTCGCTCGAAGAAATCTTCCTCGAGCTCACGGAAACCGGCGATGGCTGATACGGCGGGAGTCGTCGCGTCCGCGCCCAGGCTCGGGCTGTTGCTGCGCGTCCGCGCGAGGACGGTCTACAACCGAGTCGGGCAGGCGATCAGCGACGCGCCGATCCGCCTGGCGGCGGCCGTGTTCCTGGTCAGTCTGATCTGGCTGGGGTTGTACGGACTCTTCCGCCTGGTGTTCATGCAGCTCTCCCGAACCCCCCTCGAAGCGACGGTGGCCATCCCCATGATCTTCAATTTCTTCTTTGTGGCCATGCTCGCGCTGCTCGCGTTTTCCAATGCGATCATCGCCTACGGAGCGCTCTTCGGGCGCAGCGAGGCGTCGTACCTGCTGACGCTGCCGCTTTCGCCGCTCGATGTGGTATCGCTCAAGTATCTCGAGAGCCTTGTGCTGGCGAGCTGGTCGGTCGTCCTGCTCGGGTTGCCGCTCATGTTCGCGATGGCCGAGACCACCGATCAACCGATATTCTATGTTCTATTTCTGGCCTTTTTTCTGGCGTTCATTCCGATCCCGGCGTCGCTGGGGATGCTGCTCGCCTGGGGGGTGGCGCGGTTTTTTCCGCGTCGATTGACCAAGGCGGCGACGATCACGGCGGCGATCATGCTGGTGTTCACGATCGCGTCGGCGCTTCGCGCTCTTCGCATCGGTGACACGGCGGCCGAGGTGTGGCTGCGATCCTTCCTCAATCGCATGGGGTTCGTGCAGTCGGCGCTGCTGCCCAACAACTGGGCGGCTGCGGGGATCGATCACGCCGTTCACGGCAAGTTTTCGGAGGCGGCGCGCTATCTGGGCGTGACGCTCGCCAACGCGTTTTTTCTGAGCTGGTTGGCGGTGACGATCGTCTCGAAATACTTCGATACGGCGTATGATCGGGCGACCTCGGGTCGATCAGGCGGAAAGCGTGCGGCGGCGGAGGCGTCTGGCGGAGCGGCCGGCTGGGTCTTTTGCTATCTCGATGCTCCGCTGCGACTGGTGGCCGCCAAGGACCTGCGAACCTTTCTTCGCGATCCGGCGCAGTGGAGTCAGCTTACTATTCTGTTTGGTCTATTGATGTTGTATCTGACCAACATGCCCACGTTACGGTTGGAGTTTTCGGCTTCGGGGTGGTTTCTCATCATTCCCTTCTTGAACCTGTGCGCGGTGAGTCTGATTCTCGCGACGTTTACGTGCCGTTTCGTTTTTCCACTGGTCTCGCTCGAAGGGCAAAAGCTATGGCTGATCGGGGTGTTGCCGATGCGGCGAGGCCGGTTGCTGCTCGCCAAGTTCGCGTTCTCGATGACGGTCACGCTGCTGGTCGCGGTGGGGTCGATGAGTCTGGCGGCGTACATGCTCCACCTTGACGTGATCTGGACGACCATTCACCTCGTTGTGACGTTCGGAATCTGCTTTGGATTGTGCGGGTTTTCGGTGGGGATCGGGGCGCGGCTTCCGGTCTTCGGCCAGACGAACGTCGCGCGAATCGCCAACGGTCTGGGCGGGACGCTCAACCTGCTGGCGTCGGTGGCGCTGGTCGCACTGGTGCTGGCCGGTGTGGGCGTCGCCACGTGGCGTTGCCGAAATCTCAGCCCGAACACGCTGCCGGACGCCCGATCGCTCCTGCTCTGCGCCGCCTCGATCGCCACGAGCATCGCCGCGGGGTTGTGGGCCCTGCGCATGGGGGCACGGCATTTCGATCGCGTACAGGTCTGAAGTCGCATAGCCGCCGGGCGGGCGGTGTCCTGATTTGGATGTGGCTATTGAAACAAGTCGTCAGCGAAACCGTATTCGGTGGTGAGTTCAAAAGCTCTGCGAAGCGGACTAAGGTAAGCCTTGCTCACGTCTTTTTGTTGATTGGCGGGTAACGTATAAACACGACGGATGCGAGTCGCGAAGCTAAGACCGACAAACGCACCGTGGGAGCCCTTCCCGCGCGTTTCATCCCATTCGATTCCGTATTCCGAAAGCAGCTTCTTTAGCTCGCGAAATTTCACGCCGGTTGCAACTCGCGGATTTCCAATTGTGCCGGATCGAGGGGCCGCAGCTGATGGCGCTTGTTTGCGCTCCCGATGATCCGATCCATCAATTCGCTTGGAATCCGCTTGGCGTTCCGAAGCTTCGTCCAATACGATTCGGGGGCCATTTGGATGGGATCGGCCCCGTGTGCTTCGGCGGCGTCAAGATGCTGCTCAATCGTTTCCAGGAGTTTAGAAACGGCTCCTTCGATCGTTTCGTCGTCGGCAATGATATCGAGATTCAGGCAATGGGCCGTAAACGGCCCAATGTCCGCGTACTCCGACGGATAAACAACGATTGGGAAATGAATCGCGACTTTCCGCATATCCTATCTCTTCCCTCGTGAATCATGCCCAGTAGACCGGTATCGGCGCGTCCGCGCAATTGACTTTCGTTAATCCCTTATTGCAGCGATACTTTCCGGCATGATTATAGCATGTTTTTCGTTGATTGCAACGCAATGACGATTTGTGACCGCGGAACAGGGTCGCCGAAAGTGTCACGGACCCGGACACCGCCTGTCAGGGGAGAAGAAATTGCGGTCAGTGTGATGTTGGAACACAATGCGGGGATGATTGATCTTCCGACGGTTCGCACGATCCTGCGGTACGGCGATTGGGCCAATGAGCAGAGTGTTCATGCCTGCTCCAACTTGCCGGACGAACAGCTTGACCGCGTCTTTGATATCGGACGAGGGACGCTCCGGAAGACGCTCCTCCACATCCTCGCCGGCGAGTCCGTGTGGCTGAGACGCTGGCAGGGAGATTGTGAAACGCTCTGGCCGTCCGAGGACGAGCCCGCCTCGCCTGCAACCATCGAGGGTCGTTTCACCGAGACGATTCGCAACCGCGACCTCTTTCTCGCGACGATAGACGCCGGGCGCCTCACGCGAGCGGTTGTCTATCGTGACTCGAAAGGCAGCCTGTTCAGCGCGTCGCTCGGCGACATGATGCTCCAGATGTGCTTGCACTCCACCCACCACCGCGCCCAGGCCGTGAACATCCTTCGCCGTCTGGACGTTTCGCCTCCCGAAGTGGATTACATGATGTGGGTCCGGAAGCCCATGTAAGACTGTGATGAAGTCTCGCGCCGTTCGACCGACCGCGGGGGGCCGAAGCGCGTGGAAATCAACCTGAAGATGTCAAACGCACACGAACACCAACCGACCCGGATCACTGGTCTGCAATGGGCTGCGATCGGTCTGGGCGCGATCGCGATGGGGTCGCTCATCTACGTCTCCCTCATGCACGATGGCGAGCACAGAGAAACGCACGGAGTTAATGATGCCGCTCCTACGATGTGGGCCGTCCTACCGTTCGTCGGGATTCTGCTGACCATCGCCACGTTTCCGTTGATCCCGGCGACGGCGCACTGGTGGGAAAACAACAGGAATCGTCTGATGGTGTCGCTGTGCTTCGCCGGGATTACGCTCGCGTACTACTGGCTGGTGTACCACGCGGGAAAGGTGGTCACGGTACTCGAGCATTCGATGATTGAGGAGTACGTTCCGTTCATCGTGCTGCTCTTCTCGCTTTATGTCATCAGCGGCGGCATTTGCCTTTCGGGCGACCTGGCGGCGCATCCGGTGACGAATACGGCCTTCCTCGGCGTGGGCGCGGTGATCGCGAGCTTTGTGGGGACGACCGGCGCGAGCATGTTGCTGATCCGTCCGCTTCTTCAGACCAATGCGGAGCGGAAACACGTCAAGCACACGGTGATCTTCTTCATATTTCTCGTGAGCAACATCGGCGGGTGTCTGCTGCCCATCGGCGATCCGCCGCTGTTTCTCGGATATCTCAAGGGCGTTCCGTTTCTGTGGACGTTTCATCTGTGGAAAGAATGGGCGGTGCTGTGCGGGGTGCTGCTCGTCGTGTACTACATCTGGGACACGATGGCTTACCGGCACGAGACCAAGCCCGACATCGTTCGCGATGAGACGCAGATTCGACGGCTGACGCTGGACGGAAAGCCGAACCTCCTGATGTTGCTCGGTGTTGTTCTGGCGGTCGCGCTGGTCAAACCGGGCGAACCGTTCCTCGGCACGAGTTTCCATGCGTTCCCGTTCATGCGTGAACTGGTCATGCTCGGCCTGGTGGCGCTCTCCCTCAAGTTCACGGCGCCGTCCGTTCGGCAGGCCAATAAGTTCAACTACGCCGCGATTCTCGAAGTGGCCGCCCTGTTCATCGGTATTTTCATCGCCATGCAGCCGCCGCTTGAAATCCTCCGTGCGAGCGGGGACGACATCGGCAAGGTGTTGGACAAGCCGTGGAAATTTTTCTGGATCACGGGGGGTCTGTCGAGCTTCCTTGACAACGCGCCGACGTATCTGGTGTTTTTCCAGATCGCCAACTCGATGACGCACCAGGCCGGTGACGGCATCTTCCAACTTCTGGACGGCAACTACATCCGACAGGACTTGCTGGTGGCGATTTCGCTGGGCGCGGTGTTCATGGGCGCGAACACGTACATCGGCAACGGTCCGAACTTCATGGTCAAGAGCATCGCCGAGCAGTCGGGGGTGAAGATGCCGAGCTTCTTCGGTTACATGGCCTACAGCATCGGCATTTTGGTTCCGCTCTTTGTTGTCGTGACGCTGCTATTCATGTAACATTACGATCTTCGACGATTGCGTTGCGGGTCAGGGTTAGACGCGATCAGAACCCCAAGCGGCAGCGCGGGGTCGTGTTCCCGACGCCGCAAAACGACGGGCCGGTCGCTTCCGCTCCCGGTTCTGTTAGAGCCTCTTCGTTCAGGGTGGTAGACGATGCTTGTACGGTTTGATTGCCCGGCGTGTCACGGGTCCCATTCCTTCGATATGCCGGAAACGACGATACACATGACCTGCTCACGGACCCACAAGGTCCTTGAGTTGCGTCTCACCGGCGGCGGCGACGTGCGTTTCAAGGTGCTCGACGGGTCGAACGGCGAAGATAAGTCCGAGGGATCCGAAGAATAGCTCTTTGTCCGCTATGTTCCAGGGTTTGCAGCGACAATTCGCTATACGGCCGGACCCGAACGATTTCGGTTTTCCGACGAACCCTTGAGTCCGGTCGGCGTACAGGCATGCATGACCGAAACGATTGAAACGGTTCAGACCGATCGGACAAGCTCGGTGTCCCGCTGGGCGCTCGCGGCGCTCGTTGCGGGCACGTTGATCGTGTTCTTTACTTCGTCGGGAACCGGCTCGCCGCCCGCGGGCTGGAGCGACAACCCGCAGACCGCGTTGAGCGAGGCTTCCGAAACTAGCCGCAGGGTCGTGATGGGGTTCTATCTTCCGGGTTGCTCCCCTTGTGTGGCCATGGAGCACGAGGTGCTCCCGGCCAGGCCCGTGCGCGAGGCGCTCAGCGGATTCGTCCCTGTATTGGTCAACGCGATCTCAAACCCGCAACTCGCCGATCGCTATCAGGTCGAGGTAACGCCCACCTACATCATCACCGACGCCCAAGGCAACCTGCTTGCAAAACGCGTGGGCTACCAGTCCGTGGATGAATTCGTGGCATTCGTCCAAGGCGTCTCCCGCTAACATCAATCTTTTTTTGCGCAAGCCTCGCTGCGATTCTTCAGGAATCGACCCGTGTGGCTTCGCGGACATTCGGCCACGTGTTCCGCCGGGCCTTCGACGACGACGAAGCCGCCCGCCTCGCCGCCTTCGGGGCCGAGGTCGATGATCCAGTCGGCACACCGAATGACGTCGAGATTGTGTTCGATGACGACGACCGTGTGCGTGAGATACACAAGTCGCTGGAGGAGCGTGAGCAGGTTGCGCACGTCGGCGGGATGGAGTCCCGTCGTCGGCTCGTCGAGAAGGTACATCGTTCGCGTATCGGGCGACGTGTGCAGTTCAGCCGCGAGCTTGACGCGCTGGGCCTCGCCGCCGGACAGCGTGCTCGACGACTGCCCGAGCGTCATGTATCCCAGCCCGACATCCTTGAGCGCCTGCACGCGGCGGGCGATGTTGGAGAAGTTCTCGAAGAACTGTGCGGCCTCTTCTACGGACATGTCGAGCACGTCGGCGATGGTCTTGCCGCGATAGCGGATTTCGAGCGTCTCGCGGTTGTATCGTGACCCGCCGCATTCCGAGCAGGGCACATACACGTCCGGCAGGAAGTGCATCGAAATCCGCTTGACGCCCTGCCCCTCGCAGAGTCCACATCGTCCGCCCTTGATGTTGAAGCTGAAGCGCTGCGGACCGTAGCCGCGAATTTTGGCCTCGCGGGTCTTGGCGTAGAGGTCGCGGATGAGGTTGAAGACGCCCACGTAAGTCGCGGGGTTGCTCCGCGGCGTGCGCCCGATCGGCGACTGGTCGACTTCGACGACGCGGTCGATGAGGCCGCCGCCGCGCAACTCCGCCAACGATCCGGGGCGTCCCGGCGCGCCGGGATCGAGGTGGCGCTTCAGCGCGCGGAGCAGGACCTGGTTTACGAGCGTGCTCTTGCCGCTTCCGGATACGCCCGTGACCGCGACGAAGCAGCCGAGCGGAATCCGCACGTTGATGTTTTTGAGGTTGTTGGCCGACACCCCGCGTAGCTCGATCCCGGCGCACCGGGACCAATCGACCGTCCGCCGCTCGTCGGGCGGGGCGATGGCCGACTCGCCGCGAAGAAATCTTCCCGTGATCGAGCCCGGACACCGCGAGACTTCTTCGACGGTTCCCTGCGCAACGAGATGTCCGCCGCGAGCGCCCGCGCCCGGGCCGATGTCGATCATGTAGGTCGCGGCGCGGATCACCTCCTCGTCGTGCTCGACGACGATCACGGTGTTGTCGAGTTCCGCGAGCCGCTTGAGAATGTCGGTCAGACGTTTCGTGTCGCGGGGGTGCAGACCGATCGTCGGCTCGTCGAGAACGTAGCAGACGCCTGCAAGTCCGCCGCCGATCTGCGTCGCAAGGCGAATCCGCTGGAACTCGCCGCCCGACAGCGTCTGGCTGGCGCGGTTCAGCCCAAGGTATTCCACGCCCACATCGCACAGAAACCGCAGGCGCTGTCCGACTTCGCGGACGAGCGGTTCCGCGACGACCGCGGCCTCGCCGGTGAGGCGCAGTCCCGCGAAGAAGTTCCTCGCTTCGGCAATCGTCATCCGTGACACGTCGGCGATGCTCCGGCCGTCGATCTTTGCGCAAAGCGCCTGGCGGTTCAGCCGCGACCCGCCGCACCCTTCGCACGGCGATTCGCTGAGGAACGCGTGAAGCTTCTGCCGGGCCGACTCCGATTCGGTGGTCTCCCAGCGCCGCCGCAGATTCGGCATGACGCCCTCGAACGTCGCCCCGAACATGGCGGCGTCGGCCTCGCCGGCGCCGTGCATCAGGATCGTCGCCGCCGGTCGGGAAATATTACGGAACGGCACGTCCGGAAGTACGTCGAACCGTTCGCAAAAGCCCTGGATCAACGCGGCATACTCCGCGCTCAGCCGTCGGCCCTGGTGCCGCCACGCGGCGATCGCCCCGTCGCGAAGCGACCGGTTCGAATCGGGCACGACCAGCTCCCGATCGAACTCCAGCGTCGTGCCAAGACCGTGGCACTGTTCGCACGCGCCCGCCGGCGAATTGAAACTGAAAAGTTGGGGCGAAAGCTCCGGCACGCGAACCTCCGGATGATCCGGACACGCCAGCGCCGCGCTGTACGCCTGATCGCTCCATCGCTCCCCGCCCACCTCCGCCGACATCACCACCCGACCGTTCGAGAGCCGCGCGGCCAGCTCGATGCTGTCCGCCAGTCGTTGCCGAATCTCCGTCTTGATCGTCAACCGATCGACCACCACCTCGATCGTGTGCTTGCGCGTCGGGACGAGCGGCTCGGCCTCTTCGAGCATCACCACTTCGCCGTCGATCCGCGCTCGGACGAAGCCCTCCCTGGCTGCGCGTTCCAGCACGGTCCGATGATTCCCGCGCTGCCCGAGCACGAGCGGCGCAAGCACGAGAATTCGCTGCCCCGCCGGCCCGGCCAGCACCGCGTCCACCATCTGCGCCGTCGTCTGTTTCGTGATCATCCGTCCGCAGGTCCAGCAGGTCGGCGTGCCGGCCCGGGCGAAGAGCACTCGCAGGTAGTCGTAAATCTCCGTGGTCGTCGCGACGGTCGATCGCGGCCCGGCCCCGCCGGAGCGCTGCTCAATGGCGATCGTGGGACTCAGCCCCTCGATCCGATCCACGTCGGGCCTTTGCATCTGCTCAAGAAACTGGCGGGCGTAGGTCGAGAGTGATTCGACGTATTTGCGACGCCCCTCCGCGTAGATGGTGTCGAACGCGAGCGAACTCTTGCCGGACCCCGAAAGCCCGGTGATGACCGTGAGCGATCCGCGCGGAATCTCCACGTCGATGTTCTTGAGGTTGTGCTGCCGCGCGCCGAAAACGCGTATCGCTGAACGGTTCGTCGTGACCGATCCCATGACTCGGACCTCGCGTCGCCTCATCGGATACCTTCGCCCGCCGAGAAAATCGCAGCGCCGAATCCATCACGCTAAGCCCGGACGGCGCGGGATTCAAATCGCCGATCGCTCGGTAAAACCGATAGCGCGGTACAGGACAGGCGGTCGTCAAGGTTTCGAACGGCACACGATTGTCCGAAAATGTCTCCCGGTCGGACCCAACGACCGCCGTCCGGTTTGCGGTTAACAGCGTAAACCAATTGTGCCGAAAGCGGAGACGGGCGCCTGAAACGGATGTGTAAGGACTGGTCGGACACGACGTGACGTTAGTGGACCAGACGCCTTTCCCATCTTATACTTCGTTGTCCCGTTCGACCTGTGTGGGCCGCCGCAGGACGGACTCGGTTCGATTGCGCTTTTCACACCGTGCCGTTGTTCCCTGCGGCGGCGGGGCGCGACCGGGAGGGATCGGCCGATCAGAGCCGCGAGCGTGAGCGAGCGGTTACTCCGTACCGCAACCGAACGGACGCCTGCCTGGGGGTTGGTGTCCTCCAGGTTCTGCACAGGAAGGAGTTGTAATGCAACACGTGTCTCGATCCGCCCTCGGCATTGCAGGACGGTTCATCCTCCCCAATCTCTTGGGCGCCGTCGCCCTCGGCGTCGTCGCGCTGCCGACGCCGCAAGTTGTGGCCGCGTCTCCCGACGCAACGCCCAAGGACGATCTCTGGCGAAAGAGCCTGAATCTCGCACTCCAGGGCGACTTCAAGGGGGCCGGCGAGGCGATCCACCAACTCAAAGACGGAAAGCTCATCGACGAGGTCCGCGGGTGGTTGGACGAGTATCAGACCAAACAGGCCGCTCGGAGGGAACTCGACCGCGCAGACTTCGACAAATACGTCGGCTACGCCAAGGCCCGCATCGAGCGGAAGGAATACGCCAAAGCGCTGGATCAGTCCATCCTCGCTCACGATGTCACCGAAAACAAGGACGGCATGCTGAGCAGCGACTGGATGCGCGATCTGGTCAACAAGGCGCTCGATGAAGCGGCTGAACTGCGAAAGAAAAACGATTGGCGAGGCGCGTGGCACCTCTACGCCGACCTGAGCACTCTCTACGAACGCGAACCGCGCTATCAAAAACTGGAGCACGAAGTCCTCACGCACCTCCGACTGGACCATATGTTCAAGGAGGACAGCCATTGGGCCGAGCGCATCGAAAAGGTCCAGTGGAAGGACGCCGAGGCGGCGCTGGAGTGCATCGGCCTGTACTATGTCGTACCGCCCGATTTCAAGGCGGTCACCGAGCGCGGGCTTGAACAATTGCTCCTCTTGGCCGACTCGGAAAGCGCCCAGCAGACCTTTGAGGGGTTGAAGAACGAGGACGACCGCCGCGACTTTGTCTCGCGGATTCAGGAAAACCTCGACCAGGTGCGCGCCGCCGCGACCGTCGATCGCGCCGAATGCGTGCAGCGCTTCCGCCGCGCCGTCCTAAAGGTCAACAAGGAAACCGTGCGCCTGCCCGACGAACTCGTCATCAGCGAACTGATGCGCGGAGCGCTCGAACCGCTCGACGACTTCACCACGATGATCTGGCCGCAGGACACCGACGAATTCGACAAGCACACCCGCGGCGACTTCATCGGCGTGGGCATTTCGATCATCAAGAACAAGCTCGGCGAAATCGAAGTGGTCACGCCGCTCGAGGATACGCCCGCGTTCCGCCACGGCGTCCAGCCCGGCGACGTCATCACCAGGGTCGATGGCGTGGAGATCAAGGATTACTCCCTGAACAAGGTCGTCGATACCATCACCGGCCCGAAGGGCACTGCGGTCACGCTGACCATCCGTCGCGACGACAAGGAGATCGAGTTCCCGCTCGTCCGCGAAAAAGTCAAGATTCAGTCGGTCAAGGGATGGGATCGCAAGCCCGACGGAACCTGGAACTTTTGGAAGGACGACGACAACCGCATCGCCTACGTTCGCATCACGAACTTCCAGCGTAACACGGCCGAGGACCTCATGAACGTCATGAGCGAGCTGCAGGCCCAGGGACTCAAGGGTCTGGTCCTCGATCTTCGCGGCAATCCCGGGGGACTTTTGGATTCAGCCTGGCAGGTCTCGTCGCTCTTTCTGAACAACGGCGATGCGGTCGTCAGCACCAAGGGCCGCAACCACGCCGAGGATCAGGTGCTTGCCGCCCCGAGCGAAGGCCCTTACGCCGACGTTCCGATGGTGGTCATGGTGGACGCGGCGAGCGCCAGCGCTTCGGAGATCGTGTCCGGCGCGTTGCGCGATGACGGTCGGGCGACCGTCATCGGGGAGCGGACCTTCGGAAAGTTCAGCGTGCAGAACCTGATCCCGCTCAGCTCGTCCAATGCCAAGCTCAAGATTACGACCGCGCGATACTACATCCCCAGCGGCGTGTCGCTCCATCGCGAGCCGACCTCCGAGAAGTGGGGCGTCGAGCCGCAAATTCCCGTTCCGCTCGTTCGCTGGGAACGCGTCAACGTCTACCAACTCCGCCGTGACGCCGATTTGCTCGGTGCAGCCAAGCCCGAAAAGGACAAGGCCGTCGCCGAGGAAGACGTCGAAATCGATCCCATCACCGGCGACCCGGTGATCGAACCCGTCAAGCCCGCCGGGTCCGAAGAAGCGAAAAAGGATATCGCGAAGGACGAAAAGGTCGCCGAGGGCGACGCCGCCGACGGCAAGAACGCCGACAAAAAGAAAGACGACGCGACTGCCGACGCCGAGAAGAAAGACGAGCTTCCACCGCTCGAACAGCCGGACGTGAACATCCGCCCAAAGGTCGATCCGCAGATGGATACGGCCCTGCTCGTGATGCGGATCAAGTTGCTCGCGCAGCGATTTCCGTCGCTGGCGGCGGCTGAGCGGGACGCCCCGAAGAATTCCGCTCAACCGTAGCGGCCGCGCTCGGAGGCGACATGCGGTTTGTCTCCGCTGGTTCTTCGGGTTCCGAGATGTTCTTCGTGCCACTGCTCTGGAGCAGTAGAACACGCCACCCCGGTAGAGCAATGGCACCCGCCAGACCGTAGGTCAATGTAAGACCCTCCTCGGGCAAAGGTGCGGAAGTTCTCGTTCGATCGTGCGTGCTCTGATTTCGGCCTTCCTCGGATGCCAGAAGCGAGTAGCTCAACTCGCTGCGGTCTGTCTGTGGGACTGCGGGTTTGATCTCCAGTTCACTGCGAATCGGCGTCCGCCAAGCATCCATTCTTTATAACGGCTCTTGTCAAGCCCAACGACCATTATAAACTTATCACCCGAAGCTTATAATGGCGGTCCAGCTTCAAAGGGTTGTTTGTGAAGAACTGGTCAACCGAAACCCAAAACCGTCGCGCTGGCACATTCGTGAACCAGGCAGGGGGATTTCGTGCTTTTATCCCCAAGCCCCTGCCTCCTAATCCTCCCCTCGACGCGGGTGAGAAGACACAAGCGTTGCTCGCGAAGGCAGAGCGGAATCTGGGACGCTTGGATGGGTTGTCATTGCTGGTACCCGACCCGGATCGCTTCGTTCGTATGTATATTCGCCAGGAGGCCGTCCTATCGAGTCAAATCGAGGGCACCCAAGCGTCGCTTGCCGATCTTCTCGAGTATGAAGCCTCGGAGAATGAAGCTGAGCGAACGATCGACATTGGGAGATTGTCAACTATTTGGCCGCGCTCAAGCGCGGGTTGACGCTTCTAGAGACCCTCCCGTTAGCGCTCGCCTGTTGAAAGAGGTGCACGCCGCGCTAGTGAAGGGCGTGCGAGGTGGAGAGCGTTCCAAAACACCCGATGAGTTTCGACGGTCGCAGAACTGGATCGGGGGCACGGGTCCCGCCAATGCCGTTTTCGTTCCGCCGCCGGTTCCGGAGATGCACGCCGCGATGGGTGACCTCGAGAAGTTTCTGAATTCGGAAAAGCCGAGGCCACTGCTTGTCGAAATCGCACTCGCCCATGCACAGTTCGAAACGATCCATCCCTTTATCGACGGCAACGGTCGAATCGGGCGGCTCCTGATCACTTTTCTCCTGCTTGCCCGCAACGCCATGTCGAAACCGCTGCTCTACCTCTCGTTCTTCTTCAAGCGCCACCGAGACGAGTATTATGCTCGATTGCAGGCGATTAGAACGGAAGGCGATTGGGAGGGCTGGGTCACTTTCTTTCTGACAGGCGTCGCCGAGGTCGCGGACGAGGCCACGCAACGGGCTCGGAGAATCATCGAGCTTCGCGAAAAACATCAGCAACTGCTCCGCAGCAAACTTAACCGGCGCGCCGCACTTGCGCTGGACCTGCTTGACAAGATGATCGAACGTCCGGTGGTAACCTCCCGTTGGGCTCAAAAGGAACTCGGAAGGACGCAGCCGACGATCGACTCACTCCTTTCAGACCTTGTCAAGCTCGGATTGCTTCGCGAGACAACCGGGCAGAAATGGGGGCGGCGCTTTTCATACGCCGAGTACTTGGGCCTTTTTCGGGCGTAGATGGGTCGCCTCATCGCAATCCTACCGAGTTGTGCATACGATCACGATCTGCTACCACCAGCGAAGCCGATCGTGGTCCCGCGTACCATTCGCCGGTTGTCATGGCGTACTCCGGGTTGCGCGCGGCGGCGCTTTTGCTAGAGACAGGATGCGACATGCACGCTGGACTCTCAGGGATGCAATTATGGAACGAACGCTGATTATTCTGAAACCCGACGCCATTCAACGCCGCCTTGTGGGGCGGATTCTGCAACGCTTTGAGGACAAGGGATTGTCTGTCGCCGCGATGAAACTTATGCACATCCCGCGCGACCTGGCCGAGCGGCACTACGCCCCGCACAAGGGCAAGCCGTTCTACCCCGGCCTGATCGACTACATCACCTCCGGCCCCGTCGTGGTCATGGTGCTCGCGGGCAACCGCTGTATCGACATCGCCCGCACCCTGATGGGCAAAACCTTCGGCTACGAAGCCGCCCCGGGCACGATTCGCGGAGATTTCGGCGCGTCGCGCTCCTACAATCTGGTGCACGGCAGCGACTCGCAGGAGTCGGCCAGGGCCGAGATTGCGCTGTATTTCAAAGAGAGCGAACTGCTCGACTACGCCCCGGCAGGTAGCGATTGGGTCTACCCGGCGGACGACAAGTAAGTCGCCGCCCATCGCGGATTTCTTTCTTCGGGACGATCGTATGACGTCCGATGAATCCCCGCCCGGTCTCATCCGCACCGACGCTTCCGGCGCGATCGACGAGGATATTTACTGCCTGATCTGCGGCTACAACCTTCGCGGGCTGGCGGGCGATCCGGTGCGCTGCCCGGAGTGCGGGAATCTCAACGACCTCGGCACGGCCGCGATCCCGGCGGAGATGATCCATCGAGCGATGCGCAACATGGAGACGGCGCCGACCGTGTGCGCCGGATGCGCCTTCGCTCTGGTCGTCTTCGCGTCCCCGCTTTTGATGATCACCTACCGGTTGTACCCGTGCATCCTCATGATCGCGGTTCCGTCGCTGCTCGGTTGGATTCCCTTCTATTTCCGCATGAAACGCATCTACGAGAATCGTCCCGGGTGGCGGAGCATTCTGCGGGATTTCCACGTCGCCACGTTCCTTTGTGCGGCCGGCGTTCCAATCCTCTGGCTGACCGTGGCTTTTTCAAACCGGTTGCCATATCCGATACGTGGATACCGGTCGTTGGGGGCGGTTGTCGTCGCGGCGGCATTCTTCATCATCGGTCTGCGCATTTACCGCGCGGCGCAACGGCGAATCGCCGCGATGCAGCGTGACGCAGCCGTTCGTATCGCGCGGGAATTCCTACGTCGAAGAAATACGCTCGAATTGTCCCGGCAGGCGCCGGAGTAGCCCGTCCCGCCGTTCGCTTATCGTTCTGACGCGAGTTGACACGCGTCGCGCCGCGTCCCATGCTACCCCAGCAGTCATGATGCTGGGAATGGTGACGCACTCTTCGAGCTGGGAACTCGACGAATGTCAGAGAAATTGCTCCACACGCCGCTTCACGACACCCACATCGCCTTCGGCGCGCGGATGGTTCCATTCGCGGGCTGGGAAATGCCCGTCCAGTTCGTCGGCATCGTCGAGGAGCACAACCACACGCGAAACGCGTGCAGCGTCTTCGACGTCTCGCACATGGGCCGGCTCCGGATCACCGGCAAGGACGCCGAACGTGTGCTCAACCGCGTCTGCACGCGCAACCTCGTGAGCGCCGAGCCGGGAAGGTCGTACTACTCGCACATCTGCCGCGAGGACGGCGGTATCCTCGACGACGTAATCGTCTCTCGCTTCGAGAACCACTGGGGCGTGGTCTGCAACGCCTCCAACCGCGAAAAAATCGTTGCGTGGATCAAGCGACACAGCGCCGGGACCGATGTGCAACTCCTCGACGAAACCATGTCCACGGCCATGCTCGCCTGTCAGGGACCCAAGACCATCGAACTCGCCCAACAGATCGCCGGGGCCGACCTCTCTTCGCTCAAGCGATACCATTTCCGCGTGCGCGAGCTCGGCCCGATTTCGATCACCACCTATCGGAGCGGCTATACCGGCGAGGATGGAGTCGAGGTCGTGGTTCCGGCCATGATGGTGGGGCCGCTGATTCCGCGGCTCCTCGGCACGCCCCAGCAGCCGAACCCGGCCATCCGCCCGGCGGGGCTGGGCGCACGCGACACCCTCCGCATTGAGGCCGGGATGCCGCTCTACGGGCACGAACTCGGCGAGGAGGGCGATTCCCTCACGGCCGGGCAGGGTTGGGCCGTCGATCTCAGCAAAGATTTTATCGGTGTCGAGCCGATGCGGAAGTTGCAGGAACGCGGCTTGCCAAGAAAACTCGTCGGATTGGAACTGGACGGGCGGCGGATCGCCCGCCAACATTACAAGGTCAGCCGAGGCGATCGCGAGGTCGGCGAGGTCACCAGCGGCACACTCAGCCCGACCCTGGGCACGAGCATCGCCATGGCCTTCGTGCGGTCCGAGGATGCCGCCGAAGACACGGCGGTGGATGTCGAACTCGGCGGGAAGCGCGTCCCCGCGTGCATCGTCCGATTGCCGTTTTACAAGCGGGCGAAAGAACGGTAAACCAGTCGGCGCGGGCGGCGTGCGATCGCTAAGCCCGGCGTGCAGCGCATGATGGTTTGAGCGACGATTACTGAAGAGTCGAGAGGAGCAATGAAAGTACCAATCGATCGCAAATACGCCGAAACCCATGAGTGGTTCCTGCTCGACGACAACATCGTCACCATGGGCATCTCGCAGTACGCAGCCGACGAACTGACCGACATCACCTACGTCGAGTTGCCCGCCGTCGGGACCAGGGTCACCGTCGGCGACGTCATCGGCGAGGTTGAGTCGGTCAAGGCCACGTCCGAGATTTTCACCGCGGTCGGCGGAACGGTCGTCGCCGTCAACACCGCGCTGGCCGATCACCCCGAACTGATCAACGACGATGCGTTTGAAGAGGGCTGGATGGTCAAGATCAAGACCGACTCGCCCGACCCGCTCCGCCCGCTCCTGAGCTGCAAAGAGTACGCCGCCTTCGTCCGCAACCTATGAATCAGAACCGCGACCGATCACGAAGCGCGACTCATCCGCCGATCAAAACTTCGTCACGCTCGACAGGTGGAAGTCCGGCAGGCGGACGGCGGGCAGGAGCATCTTGCCGCGCTCCAGGGTGATCGCCTCCATCGGTTCCGTCGCGGCCTCGACCGACGCGAAGCAGCGCAGCGGGCTGTCGTGGAAGCGGAAGTTCCTCACCCCCGCGACGATCCGACCGTCCTCGACCAGAAACGTACCGTCGCGGGTCATGCCCGTGATGGTCAGGTCGGCGGGGTCCACCGAGCGGATGTACCAGAAGTTGGTGATGAGCACGGCCCGCTTCGTCCCCGCGATCAGTTCGTCGATGCTCTTCGCCGTCGGACCGGCGAAGCTGAGGATCGGGGCGCCGGGCCGCGGCGTCGGATCGACGTCGTGTTCCTTGGCCGTGAAGCGATCGAAGTAGAGTTGCTTGAGCACGCCGCGATCGACCCAGTTCATCGCCTTCGTCGCCAGGCCGGAGCGGTCGAACGGCTCGCCGAGCAGGTCGCGATGCGACGGATCGGTGCGGAACGTCAGACGCGGATCGAGGATTTGCGAATCGAGCTTGCCCGCCAGGGCGCTGTCGCCTTTGTAATAACTCTTGGCGTCTAGGGCGAAAAGAACGGTCCCAAGAACGCCCGCCACCGCAGCCGGTTCGAGGATCACCGGATAGTGACCCGCGGGCAGTTCTCGTGGGGCTTTCGAGCGAATGGCCTTGTCCACCGCCCGGCGCGTGCGGGCGGCCACGTCGAGGGCGTTGATGTCGCGGTGACTGTTGTAGGTCCAGCCGGAGCTGTCGTCGGCGGTGGCGGTGAGAGAGAACTCGGCTTCAGTGGACTGCTTGTAGCCGAACAAGCCGCTCGAAGCCGCCACGCCGCGGGCCGATACCGAGTTCGTCAGAATCCCCGCGCCGACCAACCCGTTTTTCTCGCACTGTTCGATGACCGGCTGAGTACGCTTCGCCACATCCATCGGTGTAGCCGACGCAGTCGAAGATCGGAACGATGGAATGTCCATGTACTTCTGCTTCGGAAGCGGCGGGAGATACTCGGGGTCTTCGGGTGCGAGGCGGGCGATGACTTCGGCCTTACGCAGCGCCTCGATCAGCGAGTTCGCGTCGAGGCGATTGGTGCTCGCGCTGCCGTTCTTCTTGCCGAACGCGACGCGGATCGACACGTTCGGTTCGCGGACGGAAACGTTCTGCGCGACCTGATTGTTGGCGAAGCGCAGCGTCGAAGACTCCGAGTCGTCGAAACTGATAAACGTGTCATCGGCCTTGGAGTCCGACAGGACCGTGTCTACGATTCGCCGAAACGTCGCTTCTGATGCCAATCGCAATGACATGTGTCACGCCTCCGATTTCCAGGAAAACCAATTGCGTTTTTTAGTTTCTTGTCCTCAAGTCGGCGAAATCCAAGGCCGCATCCCGCATGATCTGCCGCAGCAGGCCGCGACCGATCGTCCGCTTGCTGTGGATTGGAACTGTCGTCCGCCGCCCGTCAGCATGATGGAAAATAGCATGACTTCCGCTTTGTCGCACCAAAACGAATTCATGGTGTTCCAATACCTTGATGATTTCCCGCGCCGTGAGCGCCGGAAGTCGTTCGCTCATACGGCGATTCTCACCGTCGAAATTCCGACCTCTTCATGGATCGGCTCTCCACGCTCAAGTCGGTCTTTCACGTGTAGGCGGATTGCGTCCTCGATCAGTTCCTTCGCCTCTTTTTCGGTATCGCCTTCCGTATAGCAACCCGGAAGCGCCGGACAGATGACCAGAAACCGTCCGTCTTCATCCCGCTCGATCACGACCGTAAACTGAAATGTTCTCATGCCGCTGTCCCTGCACCCATAAGAGTCCGCCAGTTGCTCACGCCTTCGGATTGATCACATTCACTTGTCGAAACCGCGCGGGGCTCGCGGCGTGGGTCATCCAGCCCGATTGTCCCGGCTGACCCTTGCCGCAGGTGATGAACCCGTGCTCCTGCCAAAACGACCGATCGGCCACTCCGTCGCAACTCCCCCAGAACTCCGGCGTAATGCCGTTGTAGATCACGTTCTTGAGCATCGCCCCGCGCCTGCCGTTCTTGATCTCCCAAAAGCCGTCGCCGCCGAACTGGAAGTTGTACCGCCGCTGGTCGATGCTGAAGCTGCCCCGACCTTCGATGTAAATGCCGTCCTTCACGTCCGCGATCAGCGAGTGGAGCGTCTCACTGCCCGGCTCCAGCCCCACGTTGGCAATACGCACGATGGGCACCGAGCTCCAACTGTCAGCCCGGCATGACCCGCGCGACCGCTTCTCGCCGATCAATGGTCCGACTTCGCGATTCGTCGAATACCCCTTGAAAACACCTTCTTCGATGATCGGCCAACGCTGACCCGCCACGCCGTCGTCGTCGTAGCCCGTGCTGGCCATCCCGCCGGGGCGCGTGTTGTCCGCGATCATGTTGATGTACTTGCTGCCGTAGCGGAACGAGCCGAGTTTGTCGGGCGTCAGAAAACTCGTCCCCGCGTAGTTGGCTTCGTAGCCCAGCGCCCGATCGAGCTCGCTGGGGTGCCCGCAGCTCTCGTGAATGGTCAGCGACAAATGTCCCGCGTCGAGCACGAGGTCGTACTTGCCCGGCGTCGGCTGCGACGCCTTGACCTTTTCGATCGCCTGAACCGCCACCCGCGGCGCCTCGCCCAGCATGTTCGCCGCCGTGATGTGCTCGTACCCCGCGCGGCGGAAGGGAATGGAGAACTCGCGCGACTGAAAGTCGTCGTCGCTCTTGGCCGTCGCCTCAAAACTTCCGCCCACCGCGAGAAGGTCGAAGTCGATCGCCGACCCTTCCGTCGAGGCGAAATGCTTCACGTCGCGCTGCGTCCAGAGGAACCCGTTGGAGCGGATGATCCCCTTTTCCTTTTGCAGCACATCGCTGATCTTCACCAGCAGTTGACACTTGTCGTCGAGCGACACGGAGAACGGATCGACCTGAAACGCCGTCTTGACCGTGTCGCGGTGGGCCGGCTCGTCGGCCAGGAGCACCGGAGATTTCATCAGCATATGGCTTGCCCGCGCGATCGCGACGGCGCGGTCGGCCGTCCGTTCGACCTCTTCCGGGGTGAAGTCGGCGCTGGCCGCAAAACCCCACGCCCCCTGATACAACGCGCGGATGCCGAACCCGCTGTCGTATCGTTCGTTCACGCCCGCGATGCGCCCGTCTTCCGCGCGCACGGACTGGTTGCGCGTTTCGAGCAGACGGATGTCGCCGTACTCGCAGCCGCCCGCCTTGACCCGCGACATGGCCATCTGCGCAAGCGACGGCCAATCATTCTTCGGCACCGGTCCCATCGCCCCGCGCGGCAGGTCGGCGAAGGGTCGCGAACCGACCGCGCATCCGCCGATGTAAAGCGCCGCGGCCCCGCCCGCGGCCGTGTGCAGAAACTCGCGTCGATTGATAGGCATGCGAATGCTCATGGGTGTCTCCGGTCATGACTCGATTGAGGCGAAACGAGAATAGTGATCCTGTCGGCGGCCTGCAAGTGTGCATTCCTGTCGGGCGGCGGAGTCAGGCGTCGCGGCGACCCCTTCCGAACCCGGAGCGCAAACGACGGGCGGTCTCTCCGGCCCCCATGACCTGCAATCAGAACCCCGACCGGAAGGAAGGGGCCAAGCTCTGACATAGTTGTTGCCGTCGCGGCATTCGCAACGTGGCCCGTCGCTTCCGCTCCGGGTTCGGAAAAGACGGCTCCGGCGTGCCGCAACAGATCCGCCGGAACTGTTACGAACCTCTTGCAAACCGACCATGTAATCTGGTAAGATGCACGTTCTATTCCCGTGCGTCGCCCGGCGCGTCGTGGAGGTTTGGAAGATGGCCCGCCCTCGGTTTCTAACGACACTTGCGATCATCGCCGAATTAACGTCTCCCAGCACGCTCTTCGCTCAGTCAATCGAATCTGTTGACAACTCCGACGTGGGAATCGCACAGACACAAGCTGCTCAAGGCTCGATCGTCGGCTGGGGGTGGCAAGTCGTTGGTGGCGATCTCTCCGGCGGGTTCGTGGCCGTCGCCGCAGGCAGTGGCCACAGTCTGGGTCTCAAAGCCAACGGTTCCATCGTGTCCTGGGGATTCAACCGCGAGGGCCAGACCAACGTCCCCGGGCCCAATACGGGGTTCGTGGCCGTCGCTGCGGGCCAATCTCACAGTCTGGGCCTCAAGGCCGACGGGTCAATCGTGGCGTGGGGATGTGGCGTTCCGTACGACTACGGCCAGTGCAACGTCCCCGCGCCCAATACGGGGTTCGTGGCCCTCGCCGCAGGCCAACTTCACAGTCTGGGCCTCAAGGCCGACGGGTCCATCGTTGTGTGGGGAAGAAACAACTACGGTCAAACCAACGTCCCCGCGCCCAACAG
>ERZ1292633.1762-Hain-H41-02um-R1-1762-length-22951-cov-6_pt1 | contig 22951 bp, 15 predicted proteins | sample MGYA00564406_ERZ1292633 | MGnify/ENA primary metagenome ERZ1292633 (study PRJEB36523, sample SAMEA6512639) | groundwater metagenome | collected 2019-01-08 | study: AquaDiva: Metagenomics assemblies of 32 groundwater samples
CGCTGGGCGCCCAGGTGATCGCGAGCGCCAGCGGCGGGCGGAACGGTACGCCTACCGGGATGACGATCCCGGGCAGCGCGCTGACCGGGCCGTTCACGCCGACTAAGTACGACGAAGACATCATCTGGGCTGACGGCTACTTCGTCCGCTGGCCCGGCGGCGTCGACACCTCGGGCGGCAGCTAAAACCGACTCGAGCCTCAAGCGCAGTCCGAACCGAACGCCGCGGCTCGCCGCGGCGTTCGCCTTTTGTAGACTCCCCGGATCTTGCTGTTCACGCGCCAGCGCTTCGGGGCGAGCGCTCTCCTCCTCGCCTTCGTCATCCCCGCCGAGCTCGCCGGGCTCCCGGCGGTCGAGCTGTCGCGCGAGGCGGCCTGGCTTCGGCACTACCTTCGCTTCGAAAGCTCGCAGCCGGACGGCGCCAGCGGCGATGGCGGAGAGCGTGCCGCGATCGATTGGCTGGCTTCACTCCTCGCCGCCGAGTCGATCCGTGCCGAGGTCCTGGTCTCTCCCGGCGGCCGCGCCAGCCTGATCGCTCGACTCCCGGCGCCGGATCCCGAAGCGCCGGCGATCGTGCTACTGCATCATGTCGACGTCGTCCCCGCCGGCGCCGATCCGAAGCTCTGGCAGCACCCGCCGTTCGGCGGCGAGGTGGCCGAGGGTGCTCTCTGGGGGCGTGGCGCGATCGACACCAAGAGCCTGGGGATCGCGCATCTCGCGGCCTTCCTCGAGCTCGCCCGACAGCCCGATCGACGTCGTGATCTCGTCTTCCTCGCCACCGCGGACGAGGAGACCGGCGGCGCCGAGGGCGTGGGATGGATCCTGGGCGCGCGCCCCGAGCTCTTCGTCCGTACCGAAGCGGTGCTCGGCGAAGGCGGCACTGGCAAGAGCGTCGCCGGGCGGCCGCTCTGGTGGGGGATCGAGATCGAGCAGAAACGCCCGCTCTGGCTCGAGGTCACGGCGCGCGGCAAGGCCGGCCACGGCTCGAGTGCCGGTCCCGAAAGCGCGGCCCATCGGCTGATCGCGGGCCTCGCCCGCCTGCTCGAAGCGCCGCCACCGCTCGCTGGATCGCGGTCCGGGCTCAACTTTCTCGAAGCTCTCGGCCGCTTCGACCAGCGCGCCGCGCGCGCCGCGCGCCAGGTCGTCCTCCTGCTGAACGGCACGCCGCTCGATCCGGTCGACGCGCGAGCCCTGGCGGGTTACGAGAATCTGCTGCGCGACAGCCTGCAAGTGACGACGCTCGCGGCCGCCGACCGGATCAACATCGTCCCGGGGGAGGCACGCGCCGAGATCGATCTGCGCCTCCTGCCGGAGACCGACGAGGGCCGGCTCCTCACGGAGATCAAGCGCCGGCTCGGCGACGGTCTCGAGGTTCGCGTCCGGCTCTCTTCGCCCGCGGTGGCAGCCTCGCCCACGACGAGCGACGTCTATCGCGCGCTCGCAGCGCGCCTCGCCCGGGAAGCGCCGGTCGTCCCGGCGTTCCTCCCGGCGTTCACCGACTCACGCCACTTTCGCGCGCGCGGAATCGCGGCCTACGGTGTGACGCCGTTCGCGCTCGAAGCGACCGAGCTCCTGACCGTGCACGCGCCCAACGAACGGATCTCGCTCGCCGCCTTCGACCGCGGCGTCGCGCGCATGAAGGAGCTGGTCGCCGCGCTGGTCGTGCGGCCGAAACTGCCATGACGAGACCGTTCCGGCTCCCCTCTTTCTGGAGCCTCGCGCTGGTCGCCATCCTGGCGCTCTTTTTCGGCGCGCTGCTCGATCCGCGCCGCGCGTTCGCGGTGCGCGACATGCTCGAGTTCCACCTGCCGTTGCGCTTCGTCTGGACGAAGCTCGCGACGATCTCGTTCTTTCCGCAGTGGGACCCGTTCGCTCACGGCGGTCAGCCGCTGCTGTCGAACCCGAACTACCAGGCGCTCTATCCGCCAAGCTGGGTCGCGCTCCTGGTTCCGGCGACCGTCGCGGTGAGCTTTCTCACCCTGCTGCACGCCGCAGTGGCTGCGTGGGGCGCGGAACGGCTGGCTCGCCGGCTGGGAGCGGATCGCCCCGGCGCTCTGCTCGCCGCCATCGCGTTCTCCTGCGGTCCGACTTACCTTTCGGTACTGCACTCCCTGACCCTGGCCTACAGCCTGAGCTGGCTGCCGTGGGTGCTCGTCTTCGCGATCGCACGGGTCGAGGTCGCGGAGGCTCGTCCGCCGAATGAAGTCCGACCCTTTGCGGGGCTGGCGCTCTCGACCACGATGGCCGTTCTCGCCGGTAATCCCGACGTCCTCGCGATGACCGCGATCGCGCTTCCGCTGCTCTGCTGGGGCCCGGCGAGCGACCTCTGGCGGCGGCTTCGCCGGCTCGCGGGGCCGCTGGCCCTTGGAATCGGCCTCGCCGCCGCTCACCTCCTGCCGACCCTCGCTCGCCTCGCCGATTCGCCGCGTGCCGGCGGGCTCGACTGGAGCCAGGCGACGAAATGGTCACTGCCCTGGCAGCGCCTTCCTGAGCTCTTCTTCCCGACGTTTTACGGCGATTCCGCGCGACCGATGACCGGGCTCTACTTCGGCTGGGGAATCCACGATCGCGATTTTCCCTACCTGGTGTTGATCGCGGTCGGGACGCCGCTCGTCCTGCTGGCGATCGCGGAATGGACCCGGCCGCGCGCGCCGTGGCGAGCCCCTTTGTCGTGCCTCGCGTTCGCCGGGCTGTTTCTGGCGCTGGGGCGGCACAACCCGCTCTACCGCCTGCTCTGGGAGTGGGTTCCGGGCGTCGCCTCGATCCGCTACCCGGAGAAATTCGCGCTGCTCACGCTCGCCGCGCTGATCTTCGCCGGCGCGCTCGGCTGGAAACGTCTGCTCGACGAGCGCGATCGCGGACCGGCGCGCCTGGCTGAGCTTCCTGCCGCGCTGGCGCTGCTGCTCGTCCTCGTCGCGGCGTTCTTCGCCTGGCTCGCGCACCGCGCTCCGGCGCTGATCGAGTCGTTCCTGCGCAGCCACAGCGGGTGGCCGCTGACGCCCGCAGGCTTAGCGCGCGCCGCGGCCTACCTCCGGAACGAGAGTCTTTTCGCGCTGGCCATCGCCCTCTCCTGCTTCGTGCTGTTCGCCCTGGCGCGCTGGAGCCGGCTGCCGCGACGCGCGCTCGAGCTCGGCGCGGTCGTCGTCGTGGTGTCCGAGCTCTGGGTCCAGGGCGCGCCGCTCGTGCGCACCCTGCCGGCAAGCGACTACCTTGCCCCGCCGCCCGTCGCGCGCCAGCTCCTCGCCGGGCCCGGCCGGCTCTTTTCGAATGCGGCTTATCGCGACGGCCGTCCGGAGGTCGTGCTCAATGCCGGCAACGTCATCGACAACTGGGCTCGCGCGTCGCTCGATCGCCTGCACGCGCGCACCGCGAATCTCCTCGGCAAGGCGTACGCGCTCGACGGCGATTTCGATCTCGCGCTGACGCGCGCCGCGGCGCGTGCCGTCTCGTTTTACGATCGCCTTCGACTCGAGCCCGACCTCGCCCACCGCCTCCTGGGCGCCTGGGGCGTCGAGCAGCTGCTGATCGGGCGTGCCGCCGAGGAGCTCCTGGATGAGATCCGGCGCGGCACCGAGCGGCCGCCGCAGGTGCGGGTCGCGGCGAGCTCCTACTATCTGCCGCAGGTCCGTTTCCTTTCGCGCTACCGCGCCTTCGCGTCAGCGACCCTCGCCGAGGAGGCGGCGGTCGCCAGCCGCGTGCCGCTCAACGTCGAAGAGTTCCTCATCGGCGTGGCGCCGCACTCTTCCGCCCTCGCGCTCGGCAGACTCCTGGGCGACGAAGATGAAGGCGATCGGCGGCGGATCGAGTACGAGAGCCAGGGACCGACGCTCCTTGTCGTCGCCGCGACCTTCGACCGCTCCTGGAAGGCACGCCTCGACGGCGATGTCAATCGGGATCTGCCGCTGTTCGAGACCGCCGGCGGTTACATTGCGGCGCTCGTCCCGGCCGGCCGGCATCATGTCGAGCTCGTCTTCCGCGATCGCTGGTTCGCGATCGGCGCTCTGGTGAGCGCCTTTTCGGCGATCCTCGGGCTCGCCAGCTCGCGACGTACAATTCGGACACTTTGACGCCGCCGGCCTTCTTCGTCGTCTACGCCGCGCTCGTCGGCCTCCTCGTCGGCTCCTACTTGAACGTCGTCATTCATCGCCTGCCGAACGAGCTCTCGACCGTGCGGCCGGGTTCGCGCTGCCCGCGCTGCGGTGCTTCGATTCGCGCCCGCGACAATCTCCCCGTGCTGAGCTGGCTCCTGCTCGGCGGGCGCTGCCGCGACTGCCGCGCTCCGATCTCGCCGCGCTATCCGATCGTCGAGGCGATGACGGGAATCCTGTTCGCCGCTTCAGTGGCACGGTTCGGCGTCACGGCCTCGGCGCTTTGCGCGGCGCTTTTCTGCGCCGCGATGATCGCGCTCGCCGGGATCGACCTCGAGCACTTCCTGCTGCCGGATCGGATCACCCTGCCGGGTCTCGTTGTCGGCCTGGCGGTCCAGCCCTGGCTCGCCTGGGGCTCGCTCGTGGGCTCCGTGCAGGGCGCCCTCGTCGGCGCCGGAGTTCTGCTTGTCTTCGCGGGCTTGTGGAAACTCTGGAGGGGGGTGGACGGCATGGGCCTCGGCGACGTCAAGATGCTGGCGATGATCGGTGCCTTCCTGGGCGTGCGCGGCGTCATAGTGACTCTCGTCGCGAGCTCGACCCTGGGCTCCATCGTCGGCCTCGGGCTCCTGGCACGCGGCACGATCGAGCTCGGCGGGCGGCTGCCCTTCGGTTTTTTTCTCGCCGCCGGCGCGCTCATCGCGCTCTTCGCGGGCGAGCCTTTGGCGCGTTCCTACCTCGGGCTTTTCTAGGCCGCTCGAGCGATGACGAAACGGGCGCGGCGCGGCTTGGGCAGGGAGGCTCCGGTTCTCCTGCCGATCTCCCTGCTGCTTTTCGCGGCGCTCGCTACGATCACTCTGCTCTCCTACCGCGCCGCGGTGACGAATCTGATCGCGGAGCGTCAGAACTGGACGCTGCGCCAGGCGCGGGCGATCGCCGAGCGCGTCGCCGGGGCGAGCGAATCGTCCCGCGCCGAGCTTCCGGGTCGGCTTCCGGCCGGAGTCGCCGCCGCGATCCACGATTCACGCGGCCGGCCGCGTTGGAGCTTCGGATTCGCCGACCCCGGGGCGGAGTCGCGCCCGCTGCCCGCGGGCGTGGGCTACGACTCCGCGGTCGTCCTCGGCCCGGATGCCGAGATTGGTGACCGCGTCGCGGCCTTCGTCCCCTACTCCCCGCCGGGCAGCGGCGAGGCAACGAGCGCCCGGACCGAACGATGGCTGCTGCGCCTCGAGTCGCCCGAGCTGGGTCTCGGCGCGGTGCGCCGCAGCCTCCGCATTCTGACGCCGGTCGTCTTCGGCCTGTCGGCGGCGGTGGCGATCGTCGCCATCCTCTTCTTTCGCGCGCTCACCCGGCCGCTCACGGAGCTGCTCGCGCGGGCGAAAGAGTCACCCGCGCTCGGCAACGCACCCGAGGGCGACGACATCGACCTGCTGCTCGCCACGTTCGACCGCGCGCTCGCCGCACTCAGGGCGAGCGACGGCGATCCGACCGGGGCGACGCGAAAGGACGCCGAAGCGCGGCTCGCCGAGAGCGTCGCGCAGCTGGGCGAGCTCTCCGCCGGAGTGGCCCACGAGCTCCGCAACAGTCTCGCGACCATCCAGGGCTACGTCGGACTCCTCGAGCGCCGTGAGCTCGCGGCGCCGGCGCGCGAGGAGCTGTTCGAGCTCAAGCGCGAGGCCGCAGCCCTCGGCCGCGTCGTCGACGACTTCCTCGCCTTCGCCCGACCTGAGGTGCGCCAGCTCGACCGCGTCGATCTCGGCGCGCTCCTCGAACGCGCGCTCGCCGATCCGGCGCTCGGCGGCGCCACGTTCGCGTCGCGTCCGGCCGAAGCTCCGGTCGAGATCGCGGCGGACGAACGGCTGCTGCAGCGCGCGCTGCGCAACCTGCTGCAGAACGCCGTCGAAGCGCAGCGCGATTCTCTCCAGCCGTTGGCGCCGCCGCGGCGACCGATCGAGATCCGGCTCTCGTCGATTCAAGGTCGCGCCGAGATCACGATTCGCGATCATGGCGCCGGCATCGCGCCCGAGATCGCCGGCCGCCTGTTCCAGCCGTTCGCCTCGCACCGGTCCGGCGGCGCCGGCCTCGGGCTGGCGTTGGCGCGGCGGATCGTGCTCCTGCACGGCGGATCACTCACGCTTGAGTCCCATTCCGAAGGCGGCGCGGTCGCCACGATGCGGCTACCGCTTGGCGATTCTGCAACCATTGGTAACAGCCAAACGACGGGCCGCCCCTAGAGCGGCTCGATGGCGCGTGCAGAACCATCTCATTCCAAAGCAGTTCCACGACTTCTTGCAGGCGCTCTGGAGTTGGTACTGCCATTGCTTTCCCTCCCCCCAAGAACCGTCCGCGCTTCGCTCGAGATTCGGCGACAACGACGTCGCGGGCCGCGAAGGAGATGACGCATGCAGAAGCTGGAAAATGCACGACGATGCGAAGCCGGTTTCTCGCTCATCGAGGGGCTGATCGCAGCGGCGCTGCTGCTCATCGTGACGGTCGGGGTCCTGCCCCTGTTCTCGCGCGCCATGCTCAACAACGTCAAAGGCAACGACTCGACCCGGCAGGCGAACGGCGCCACCGACGAGTTCGAGCGTTCGCTCGCGCTGCCGTTCAACAGTGGCGCGATGGAGGTTCCGGGCGGCTCCACCCAGGTGGTCGAAACGCGCGCCATCGCCCTCAAGGCGCTCGGTTCGCCGCCGGAAGGTCCGTCGCAGAGTGTCTCCGCGCGCTGGGAGCTCGTCGCCGACCTCGGCACCGACGACCTCCCCATGATGACCCGGCAACGGACGCTGCGGCAGTTCTCCTTCGACGACTTCAACGACAACCAGATCTTCGACAGCGCGCTCGACGGCGACGTGGAGGACCGGCTGGTGCACCTCAAGGTGGTCGACGTGACGTTGGACGATCCCGCCGCGCCGCTGGCCCGGCCTTTTCAGCTGCGCATCGTGCAGGCGTTCTGAGCGGCGCCATGAGAGCTCGCGCTTCGCTTCCCGTCCGCGATCGCCGCCAGGCCGGATTCTCCCTCGTCGAGCTACTGGTCGCGATGGTGATCGTCGTCGAGATCCTGGTCGCCGGGCTCACGGTCTTCGATGTGCACAACAAGATGGCGCGCGTCCAGACGCAGATCACCGACATGCAGCAGTCGCTGCGCATCGCGCAGTACGACATGGTCAAGACGACGCGCATGGCCGGGCGGGGCGCGCTCCCCGCCGTCTTCGCCGTGGCCTCGACGCCGTCGACCACCTGGCTCGCCTCGCGGGCGCTCGAAGTGCGCAACAACCTGATCGACGACGACGACCGCGAGATCGCACGCGGCTTCACCGACAGCCCGAAGGCCATCGCGGGCACCGACGCCCTGGTGGTCCGCGGCTGCATGTCGGGACTGATGTTCCAGATCCTGAGCGCGGATTTTCAGCCCGATCCGGACACTCCGGGAACGTTCGATACCGGGCTCCTGACGGTGCGCCGTGCGGCCATCGCGGGGGGTCGCGAGCAGAGCCTCGCCCAGTTCCTCGAGGCCGGCTTCGACGCCCCGATCGTGCTGCAGAGCTCGGTCAACCGCGGCCAGATCGCGATCGTCGAGGTCGCCGCGGTTGCCGGCGACGCGGATACGGTCGTTCTGACTCTCGACTTCGTCTCGCAAGAGGACCCGCCGAATCCGCTCATCGGCCTGCCCGATCCGGACATCGTCCCGAGCTTCCTGTGCGTTCTCGAGGAGTATCGCTACTACATCCGCGAGCACCACTCGATTCCCGGCGACGACAGCTCCGAGCTCCTGCCGCGCCTCGCCCGGGCGCGCATGATCCCGGGCACCGAGCTGCCGCATAGCGGGCTGCTCGCCAATCTGTCGCTGGATCTCGCCGACGAGATCATCGACCTCCAGGTCGCGCTCGGCTTCGACACCGATCGCGACCTCGACGGAGCGGTGCCCGGGGCCTTCGACGACGACACCGATCAGGCGGGAAACGACGATGTCCTCTACGAAGGCGCCGACGACGGCGCCCGCGCCCTCGACGACTGGCTCTGGAACTCCGGCGAGGACGACCCGACGGAGGCGCAGTACCTAGTGAACGCCGGCCCGCCGGCCCGCAGCGTCCGGCTCTATAACGTCCGCATCACGACCGTCGGGCGGACCAGCCGCCCGGATCCGGGTTACGTGGCGCCCGACTTCGACGCCGACGCCGACTTCGACTGGGTCGAGGACAACGACTACGACGTCAGTCCCGCCAATGACTGGAAGCAGGGGCTGAATCGCCATCACCGGCGCCGCGTGCTGCAGACGCTGGTCGATCTCCGCAACATCTAGCGAGGCATGCCATGACGAGGACCGCAGCGACTTCCCGAAGCAGGAGATCCGAGCGGGGCAGCGCCTATCTCGCCGTCCTGCTGCTGCTCGTCGTGCTGACCATCGTCGGCCTCTCCGTCGCGGTGATCACCCAGACCGAAGTCTTGATCGGCGGCAGCGAAAAGCAGGCGACGCGGCAACTCTTCGCCGCCGGTACGGGCATTCAGTTCTCCTCCGTTTACCAGCTGGTCGCCCACGACCCGAATGCGCGCAGCTTGCGCATCAGCCAACGCACGGAGAACATCCTCGGACAGCCCACGGCGATCGGCGACCGCGTCTGCACGACGCCGTTCCTGCCCGTCGATTCGGGAGTCTGCAATCTCTGCGCGATGAACCAGGACAACAGGTACGTCGCCGTGCAGCACGCCGTCACCGCGTCGGCGCTGCGCTTCGGTGACCGCGACCTGGGCGCGCGGCGCACGGTCGGCGCCGTGGTGGCTCTCGAACCCTGGCAGGAGGACATCACCGGCCTGGCGGTCGCCGGCGAGCGTCCGCTCAAGGACGTCGGCAGCATGGACGTCGACCCCACCACCGAAGTCGACCCCTGCGAAGGCCTGTTCATCAAGATCTGACACTTCAAGCGACTCTCCGGAGACATCGCCATGCTCAAGTTCCCACGCCGCAATCTGCTCCCGGGCGCGATCGCCGCGCTCGCTCTCCTGGCCGCGCTGCCGGGGTTCGGCGACGACCGGGACGTGCTCCGCGATTCCGCGAGCAAGCCGTACCTGTTCGTTCTCCTCGACACCTCGGGCTCGATGAACTGGGCGCCCAAGTGCACGCAGGAGGACTACGACACTTTCTACGATCACGACGGCGACGTCGGCACGCCGGAGATCCGGAGATGCAACTTCGTCTGCGAGCCGCGCGACTGCCCGGTGCCGCGGGACGGCGACGATCCGGCCTCGAAGTTCCGCCAGTCGAAAGAGGCGCTATATGAAGTGCTGAAAGACGTCGACGACGTCGACTTCGGCTTCGCCACTTTCAACCAGGACAACCTGCGCGCTTCGAACAAGCACTGGCTCTACCGGGTGGACGCCGGCCAGACGCTGCCGACTCTCGACAGCGGCCAGCAGTGGCCCGTCGCCGGCTCCGAGGAGGTCTTCGGCGCCACGATCGGTTGCGACCGCGGCAACGGCGACGACAATGAGATGGGCTGCTTCGCCGACAGCGACCGCGCCGCCGACACCAACGACCGCTGGGAACTGACCAAGGTGCGGCGGCTGCCCAAGCTCGGAGCGAACAGGACGACCCTGGTCAGCTACTGGATTCGCGATGCCGGCCGGGTCTATTTCGTCGAGACGGATGACCCCGGCGCGCCTCAAGCCCTCGACGCCAACATCACCGTGCACACCCATCTCTACCGCTGCACCGGATCGCCCGCGGACAACCCTTCCAACGGCTGCAACGTCCCTGGCGAAAGAACGATCCTCGCCGACCTCGACATCACCTACTCGCTCGTCGGCGACTTCCTCATGTGGGATTTCCAGGTCTCCCGCAACGCCGCCCAGGGCGGCTGGTTCGGCGCCCTGGACACGGTCGCCAACAACGTCTGCGAAGGCTGGGACCCCAACGACGACTCGAACCTCGGCAACGACGCCGAGGACGACGACTGGGTCGACCCCAGCGGCAACAGCTACAACCTCAAGCAGACGACGGTGGAAGATCCGTACAATCGCTACCCCACGAACCCGGCGATCTTCCGCTACGGCGACGTCGTGCCGCTCGACTGGAACCAGAGCAACAAGAAGATTCTCCTCGACCGCCTGGCGCCGCGGTTGGGCGGCGGCGACCCGACGCTCGATCCGGAAGCGTTCGGCGACGCCACCTATCTGAACGATTTCCGCAGCGGCAGCGATCAGTTCCTGCGCCTCCGCGACTCGACCGAGAAGAGCCTGGTGCCGAACGGCTCGACACCGCTCGGCTGGTCGCTCAAGTCGTTCCGTGAGTGGTACCGCGGTTGCGAGAACGGCTCCTGCCCCGGCATCATCGGCTGGGACGACGTCGCGGCCACCCAGGATCCGTCCTGGGGCTGCCGCAAGAAGTACCTGGTCGTGCTGACCGACGGCGACGACACCTGCCCGGGGCGCGACCCGTGCTCGCTCACCGCCTCGATGCGCGCCCTGGATGACATCTACACCTACGTCGTGGCGTTCGGCGTCGAGAACACCGCCGGGAACCGCTTGAACTGCATGGCGGCGAACGGTGGCACCGGCGAACCGATCTATCCGCAGAACAAACAGGAACTGGTCGACGCGCTGCGCGACATTCTTGGCTCGATCCGTGAGCAGGCGGCGGCCTTCGCCTCGGCGGCGGTGCCGCAGGTGCAGGCGAACGCCACCGACAAGATCTTCCTGTCGAGCTTCACGCCGCTCAACGACTCCGCCTACTGGGCCGGCAGCATGGATGCCTACCTGAAGCCGCTGCCGCTCGACGAGCAGAACAAGCCGAACAAAGCCCTCGAATGCAGCACGTCGCTGAAGAGCGGCTGCTACCTGTGGGACGCGGGCGACGTGCAGCTGGGCCATTCGGGCGGCGGCGGGGTCTATGCTCCGGAGGGCTTCCTGTTGCAGGCGCCGCATCCCGACGACCTCGCGGCCGCGCCGCCGTGGGTGGCCACGGACCTCCTGCTGGGCACGGGAGCGAACGAGCGCCGCCTGATCTACAGTCAGTTCAACGAGCCCGGAAACCGGCGTCTGTTCACCTACCCCACCGATCTGCCGCTGAAGTACGACCTGTGGACCGGCCTCGGAATCGCCTTCATCGTCGGCGACACCACTTCCGAGGACAAGGCCGAGGAGACGGCGAACGCGACCATCGTGAAGACGCTGCGCGAAAAGGAAGGCGTGATCGACATCGCCGATCCGGACAATCCCGGCAGCTTCATCCAGCAGCCCATCACGTTCCTCCTAGGCGACATCTTCCACACCGACCCGCTCATCCTCGCCCGGCCGGGGAGCTTCTCGTATTACACGGAGGATCCGTATCTCGGCAGGCGGCTGTGCGGCGCCGTCGCGGACCCGACGCGCTTTCCCCCGCCGTCGTACCGCTGGTTCGCCGATCGCCACTTCTGCCGCCGCTCGCTCCTCGTCACGGCGGCGAACGAGGGGCAGCTCCACGCCTTCGACGCCGGCATCTTCCGTGACAGCGGCGGGTTCGATTTCGAATGCCTGCTACCGGCGAAAGACCTCGACGCCGATGGTACGGCGGAGGCGGATGAGTTCAGCGACGGTGTCGTGGACTACGACCTCAACGACGATGTCGACGGCCAGAAGAGCTGCACCACGGACAGCGACTGCGCCTCCGGCCCTTGCGAGGGCGGCTTCTGCCGCGACGTTCGGGTGGGCGTCATCGACGGCGCCTTCGACAACGGGTCCGGGCGCGAGGCGTTCGGCTACATTCCGCGCGCCATGCTCCCGGCGATCGCCAACATGGCGGCCGGCGCCGATCGCAACAAGGAGTTCTGGGGCATGGACGGCGGCCTGCGTTCCGACGACGTCTTCATCGATCCGCTGGCTTCGGACGCGGGATCGGTGGCCTGCCTGAAGCGCGAGTGGCGCTCGGTCCTGGTCGGGGCGTATCGCGAAGGTGGCCCCGGCTACTTCGCTCTCGACGTGACCCAGCCGGACAGGCTGAACGGCGACCACATCCCGGTTCCCACCAACGGCTATGTGCCGTCCTGCTTCGATGGCGGCGGCGCCTGCGCCAATCGGCCCTACCCGGCGGTGCTCTGGGAGTTCCAGGACCGCGCGCCGATCGAGATCTCGCCGGGCATCTTCGTCGATTCACGCCTCGACGAAGATCTGAACGATGTGCCGGACCTCGGCAACTCGTGGAGCAAGGCCGCGACGGGGCGGATCCGCGTCTGCACCGGCAGCTGCACCGACGACGACGCGGAAGATCGCTTCGTCGCCATCTTCGGCGGCGGCGTCGGCGACGACCCGACCATCGCCACCGGAAACTTCATTTACATGGTCGACATCGAAACCGGCAAGACGATCTACAAGAAGGCGCTCATCGGCGCCGCGCCGGCCGACGTCGCGGCGATCGACACCAACGGCGACGCCTATATCGATCGCCTTTACATCGGGACCACGGCGGGGCTGCTCTACAAGGTGGAGCTCGAGAAGCGCGCCTCCGACCCGATGCAGATCTCCCCCCTCGATCTCAAGACTCGCCTCTCGGGGGTGAACTATCAGTACCTGGTGGATCGGATCGTCGGCCCGACCGGCGACGAAGCGAAGTACGATCCGTTCCAGCTTTTCTCGACCGGCGGCAGGCCGATCTACGAGGAGGTGACGGCCATTTTCGTCAGCGAGAAGAATCGGGTCGCCATGGCATTCGGGACGGGCAACCGCTGGAATCTGTGGGACTTCTCGGGGCAGCAGGCGCGCTTCTACATGCTGCTCGATGACGACTTCCACGACACCGACCGCGACGGCGTGCTCGACGTCTCCTGCGGTGGCTGCACGGAACCGCTCACCGAGTCGAACTACACCGCCGTGCTTCCCGACTCGGCAAACGACCCTGCCACGGCGACCAATCTGCTCTACGACGGCGACGGCGTGGCGCGCCTCCCCGGGTGGTACATTCCGCTCGATGCCAACGAGAAGCTCATCACCGAGGCGTTCTCGCTCGCCGGAATCACCTTCTTCACCTCGTACCAGCCGACCGAGGTGGCCAACGATGACGGCACCTGTTCGCGCGCCGGCGCCAGCCGCGTCTTCATCGTCGGCACCGTGACGGCCCTGGGCTACAGCATCCCCCCCGAGGGCACGATCGCCGACCGCGGCCGTTACACGGAGGTGCCGCAGTTCACGACGCCGCCGTTCGTCGAGCAGAGCGCGACCAAGAACCCGGAAGACGGCGGCTCGGGCACGCAGCACGCCGACTTCATCACCGACACGCTCGCCATCATCCGCGACGAGCTCAAGTCGCTGCAGTCGAAACGCTGCCGCTACGCCAACTACACGCAGAACATCAAGACCATCCGATCGGATACCGGCGTCGTCTTCATCGCGCCGGTGCCGCTCTGCATCGACCCGACCAGCTGGAAGGAGTTCTGATGGCGCCGATGACCCCGAGGGTGGATGTGCGCAGGCCCCTGAAGTTCGCTCGACCGCGGCATTTCACCGGCGCGCTGCTGCTCGCGGCGGCGCTGGCGGCGCTACCGGCAACCACCGCGCCGGCCGCCGCCGACTGGCTCGTGACGCGAGACGGCGCCCGGATCGAGACCCGCGGTGCATGGCAGGTGGACGGACGGCGCGTGCTGTTCACGCTGCCCAATGGCACCCTCTCCGCGATCCGCTCGGACGAGGTGGACCTCGACAAGAGCGCTCTCGCCACCGCGGAAGCGCGCGCCCCGCTCGCGGTCAGGGCCCCGGAGGAGGCGACCCGGAAGGAACCGGTGCTGCGACTGACCGAGAAGGACATTCCACCGAGCAGCCTCATCGATGAGAGCGAGGAGCCGGCCGACGGAACGCAAGGCGGCGATCCGAAGAACGGCGATCCGGCGAGCGCTCTCGAAGTGATCTCGTGGGAAAAGACCGAGAACAGCACCGGCGACGGCGTCGAGATCTTCGGCACGATCAAGAACGGCGGACCGAACATGATGACCTCGCCATCGGTCCTCGTGGCGATCTACGACGCCGACGGCGGCCTCCTCGCCACCAACAGCGGCACCGTCAACTCGCCGCAGATCGCGGCCGGCAAGACGGCCAACTTCCGCGTCGCTTTCCCCGGCGTGCCCGATTTCGCCTCGGTGCGCTTCGACGCGCAGGGCCGCGGCTTCAAGCAGCGTCCCGAGACCGTCGGCGGCGCGGCGGAGGAGGAAGAGGGCGAGCCGGTCGAGACCGAGATCGAGGCGACCGACACAGGCGAAGAGCCGCCGCCGACTCGCTGACGACTCTTTTTTTCTCTCGCTCCACTTGGGCCGGCGCTTGCCGGCCCGCTGCATTTTCGGTCGCCGGCTGATTCCGTGCTACTCGCGGTATTTCGGAAAGCCGCGCAGGTCGTGCTGTTCGACCCGCCGTAGCAACGTGCGATAAGAGATCCCGAGCGCCCGCGCCGCGGCGCGCTTGTCGCCGCCCGCTTCGCGCAGCGCCGCGCGCAGTCGTTCCAGCTCCGCTTCGGCCGCGGCGCCGCCGCCCGAGCCCGGCGCTGGCGCCGACATCTCCGCCATCGCCGCCTCGGCCGGACGCAGCAGGCGCGACAGCTCCGCGGCACCGAGCCGCGCGCCGGGCGCGACGATCACGGCGCGTTCAAGAAGGTTGGCGAGCTGGCGGACGTTGCCCGGCCATGGCTCGCGGGCGAGAAAATCCAGCGCCGTGGGATCGAGCTCCGGCGGCGGTTGCTGGAGACGGGCGGCGATCTCGCTCGCCAGGTGCCGCGCCAGCAGCGGAATGTCGCTCGAGCGCTCGCGCAGCGGCGGGAGCTCGATCGGGAAGATCTCCAGCCGGTAGAGAAGGTCGGAGCGAAATTCACCGGCGCGCACCATCGTGGCGAGCTCGCGGTTAGTGGCCGCGACGACGCGCGCGTCCGCGGTCAGCGTCGTTCCGCCGCCGACGCGTTCGAAGCGATGATCGTCGAGCACCCGAAGCAACTTGGCCTGGACGCCCGGCGGCAGCTCGCCGATCTCGTCCAGGAAGAGCGTGCCGCCGCTCGCCAGCTCGAAGCGACCCGGGCGTCGCCGGTCGGCGCCGGTGAAGGCGCCCTTCTCATGTCCGAAAAGCTCCGACTCGACGAGCGTCTCGGGGATCGCCGCGCAGTTGACGGCGACGAACGGGCCGCTCCGGCGTGGCGACAGCGCGTGCAGGGCGCGCGCGAAGAGCTCTTTGCCGGTGCCGCTCTCTCCCGTCAGGAGCACCGTGCTCTCGGTCGCCGCGACGCGAGAAAGGAGACGTAACGCCGCCGCGAGGCGAGGATGGGAGCCGAGAATCGGCGAAACGCCCGGAGCCTCGAACCGCGACGGCGTTTCGCGCCGGCCAGCCAGCGTGTCGACGAGCCGGAAGAGCGGCTCGAGCTCGATCGGCTTCTCGAGAAAATCGGCGGCGCCGAGCTTCATCGCCTCGACCGCCGCCTGCACCGTGCCGTAGCCGGTGAGCACCACGACCGGCGGCGCCGAGCGGCCGGCCCGCGCCGCGGCGAGCACCTCCAGGCCGGTCCCCGATGGCAGCTTGAGGTCGGTGAGGACGAGATCGAACGGCTGCGCGGCTGTCTCGGCCGCCGCGAGCGCCGTGAGCGCTTCCGGAACATCGGCCGCCACCTCGACCGCGTAGCCTTCGCCGGTCAGGGCGCGATGCATCATGCGGCGGAGCGACTCGCGGTCCTCGACGATCAGGAGCCTCCGCACCCGTTCAGAGCTCATCGCGCCCGCCGCGCCCGCTCGACCATGGTCGCCAGCATCTCGTCATCTTCCGGCGCGACCGTCCGCAGATCGAGCACCAGCCGGCCCTCGCGCAGGTAACCGACCACCGGAGTCTCCGCTTGGCGCAGCGTCGCGGCAAGCGCGTCGCTTCCCGGAAGCAGGAGGACCGGTCCTGGAATTCCTTCGCCGGGCGCCGCGCCGCCACCCGCGAAAGCTTCGGCGCTGCCGATCTCCGCCTGCAGGCGGCTGGCCAACGCCGCGACCCGCGCCGCATGGCTCTGCGGCGCCGGCCAGAGCCCGTCGATCGGCAGCGTCTCGCCCGCGAGATGGCGGCGCAGCACCTCGTCGAGCGCCAGAGCCACGAGGCGGCCCGTCCGGAACGCGCGGTAGAGCGGATGCGCCGTGCAACGCGCCACGAGCTCGGAGCGCCCGAAGAGAAGCCCCGCCTGCGGCCCGCCGAGGAGCTTGTCGGCGCTCGAGGTCACCAGGTCGACACCGGCGGCCAAGAGCTCCGCGACGCTCTCGTGATCGCTCACGAAGCTCGCCGGCGCGCGCCGTGAGAGCGGGCGGCGCAGAAGTCCCGCCCCTTCATCGACGATGAGCGGGATCTTCCATTCATGCGCGAGATCGACCAGGCGCCGCGCTTCGACCGACTCGGTGAAGCCGGTCAGCCGGTAGTTGCTCGGGTGCACTTTGAGGATGGCCCGGGTGGTCGCGCTCGCCGCCGCCGCATAGTCGTCGAGCCGCGTCCGATTGGTGGTTCCCACCTCGCGCAGCCGCGCTCCCGAGGCCTCGAGGATCTCCGGAATCCGGAACGAGCCGCCGATCTCGACGAGCTCGCCGCGCGACACGAGAACCTCTCCCCCAGCGGCGGTCGCGGCGACCGCGAGCACCAGTGCCGCCGCGTTGTTATTCACCACGATCGCGGCCGGAGCCCCAGTGAGAGCGCCCAGGCGCCGCGCGAGTCGCGCGCCGCGATCGCCGCGACGGCCGCTCCCGAGATCGAGCTCGAGATCGCAGGCCGCGGTCGAGAGCGCCGGAAGGCGCTCCGCGACCTCGCGCGGCAACGGCGCGCGCCCCAGGTTCGTATGCAGGAAGATACCGGTCGCATTCAACACTCGCCGGGCAGGGCTGCCGAACGCCTGCTCGAGTGTCCGCGCGATCGCTCCGGGCAGCGCGGCGATTCTCGCCGTCCGGGCCGCGACCGTTTCCGGCGCAACCTGCGGGCCTTCTGGATCGGGGTGCTCCGCGCTCAGTTCCGCCCTCAGTTCCGCGAGCGTGACCCGGGCTTGGGTGGCGACGGCGGCGGTTCCGTATAATCTACGGGCCGCCTGAAGGAGCGGATCGGCCAGCAAGCGGTCCAAGGCGGGAAGCTCCCGCCGGCGATCGAGATTTCCGCGATTCATCGGCAACTCACGTCGATTCTAGGAGATCCGAACCCTGATTCCCAGAAAGCCCACTTCGACCGCGGCGCGACCCACGAACGAGTCGCGGGGCCCTTCGGCCGCCCGGACGGCCGCGGCGACCCCGCCGGCGTCGGCGACTTCGCCGACCCCGGCGACCGGCCAGCTCGACGCGCTCGCCGAGCGTATCGAGCAGTGGAGGATCGACTTCGAGCGCTTCCTCGCGGGGGCTCGACAGCTTCCACCGGACGAGCTCCAGGCACGCATCGGGCGCGAGCTGCGCGAACTGCGCGGCGCCAATCTGCGCTCCGCCGCCGATCAGTTTCGCCTCTCGGCGCTCGAAGCGAGGTACAACAGCTATCACGAGCTCAACAACCGCCGACTGCGCGACCGCGAGGAGGGCCGCGGAGTTCGCTCGACGGCGGCTTCGACGGCATCGGCGCTATCGGCGTCGGCGGCGCCAGCGCGCGGTCGTGCCCTTGATCCGATGACCGGCATCGTCATCACCGACCGCATCGACGAGGCCGCCGTCGAGGCGCTCTACCAGGGACTCCAGCGGCAGCAGTCGGGTGCTCCGGCGATGGATCGCGCGACGTTTCGCGGCTATATCGCGCGCCAGGTCGAAGTCATCCGAGAGAAGACCGGCTGCCGATCGGTGCAGTTCCGTCTCGCCGCGGAAGAAGGCAAGCTCAAACTGAAGGCCAAGCCGGTCGGCGTCTGATTCTCGCCGCCGCCCGCGAAAGGAAAGCACCCACGTGACCCAGACTCTTCGCCTCCGTCTCTTCCGGTTCGCCGGCATCGCGAGCTTCGTCGCCGGCACCGCAGGGCTCGCCAGTCTCGGCCTGGTTTCGTCCGCCGAAGGTGGCACGATCGGTCCGGGCTCCGCCGGACTCGAGCGAGCGATCGCCGAGCAGCGCGCCCTCGTGGTCTCGCGGCCGCAGGACGCCACCGTCCAGGACGACCTCGGGCACCTGCTGTCCATGCAGGGCGATCTCGCTGGCGCCGAGGCGGCCTATCGCGAAGCGATCGCCCTCGATCCGGCCGCCGCTGCGCCCCATTTTCATCTCGGCGTGCTTCTGGAGCGGGCGGAAAAATCGAGGGCGGCGCTCAAGGAGTACAAGAACGCCATCGAGCTCGATCCGAAACATGCCTGGGCTCTCTACGAAGCCGGATCGATCTACGATCGCTGGCGAATCGACAGCCGCGCCAAGCGCTACTACGGCGAGGCGCTGATGCTCGATCCGACGCTCAGCGACCCGTTGGTCAATCCGCACATCCTCGAGAACCGGCTGGCGACGCAGGCGATGATCTACGGCTATCGCAAGTATTCGAAGGAGATCTCTGCGCCCAAGGAGTTCCACGAGCCGGCGCGCATCGCCGCGCTGATGATCGACACGCCCGCGGCCGCTCCCGTCGACACGCTGGCCGAAGAGCAGGAGCCGGCGAGCCCGGCGAACGGTGCCGGCGGCTACGCGCGATTGAGCACCACAGGGAGCGACCGCGGCGGGGAGACCTCGGAGGCGAAGATCGATGAGAATGAAAAACCCGAACCGTCGCGCGTTCTCTCGCCGCGCGATCTCGACGCCGGCTCCGCGACGAACCAGGTGAGCGGCGGCGCTGCCGGCGCGGTTGTCGGGAGCTCGAGCAAAGGGGCCACCGATCCGACGAGCGCCCGCGCCAAGGCGCGGGAGGCGCGAGGCTCCGCGGCACGTCCGGCGGCGGCGCCGAAATCCGGATCGGGCTCGTCGATCGGTCCGGCCCGTCCGAAGTCCGGCGGCAACGACTCCGGCGGCGGCTCATCCGCGCCGTTCGTCCCGAGCCCCGAATCCACCGGCCGCCTGGAAGTCACCCTCGAACCGGTGAAAGACAGCTGAACGCCGGCTCCGTCGCGCTTTCGCTCGTCAGGAGCCGCAAGCGGTTGACTTCCAGGCTCAGACGTTGAAGCGGAAGTGGACGACGTCGCCGTCGAGGACTTCGTACTCTTTGCCCTCGAGGCGAAGCTGGCCTTTGTCGCGACAGGCGGCGAGGCTCCTGGCGGCGAGGAGCTCTTTCCAGCCCACCACTTCGGCGCGGATAAAGCCGCGTTCGATGTCGGAGTGGATCGCGCCCGCGGCCTCCCTGGCGCGCGTGCCGCGGCGGATCGTCCAGGCGCGTACCTCATCTTCGCCGACGGTGAAGAAGGCGATCCGGCCGAGGAGCTCGAAGCTCGCCCGCAGCACACGATCGAGCGACGGCTCGGCGAGCCCGAGATCGCGCAGAAAATCCTTCTGCTCGTCCGGTGCGAGGCGTGAGATCTCCTGTTCGATCGGCGCCGAGACGACGACGATCGGCGTGCCGGTCGCCGCCGCGGCGAGTCCTTCCTCGACAGGCTCGCTGACCCTGCCCTCGTCGACATTCAGCACCGCCAGCATCGGCTTCGCGGTGAGGAACTGAAAGCCGCGGATCTTGCGTTCGTCCTCGGGGGCGAGCCTCAACGCGCGCAGCGGCTTCTCCGCTTCGAGCGCCGGCAGAACGATCTCCCGGAGAAGCTCCTGCTCGCGCTCCTCCTCCGCGGAGCGGCCGCGTTTCCCCGCCTTGTCAAGTTTGTCGAGCCGGCGTTCGACCACCGTGTGATCGGCGAGGATCAGCTCGAGATCGACGGTGTGCAGGTCGCGCAGCGGATCGATCGCGCCGTCCGGGTGGGGAATCTCGGGATCCTCGAAGGCCCGCACGACGTGGAGCAGCGCGTCGACCGTCTTGAGCTTGGCGAGGTCGAGACTCTCGGCTCCTTCGCCCTTCTGCATGCCGGGGATGTCGACGTACTCGACCGTCGCCGGCACGTAACGCTTCGGGTTGAACAGGTCGCGGAGCGCCGCGAGCCGGGGGTCCGGAACCTTGGCGACGCCGAGGTGCGTCGCCTCCGATGCGAGGAACTTGCCCGTCGCCTCGTCCGAGGCGGTCATGGTGTTGAAGAGCGTCGTCTTGCCGGCTTTCGCGAGGCCGAGAATTCCCAGCTGCATGCGAGACCTTTCCTTGGCGGGGGCGGAGCCGCTTCAGCTCCGCGGGAAGGCCCTGATTCTATCGGATCGGCGTCGGCGAGAGTCCGCCGCCGCCGGAGAGCTCGAGACCGGTGGCGTGGACCGTCGGAGCGCCGAACTGCCCGTCGCCGGGAACGAAGGTGAGATCGCGCGCCACCGCCCGAACGCCGCGCAGCAGGCTGGCGACCGTGCCGTGAAGCCGTCGCGGGCCGAGCGGCGCTACGGCGCGCCCGGCGCTCAGGAGGAAGCCGGAAACCGGCACCGCGAACGCCAATGTCCGTGGATCGAGCTCCACGGCGCCCTCCGCTTCGAGGAGGTAGACGCCGTCCGCGACTTCGCCGACCAGCTCGTTCACCGAGGCCGCGCCCGGCGCGAGATAGAAGTGGGTCGGCGCGCGCCGCGGCAGATCCCGCCAACTCGCGCGGCGCGAGCAGCCTGACGAGGTCGCCGCACCGTGCGGAGCCTCCTCCCACCAGGCGCAGAGTGGCTGCACGAAGCGGCCCGCCGCGACGAGCTCTACGGCGCGGGTCGGGACCCCTTCCCCGTCCGCCGCGGCGCTGAGCAGCCCGGCGCCGGCGGCACCCGTTCCCGCGAAGCGTCCATCGTCGACGAGCGTCACCGCGTTGGCGGCGAGCCGTCGATCGGCTTCCAGGTGCGCCGCGAGGAGTGCCTCGGCTGCCCGGCCGAGAAAGAGCAGAGAAAGCGCCTCCACGAGCCTGGCCATGAGGGGCGCCGAGAGCACGAACGCCGGCGGCGGGTGGGCGTGATCGCTCGGATCCCCCGGAGCCAGCGCGGTGAAGCGGTCGACGAGGCGGCGCGCGATCGCTTCGGGACGGAATCGCCGGGCCTCGCGCTCGCCGGCCGAGAACAGGAGCCGCCTTCCGGAGGCCTCGGCTTCGATCCGCAGCCACGCCGCGCGGGAGCGCGTCGTGGCGCGCACCCGCCGGGTCGAGACGATCGCCGCTTCCGAGGCGCCGTCCGAAAGCGTGACCGCGACGAGCCTTGCGCCGCGAATTTCCGCCGCCAGAGCGCGCTCGAGGCCTTCGAAGAGGGCGTTGGCCTCGTGCTCGGTGGCGAGCGGCGCCAGGAGGTCCTCAGGCTCTTCCCACGGTACGACCCGAGGGCCCGACGGTCCCTCCGGAAGCAGGAGTGCGTGAGGGCTCGAATCCGGGAGCGCCACCGCCGACGACGGAGCTCCGGTTGCGGCGACGAAGATCGAGCGCCGCGCGTCGCCGGCGCGCGCCGACCAGCCGGCCTCGGTGGCGACAGTGGTCGCCTCGCGATCCAGGGCGCGCTGATAACCGCGACTGCGGCCGCGCTTCTCGTAGACCTCCGCCTCCGCAAAACCGCGGCGCACGAGCTCGGCGAGCAGCTCCTCGGCGGCGACTCCCGGCGCGGCGCTCTCGCTCGAGCTCAACGGCCGGCCTCCCGGGCGGCGTCTTCGCGGCTGTTGACCTCGAGACCGGAGATCGCGATCGACGGTGCCGTCGCCCACACGGCGCGACGCTGGCCGCCTTTCGCGCACCAGCCGGCCCCCGCTGGACGCGGATCGTTGCCGAGCGCGCGGAGTCCCGAGAAGAGCTCGGCCACCCGACCGCCGACGGTGAAGGCTCCGGTGAGCTCGCCGAGCGTTCCCTGGTCGACCCGCCGCCCCCACGGCGCACGCAGCACGAAACGACCGCTTGCCGGGTCGAGAGTGCCGGCGTCGATCTCCGGCACGTAGAGGCCGCCGTTGGCCGCCTCCGCGAGAGCGCGTTCGTTGGCGGTCCCGGAGAGGAGCTCGACGTGATGCAACCGCGGCAGCGGCGGCGCGTGGCGATCGCCGCGGAATCCCGACCCGGCGAGCAGCCGATCCGAGCGCGACGCATGCACCAGGTCGGCGATCGGCTGATCGACTTTCCCGGCGCGCAGCAGCCAGCGCCGCACCACCGCTTGTCCTTCATCGTCGGTCGAGCGATCGACGCCGCGTGGTGCCCGCCTCGGGTCGTCGAGCACCTCGATCTCGGCCGGCGCGAGCTCGACGCCGATCGCCCCATCGCAAGCCCCGTCGCGTGCCAGGAGATCGCATTCGAGGGCGTGGGCGACCGCTTCGTGCAACAACACCGCGGTCGCCGGCGGCGCGAACCAGAGCGGCGGCCGGCCCGGAGCGGGTGGTGGCGCGTCGCGAGCCCGGAAGCGGCCGACGAGAATCCGCGCCAGGTGCTCGGCGGCGCCGGCGTCGAGTTCGGTCGCAAGCCCACCGTATCGCCCCCACGGCAGCTCGACATCGAGGCTGAAGAAGACCTCGCGTTCGGCGCTCGGAACCCACCGCGGACCCACGACCTGAAGGTCGCGGCGATGCCAGCGTGTCGCCATGCGCATCGGAAACGCCACGTGGTGTCGCCGCAGGACGCGCTCAACCTCCGCCGCGAAACCCTTGAGGGCCGAGATCGGAACCGCCGGCTCAGGACCGCTGGCGAGATCGGGCGGTGTTGCCGCCATCGGTTGGGCGCGCGCCACCTGCCGCAGGGCCTCCGCGAGATCGAGGCCGGAGAGCCCGTCGCGGCTCGCCAGCCAGGATCGGCGTTCGCGCACCAGCCGCACCGCGAGCCCCTCCTCGCGACGCACCCGCACTCCCGTCGCGGTCTCGGCGGCGGGCCACTCGGCGTCGGTCCGGCGCTCGCAGTAGATCTCGGCGAGATCGCCGGGGTGGTCGGCGATCGCGGCCAGCGCGCGCGACATCGCCGCGGTGTCGAGCCGTGC
>ERZ1292633.1764-Hain-H41-02um-R1-1764-length-22946-cov-18_pt1 | contig 22946 bp, 13 predicted proteins | sample MGYA00564406_ERZ1292633 | MGnify/ENA primary metagenome ERZ1292633 (study PRJEB36523, sample SAMEA6512639) | groundwater metagenome | collected 2019-01-08 | study: AquaDiva: Metagenomics assemblies of 32 groundwater samples
CGCTTGCTGGATGACGAACCAATAGTCATACCCGCCCGCCAATTGCTGCCAATAGGTCAGATGCCGGTAGTTTTCGACGAACCACATCGCAGTGAGAAACTTCTTCTTGCGCAGATGCTCCAGTACCGCGAGATTCAACGGCGCCTGGGCCAGCGCCAGCACGAGATCCGGAGGATCTTCGGCAAGGTTCGTCACCACGCTCAAACTCAACAGATCGGCGAACCGGCTTTGCATCGTCAGGCGATGCCTTGGCTCCCGACCGGAGGCAAACAAATCATAACTCGCCCGATGCGGACTCTGATCCAGCCAGCTGACCCGATGTCCCAGCGACTCCAGTGCCGCGACGGCGTAGCGTGCGATCGGAAGCGAACCACCGTAGATCGGCCCGACGACCGCGACATGAAGTCGGCCACTCTGCTTGGCCGCAACAATCCGTCGGAGCTCCGCCTCCAAATCACGATGGACATCCGCATGCAGACGAGCAGCCGGTCCATAGGTCATGAAACGGAGCGGCATCGACCGTGTGGCCAGCTGCTCAGCCATGACCACTGGCGCTCCCCACACCCAATCAACCCTGTTGATCCAGGCCTCCATCGGCCTGGTCGAGGCGGTATCGTTGAACTCAGCAACATTGGGCACGACGACCGCCAACATTGCCCCCTGCTGCTTCAGCGCGACCAAGGCTTCGACGTGATAGAGCAAGCCGACACCGAGCACGACCGCGAGTTCGCCCGCTTTCCATTCACGCAATTGCGCTTCGGCCCACGCTTGAGCTTCTTTACGCGGATCGTATCCGCTGTGAACCCATCGTCCTTCATACGTCGCCGATGGACTTCCCTCTCGAGAAGGCACGACGGTCAGCAGACCACCCTGGTTCGCCTGCGTGGTCTGAACAAGCGCTGGGTACCGCTCGCGAAGGCCTTCCAGATTCTGCGCCAGATAGTTCATAAAAGGGCTGACTCCAGTTCATGCCAGAGCGCTTCCCGTTCACGCGGTGGAATGGCTGCTTGGCCGACCGGCGAATAGTAGGCACCCCATGTATCGCAATGGCTCGTCCATACACTCCAACCGGCCGGTGCACGATGCCCCTGCTCACACATCGCGGCAATGGTTTCGTCGACCGGCCAGGTGTCACCCCTCATCTCTTCGGCTTGCCACACGACATGGTGGAAACCGTACGGTCCGGTTTCATGGACCCGTGCCCGCGCAAAATACCACCCGATTACTGGCCTGCCGAGCGCCGCGGCGAGATGCAGAGGACCGGTGTCTGAGCCGACGACTCGATGGCAGCGAGCGAGAATGGCAGCAAGCTGCGACAGCGACGTGCGCCCTGTCGTGTCCCAAATCCGACCCAGCGCCGATGGAGGCAGCGGCGCTTGGATCTCTGCGGCTCGTTCACGCTCTGTTCCGACAAGCACGACACGCCCCTGCGGTGTGGACACAAGAAATGCGGTCATCCACCGGCGCCAGACCTCCGTGGGCACACACCGCTCGGTCTCCCCTGCTCCCACGATGAGCGCGACCCAGGGGGCACCTTGTTTGCCGATCGGTTCCAAATCGTCAGGTAATCGGACAGCCGGAGGATCGAGCGTGACGACACACCCTGGCGGAGAGACTCCACAGAACCCGCAGAAGGCATCAGCCAGGTGCACGCGTCGCCCCAGCCGCCGCTGCGCCACATCGCGCACGTAGGCGGCCCAAGGTGTCAACGCCTCGCCGAGCGGCCCATGCAGCAATGGCCCTTTCACCTCTCGAGCCAATAAGGAGCCGGCCACCAGCGCCCGACGATGTTGATTGAGGACATAGGCACAGTCGTACCGATCCGGCGCCAATCCCATCAGCATTGTCTCGATCTCCACAAGATGCTCGGCTCGCAAGTCCTGCTGGGCGGCCACCGCCCGCCGCTGCCAAGCCGCTCCATCCCACTCGAGGACCTTTTCAATGCCCGGCAGTAACCGTCCCACCTCAGCGAGATGAGAGGGACAGAGGAGATCGAACTGCGTCTCGGGATAACGTGCGCGGAGTTGCGTCATCGCCGGCAGCGATTGCAGCAGATCCCCCAATCGGGCCAGTTGTATGACGAGTGCGCGTGACATTCTTCCTGTTTTTGGTTCGCCCTTAAGCCGATAGCGGACACGGCACACTGAGGCGCATCACGGATGCGCGGCTTCCATTGTGGACACGGCTTGTTTTCTAGAGATCGCTTGTCCAAGTTCAATCAAACCGTCGTACGTTGGTGCCAGTGCGCGCAGGGTGTCGTATTCTTGATGGGCGGCTTCGATCTCTTCTCCTCGAACCAGCACACCGGCCAGCGCAAAACGGATTGCCAAGTCGGCCGGATTGCGCAACAGGTACTTGCGCAAATACCGGCTCACCTCATCCCACCGGTTTTGTGCCGTACCAGCGCGCAAGAGCCAATGAATGGCCTCGGCATCATCTGGACACTCCTCCAGCACTTGTAGAAACCGTTCCCAAGCGCCCTGCGTATAGGCGCGACCCAGCGACGCCATCCCCATCCCCATCAGGCATTTTTTACGATTGGCCCCGCCACGCAATGCTGAATCGAATGCGGTCTCGGCTGCCTCGTATTGTTCCCGCTGCATGCACAGGATGCCGTTCAGCAACAGTCCTTCTGCATGACTCGGGGAAGACGCGAGCAGGATCCGGAGCTGTTCCTCTGCCCCCGCCAAATTCTTCTGTTCAAGCAAGGTGCGGATCAGCGCGACCCGTTCTGTGGGCGCATCTACCAATGCCAGATAACGTGAGAGGAACTGTGCACGACAGACTGGTTCTTGCAGCCGCTCGGCCACCATCGCGCCCCAGGACAGCACAAACTGGTCGTTCGGCCAATGGTCCGCCAACCGTAGTTCACGTTTGACAGATTCCCAATCCTTCTTCAGTGCCGCAGCTTGCGCTGCGGCAACATGGGCCCAGGAAGCACGATCATAGACATCATGCATGGGCTTCAATTGCGTCGCGAATTTCACATCCTGAACGCCGCTCACTAATTTGAGCCCATTCTGGTAATAGTGAAGATCTTCGTCCCCCATCCACCAATGGGTGCCCCACCGTTCCCGGAGCAGTTGACTGTTCTGGTTCTCGTGCTCATTTCGACCGGGAGTCTGGCTCTCCAAGTGATACACGACACTCCGTGGCTGGTAGATCACGTGGTAGCCTTTCTCTCGAACCTTCAAACAGAGATCTACGTCTTCGAACCCATTGATGAAGGCTTCATCAAAGCCATGCGACTCCTCAAAGAGTTCTCGTCGAATCAGCATACAGGCCGCAGTGACTGCCTGAAACGCACGCCGTTGATTGACGCCAGGATCAGTACCGGGAGCTGATCGGTAGATGTGATAGGCGCTCGGAATGGACCGCATGAAGACCACACCCGCATGCTGAATAGACCCGTCGGCAAACAGTAACTTGCTGCCCACGATCCCGACTTCCGGATGCTCCTCCACCTCGCTCACCAACGGGTTGAGCCACTGTGACTGCGGAATCGTGTCGTTGTTCAGAAACACCAGATACTTGCCGCGCGCTGCTCGCGCTCCTTGGTTGCATGCTTTCGCAAATCCCAAGTTCTGGTCGTTCTGGATGATCTGGACATCGCCTTTCAGCTCAGACAGAAACTCCCTGGTGCTGTCCGTGGAACCATTATCAACGATGATCACCTCAAAGAAGACATCCGTGGTAGCAGCGGCTAGCGCGGTCAGACATTGTCGAGTCAATTCGACCTTGTTCCAGGTAGGGATGATAATGGAGCAGACGTAGGACTTCGCGGACGTCTGCGCATGGAGCCTTTCGAGATGCCGCTGCCGGCCATCCCGTACACCGGCAATGAGTTCTGCGTAGGGCGCATACTTACGATAGATGATCTCGGTTGTGCGCCGATAGGTATCCTTGGTCCCGCTCGTCATAGAACTACCGTCGCCCCGCCAGGTGAACTCCGCCGTCGTCACAGGCAGGTGCTTGAACGGAAACCGGGTCGCCATTCTGATCCAGAGATCCCAATCCTCGTGCGCGAACAGCGATTCATCGAAGAGCCCCACCTCGTCCAAACATTGCCGCGCATGCATGACACACAACACGGGGAAATAGTTGCTGACCAGGAGATCGGCCGGACTGAACTCGTTCGAGTACGGCACATCGCGCGCGGTCTCGACGTACTGGCCGTCGATCTGTCGTTCATGCACGCGCCACGCATCGGTGTAAGCCACGCGGCATTCGTGGTGATCGAGATAGGCAACCAGCGTTTCCAGATGATTCGGGAGATACCGATCATCATCATCAAGATAGGCCACGTACGTGCCCTTCGCCACGCGCAGTCCGCTGTTGCGCGCTGCGGCCAACCCACGGTTTCGATCATGGCAGATAGTCGTGATGCGAGATCGATCAGCGCAAGCGGCGATGATGGACTCCACCTCGCAGCCGGCGTCGTTCACCACGATAACTTCGAAGTCCTGATATGTCTGAGCGGCCAGACTGGCGAGCGCTGTCCTCAGACGCTCCGGCCGGTTGTATGTCGGCACGATGACCGATACCTTCGGCGCCCGCGTAAAGGAAATGAGGTGCGGCGCGGCAGTTCGCTGGCAGACCCACACTTGATAGATCGGGATCAGGTTCATGGAGCGCAAGTCGGCCGGGGTCGGAGCCGGTATGTACCGAAGATTCGGCACTTCGACATGAATGCGCTCAAGTCCCAATTCTGTGAACCCCTCTCCTGTCAGCAATGTGCGTAGTTGCTCTTCGGTGACCCAGTCTTCAACCGGCTGATTCGGCGGTGCAATCGTCTTCCACTGTTCCCACATTTCGCCCCGTGGAGTCGTGAGAATGAGATAGCCCTCAGGCTTGAGGAGCTGGGCCAACTGCGCCAGAAACTTTTCCTTTTCTCCATGCGGGACATGCTCGATCACCTCCGAAGTCAGTACGACATCGTAGGGCGAAAAGTCAGGCCTACTCAGCACACTCTCGGCCATTCCCACTTCGAACCGCAGATGGGGAAACAGCTTGCGCGCGTGCTCGACGACGCCGGCAACCGGCTCGACGCCTTCACAGGTCCCGTACATTGTGGCGAGATGGGTCAGCCAGCCACGCCCGCAGCCGATGTCCAAGATTCTCAGCCGCTTGTTCTGATCCGATTGCTGGACGCGGCGAAGGATGTACTCCAGGAAGGCCGCGATCTTGCTCCACCGCGCCGCTTCATCGGCGTTCGGATGGGGCGTAGACCACGCCGGAGCATTGACAAACAGGTTCACGTAAAACGCGTCTGAATTCATGCCCCCTCCGTTGGTCTGCTTCGCCACGTCGCGTATCGACGGTCCGCTGCCTGCGGATGTCTTCCCGCCGAACTCCGGCTCGACTCGACCTAATTGTGTCGCAAATGCCTTCCGTTGCGCAGTCGTACGCTCAACCAAGTCGGGTGGCATCAGATAAGATCTGGTCAAGTGCCCCGTTTCGATCAGTTCTATCCATCCCTCCAGCACAGCAGACCATTGACGACAGGCTTCCCAGTGCGCGTAACCCGCTTCACCGAGTGCTCGGCGCAATGCCGGTTCTCGCATCAGCAGTTTGACGGCCCGTCGGAAGTCGACTAAGGGAATCACCACGCCGCCGGCTTGTTCATGCGCAGCGTCGCATTCGGGCGTTGCCATCCACGGCAATCGATGGCTCATCGCTTCAAGGATGCACAGCGGAGAAGCCTCCGCATGCGAGGGCACCACCAGGACATCCGCCGCTCCCATGGCCGCGGCGACGTCCTCGGACGAGAACCCTGGAATATAGAGCACCTCCGGACGGCCGGCCAGCGCCTGCCGCACTTGCTCGACATACCTCACGTCGTCGGTCGGATGTCCGACGACAACGAGTTTCGCGCCTTGCGGAACAGGCGAAAACACATCGAGCAGCCCCAGGTGATTTTTCACCGGGTAGAGGTTTGCAATATGGAGGATGAGAAATACGTCAGATGAGATTCCGTACGCTTTGCGAAACTCCGTGTGGGACTGCTGGGCCGGGATGCCGTTCGGCAAATAGGTCGTCTTGAGACCATGTTGACTGAAGAACGAAGCATCACAGCCTTGCTCCGACAACACCACGAGATGATAGGCACAAGCTGCAAGCCGAACCACCAGGTCTTTGGCGTGACTCATGCTGGACGACAACAGTTCGCAGATTTCTTTATTCATCGTCGGCTGAAAGATGAGTCTGGCCCTGTCCGGCAACGGACCAGTCATCGCCCCATAGAACAGAGGGTTGATTGGTGCGCCCAACATGACACAGGCATCGTACTGACCGGAGCCGATCAGCCGCTCCACTTCCAGCGCACAGGCAGGAACAGACCCTACCTGGCGGTCATGGGGAGACAATGTGATGATCTTGAGTCCTCTGTGCGTCGTTGCGTGGCGCTCGGTATTGGGATAAGTAGCAACGTCGACGTGGTATCCATGGTCTAACAGTCCGACCCCCAGCTCTTCCGAGACACGCTCCACGCCTCCGACCGAGGGCCAAAAATGCGGCGTCACAATCAGTACTGATTTGATTCGTGCTCCGTTCTCCCGCTTCGCGGCACAGTCCGCAATCATGCGCGCTGGATTCTGATCACCCTCCGGCTTCCACTGCACATGCTCAAACGGGACCGGTCCATGCGCTGGTGGCGGGGCTTGCCTCCCCTCAGTATAAGATTGGGTCAACGGTGGATTCCCCAGAAACAACCGCCTGAACACATCAAGCTCCACGAGGTTGTAGAGACGGGCGTCCTTCTCGCGATCGGCCGCCAGGGGGGCGTTAATGATACCGTGCGCCGCTCCCAACAACGCAAAAAGATGGAGCGGATCGCCTGTTTGGCGAAACGAGTCCGCCTTACGGCAGATATCTGACGTCAGGACGTTCCATTGCCGGATATCCTTCTCGCACATGGTTTTGTAGCGCCGATAGATGCTTTCGACCGTATAGGACGTACCATGGCGGCCCTTGACGTCGGGATGGAGGATCCATTTGATGCCGTGACGGCCCATCTGCTCCAGAAGATCCATCTCGCTGGCCTTGACATCTTGAAACGCCAGCGACTTCATGAACGCCGTTCGATAGATCTTGACTCCCTGGATCGGCAAGTCGCGATCATCGTCGAACAAATGGAAGCAGATCATCCCCACATCATCGGGCGCCTGCCTGATCGTGGCTTCCATCGTTGCCACGGCGTCAGGTTGCAGGATCATATCTTCGTCAACCTGAATGAAGTAGTCGGAACGGCAATCCGTGATCATGCGCTGAGCCGCCGCGCTGAACGGACAGACATTGCGGATGACCTCAAGCATGAACCTCGTCCCCTGCTGCGCCTCCAAGGCTGCTTTGCACGAAGAAAAAACAGGATCGTCCACCGTCAAGACAAACACCGTTGTCTTCGATGCCATCATACCGGCTGGACGAGGAATCGGGACTGCCCTGCCTCTCGATTCTGATGACTGCGCTATGCCGTAGTCCGGTTGTTCCCCCGATTCGATCCAGCGGAGGGTGTCCGCCAATCGCCTCTCACTCGTATGGTGTCGTTGCATCTTGCGTTGAGCGTTCGCCGCGATGCGTCTGGCCAAAGCGTGGTCGTTCAGCACCCTATCGAGACAGGCGTTGAGCGATTCTGCATCGTTTGGTGAGAAACACAGGATCTCCTCTCCTTCAATAAACAGTGAGTTATTGAGTGGATGACCAGCTACCTGATAGGTCAGCACAGGACGGCCAGCCGCCATACCTTCATAGACTCGACCTCCGTAGAATTTCGCTAAACTCGGAAGATTCACGATGGCGGCCCACTGCGGGAGCTGCGCCATCCATTCCCTAAACTCACCTTCACGCACCTCCTTCAGCATCGCTACATAGTCTGCCATCCGCTGAGCTGTCATAGTCGCCGGGTCAGCTAAGCGTTTGAGTGCCGCCGCTTGCAGCTGGTCGAACGAGGTCTGATATTGGCTCGGTGGCATGCCCGGCCCCACGAATGTCATGTGGTCTCGCAACCGTTCGTGCTCAAGCCACGTTCGACGAGGCCCATACAGATGGCCGTGGAACACGCCTGTGGAGAAACGAGGCTCCGACTCAGCTGGGACGATGAACCGCTCGGGCACCATCGTCGGCCACCATAAAGACCGAATGCCGGCACGCTGTGCCAAGGGTTCGATATCCCGCTCATCGGGTACCAGCACATGCGTGAAGACCCGAGATTGTTCGGCCACCGTCTGCATCCTGGTCCGAAGATGTCCGGCCCATGCATAATCGGTTTCATCGTAAGTCAGCGACTCCATGACGATCCCGACACGAACTGGCGCCAGGCCCGAGATCCACTCGAGTACGGATGCGGTCAAATGGGAATGAATAAGCCAAACCCAAACTTGATCGAAACGTTGGCAACCGGTGACGGCCCTGGCCTGTTCCAGCCATCGATCCGGAGACAGAGACGTATTCGCAAACAATGGGATCGTCGTACAGGTTGCACCGGCAGCTCTTAATCCTTCGGCGACACCGAAACAGGCCGGATAGGTCCAAGCCCTGGCCTGAGTCCATGTCGGAAATTCCAACTGCAGCAACAAAATCTGCGGTGACGATCGATGATTCATACGTTCTTGTCTTTTCTGGGTTTAGCCATTGGGCCGCGTCGGCGAACCGTAATGACCGGCTGGAGCCACCAGTTCTCTGTCGAGTGGATCAATCTGCACCAGATCTGGTGAATCGACTGCTTGACCCGAGTCTGCTGCGATTGCAACAGGCATATCCGGAACGCTCCCAAATCCGCCGTCGCCGAGGCTGACCAGCTGCTCATCCGATCGTCCTCCGGATAATTGGAACAACTTCTTCGAGAGGAACCGCGCGACTCGTATCAGCATAAGCGATCCACCGATTACACCATGCTTTTGCAGCATGGGAATCCAGCGCCAAGGTGCGCTATAGATACTGACGAAGCCTTCGTTTTGTAGATCGATTAAATCTTGGGGCGTAAGATCGCCGACGGTTGTGACTGCGGAACCGTAACGGCGATATTCTGAAAAATCCTTCGTCATCAACTTGACACCCTTGTCGCCGTTCACCGCCAGTTCGTGAAATTCGGTTCCGGGGTAGGGTACCGCAATGGCGAAGTTCGCCTGTTTGACTTCCCGCGCGTTGCGCAGAAAATTCAGCGTGGCCCGGACTGTTTCCCGCGTCTCACCTGGCAGCCCGATCATCACGCTGTTGAGCGCTTCGACGCCGTACTTATTACAGATACCGTTAGCTCTTACATAGTGTTCCAATGGCACCTGCTTCTTCATCGTTCTTCGGATTTCAGGATCCACGGTTTCCAGCCCAAACGACAAACGGATCAGGCCGCTGCGGACTAAACGGGCGATAATCTCGTCCTCCACCAGGTTGGCTCTGGTACTACCCTCAAACGTGATATTCAACCTTTCCTGATCGATAAGGTCCGCGATTTCCAGAATGTGGTCTTTCCACAAGGTCATGACGTCGTCGACAATGTAGAAATGCCGCGTGCCGATTTTCTCTACGACAGACTTCATCTCATTGACCACCGAGCCGGGAGACCGCACTCGCATTTCGGTCGTCTTGAGCGCTTCCGACGCGCAGAAAATGCATTTCCAAGGACAGCCCCGCATCGTCTGAATCGACGTAAAGGGTAACCGGCCGCGGAGAGTACCCAGCTTGTAAAGTGGCATCTTCAGTTGATGCCTAGCTGGAAACGGCAGTGCGTCCAGATCGGTAATGTCGGCCGGTTGCCCTGTAGAGACCGCGCAGCCGTTCTTCCAGTAGATAATCCCCGCGACAGAGGAAATATCTTGGCTCCGCTCATACCGGTCGAGAAATTGCGGCCACGATTCTTCCGCCTCCCCGATGAACGCGTAGTCGAACGCGGGGAGCAGCGCCCGCTCTTTCATGATGGTAATGTGCGGGCCGCCCACGACAATCGATATGTGGGGAGCGAGGCGCTTGATTCCTTCGGCAACCGCCTTACTGAGGTGGAAAAAAGGGCTGGTTGCCGTAAACCCTACTACGTCCGGCTTGAGCGCCACGGCTCGCTGTACCATATCTTCCAGCGTCATTTGCTCCGCTTCACCGTCCATGATGGTCACATCGTGACCATGCCGCTCGGCGATGGCGGCCAACAGCGCCAGATTCAGCGGAGGCCAAGTGGAGTTGCGTCTCGCAAAGTGGCCAAAGAGACCGTACGCTCCCGTCCAACTCGGGTACAGCAAAAGCACTTTCATCGCAGACCTCCGGTCCAGTCTGATCGTATAGTCACAGCCCCATCCTCATGGTTGCATCGGCTTCACGACGTCCGGGTACTCCGGACTCATCCACCCCTCTGCCGGGTCAATCAGCATGTTCTCCTTGAACTCCTCACGAGGCAGATAGGGATACATGTCTTCGATCGGCGTCTTCCATCCGAAGATTCTTGGTTCGTAGGTGTGATACTCGTCCATGTCGACGTCGCACACGACGGGCCCGTCGTAACGCAGCACTTCGTCGATCTTGACGTCCATCTCCGCGTGATTGATGATGGTCACGGTTTTGATCCCATAGGCCTGTGCCAACTTGACGAAGTTTGGAGGGCGATAGCCCTTCGGCCCACATGCCTCCGCCCGGCCCTGGAAGTTTGTTTCTTGATAGGCCTTCGTAATCCCATAGATATGATTGTTCAGTATGAACGTCTTGACCTTGACGCCATAGTTCACGAAAGTCTGCATCTCTTGAGGGTTCATGTTGAATCCGCCGTCTCCGATCGTACACACCACCTGCCTGGATGGATCAGCAAACCAGGCCCCCATGGCACCCGCAAATGAAAAGCCCATGGGAGAATTGCCGTTGTTCGTCAGATTCCGCTGGCCATACTTCGTCTCGAACGCGTGGTTGCTGACGACGATATTGCCGCCGCAATCGCCGACCAGAATATCGCTCGCACCCATCTTTTCCGACAGACGCCGCATAAAGGCGTAGGGATGCACCCGTTGTTTTTGCGCGAAGAACTCCGGCCGAACAGGATCGTACTTGCATTTCCACTCCATCACTCGTTCCGTCCATCCCGTACAAACCGGCATCGACTTTGAGGACCGTTCCAACGCAACCATAAGTCGATGAGCGAAGACTTTTGCGTCGCAGAGAATATTGACGTCGAAAGGGACTTGCTGGAACTTCCGCTGCACCATGGCCGGATCAATCTCGACGAGATATTTTTTAGCTGTCCGCGCAAAGCTCTGGACATTGCCGCCGGTAATGCGTCCTGATATCCGGCTTCCAATCGACAGGAGCAGATCGCTGTTTTGAATGCCGAAGTTGCGCCCAGCCCCCCCGTAAGTCCCGACACGGCCTCCATACCACTCATAGTCGGAGGTGATGACGTCCAGGGCATTCCAGGTCGGGAAACAGGGAATCTTCAGCCGACGTCCCAATTCCCGCACATCGTCCTGCGCGTCAGCGAGGCGCACACCCCCGCCCACCAGGATGACGGGTCGCTCCGCCGAGCGCAGATCGTCGAGTAACCGTTCGATCTGCGCATCTACCACGCCCAGATCGAACGGGGCCATCGCCGGAATATCGAATCCGATGAGCTGCTTGGCGTCGACTGTTGCCTTCTGAACGTTGAGTGGAATATCGAGCAACACCGGCCCCGGTCTCCCGCTCTGACACAACCATAGGGCCTTTTCCAACTCGTAGCGGATATCTTCAGGCTGCACAATCATCTTGGCGTACTTCGTCACGGGAGCCGCCATCGCCACAATATCCGTTTCTTGAAATCCAACCTGTCTAATCGATGGATCTGGACGCAGAAACCTCGAGTTGATCTGTCCGGTGAGAAAAACGCATGGAATCGAATCGTAGAAACAGTTCCCCATCGATGTGAGGAGGTTCATCCCGCCTGGACCGCTGGTCGCGATGGCAACCCCAGGAAGGCCTTTCACCTTGGCGTAGCCTTCCGCGGCAAATCCACCGGCCTGCTCGTGCATAACCGCAACGTATTCAGTTGCAGCGGTGCGGGTAAACGCATCAATGAGATCGCCGTTGGCCGCGCCGTAGACGACGAACATCTTGTCGATGCCCCGCTCGGCTAAGCTATGAATGAGAAAATCTGCGACTTTGATCATGCTGTTCTCCTTCTCGAATCATGAGACCGCCGGAGCGACCGACTCATGGTGACGGCGCCCAATCTTACGGGTGCACATGTCGAGCACGTGCTGGACCGCCGCGGAACCGAAGGTGCGTTGCATCATCGCCAGGTACCCGTCATTCGTGAAGTACTCCTGGAAAGCCCTATCCCGAAAGTCCAGAACTTGCGTGGCCTGAAGGGTCTCTGTCGGCAACGGCAGACAGTCGTACGCATGCTGTGAATAGCCGATCCAGCCCGGTCCTCCGATATCGTCCGGCAACGGCCAATGTCTCTGTTTGGCCAAGTCGTAGAGCGGCGAGCCCGGGTACGCCATCGCACAATAAAAGTTGGCCCACTCCGTGTTCAATTCAAGCGCCAGATTTAGTGTGGCGCGCATACTGTCAAGATCGTCGTCCGGCAGACCGAAGATGTAATTGGCGGCCACATGGATTCCGTGCGACTGAATCTTCCTGATGGTCGAAAAGATTTCCCGCTCGCCAAAGCGTCCCTTTTCGACACCGTCCCGAACGTGTTGGCTGCCGGACTCAATCCCCAATCCAAGCCAGTTGAAACCGGCGGCTTTGAGACGTTCGAGAACCTGCTCCTGCACTGTGTCCACCCGGGCATAGGCCCAAAGATTGAGGCTATACCCTCGGTCAAGGATCCGGTCGCAGATGCCGAGCACATGCCGGCGATTCAAGACGAACATCTCGTCCGGAATTTTTATGTTCGTTACGCCGAACTCGTTCACCAGACGGTCGATCTGCCCAATCACGTTATCCGGACTCCAGGTCCGCAGCATCGGCGTCTCGAAGGGCGCATTGATGCAACAGAATGAACACTTGAACGGACAGCCCAGGCTCGTCTGTAACGAAGCGTAGGGGCTGCGGGCATCCAACTGATGAAAACAATGCCAGTTGTGGGCCCGGTACTGCCCCATGTCCAGGATCTCCCAGGCTTGGCCTGGGAGCGTGGCGTCAAGATCCGCGATCGGCGGCGCGACAGGATTAGAAGTCGGTCGGCCTTCATCGACATACCACAGTCCAGGCACATCTCTCAGCCGACGGCCCTTCCCGATCAGGACCTCGAACAATCCAAGGACCGTATGCGGCCCCTCACCCTGGCAGACATAGGTATACGGCTCTTCCTCTAACGTCCGTTTCGGGAGCGCCGAGGGATGCGTACCGATGACCAACGTTGGAATGTCGGCGAGCTCGTTGAGTCGTTCACAGACGAGCCGACCCGCCGGCATACATTGCGTGGAAGCAGACGGTTGTTGTCCATACATCACGAACACCGCGAGAGCGGGATCCGCTGCGACGATCGCCTCTGCGGTCTGCTGATGATTGAAGCCGGATGCTTCCGCATCCACAATCGCGACTTCATAGCCCTGCCTGCGAATGAAGGTGGCCATGAGTCCGGCCCAGACCGGTGGCTCGATTGCAGCCAAGTCCTTGCCGAGATCTTGGTAGACCTGGATTCGGCTCGGAGGTGCCACGAACAACACGCTACGCGGCTTTGACACGATAGCCTCCCAACTCACCGGCCAATTCCACGATCCGGCGCGTACCTTCCATGACATCGCCTTCCTGTCCGCAGGTCGCAATGCGCACATACGAATCGCAGCCGACTCCAAAACTACGGCCCGGAGTCACGGCGGTATGCCGTTCTTCGAGGAGACGTTTACAAAACGTGACGTCATCGAGACCCGTAGAGCGGATATCGATGAACAGGTAAAAGCCCGATTCCGGCGGTGCACAACGGACACTGCTCGAACGATTGATCCACTCGGTACAACGACTCGTAACGCGACGGTATTGCGCTCTGACGCGCTCGGCGTAGCGATCCAACACCGACAGCCCGGCGACGCATCCCAATTGACTGAAAATGGGTAGGCACGAGATGAGCGTGGACGTCGAAAGTGCAAATTTTTCTGCAACAGCCGGATGCGCCAGAGCGTAACCGACGCGATATCCTGGAATGGACAGCACTTTCGAAAAGGAAGACATGACCACGAGTTGCGGTGACTCGCAAGACGCGAGACTGAAAAATGGCCGCCCAAACGCCAGATCGGCGTACGTCTCATCACTCAACAGCCAGATGCGTTCGTCTTCGCAACGTCGGGCCAGCAACCTCAGCATAGATTGTGTATAGACCGCACCGGTTGGATTGTTCGCGGAGTTCACGATGATCGCCTTCGGACACGCAGCCACGGCAGCCTCGATCTGCGATTCATCCAAGTGAAATCCGTTCTCTTGAGACAGAGGTACCGCCGTCACAGTGAGGCCGCTATGGGCAGCTGCAGCCCAGTAAGACGGAAACGCAGGGGTGAACAACACCACTCGATCCCCAGAATTGCAGGTGAGGTCGAGAAATTGACTGATGAGAAGATTGGCGGGGCTGATTACCACGGAACCGCCATCGACCCGACGTCCTGTTCTTTGTGCGATGCGATCCCCAACCGCATCCCGCAACTCTCGAATCCCCGCCATAGGCGCGTACCCAAGCTGTTTGGCACGAATGGCCTCCAAAGTCGCATCGATGATTTCACAAGGCGGCGCGACCTGAGGATTGCCGAGTTCGAGGTGGTAGATCGTTCGGCCCTCCCGTTCGAGCGCTTGGGCACGATCCATCACTTTGAACATTTCCTGGCCAATGAGGCGTTCGGCACGGGTTGAAAATGGAAACATGGTCATTCGTTCCGTCATCACCATGTTGTCCTCACCCGCATGAGGCCGACCTGTTAGATGCACAACCTTCGCGTAGAGAATCGGCAGAACCGACGATCGATTGGAATTCGGAAAGACGTTCCGGTGTACCGATGTCATACAAGGGTGCCTGACTGACGAATCCATAGACACCCAATGGAAGTAGCGTTGGAAGCCAGTCGGCCTCAAGCGAATACGGTTGGGACGCCGGAATCGATGCAATCGCCGATCGATTGAATACATAGATGCCGGCATTGTAATAACCAGCCCGTTGCGCCGGTATTTTTCCAGAGAACCTGGTGATGCGCTGCCGGGCATCCATCGCGACGAAGCCGACGTCACTCCGATGATCGGCATGAATCAACGCGAGGGTCGCACAGGCCTGCCTTTCGGCATGAGCCGCCAGCAGCGAAGGCAGATCGATCTCGCACAGAGAATCGCCGTTGGCAGCTATAAAGAAATCGCCCCTGATCCACATGCTGGCATGGCGTATCGCTCCGGCCGTTCCCAATGGCGTTGTTTCCCGTGCAAATACCAGCTCGATCTCGCAGGGATGCTCCGCATACCAGGCTTCAAACTGATGTCCCAGATACCCAGTACACAGAACGGCCCGCGTGATGCCCTGCCGCACGAACGGATCAAGCACGAAATCCATGAATGGGCGCGAGCCGATCATCGCCAGCGGCTTGGGTCGATCGATCAGGACCGAGCGTAATCGCGTCCCCTGGCCCCCGCAGAGGACAAGGAGGTCCGGAGAGGTTGATGGACTGACCTTCATGCCGCCTTACCTACCGGCGTTGACCGGGAAGAGAGAAACGCGTGCCGCTCATTCGGCCATACTGCATCCCGCTGGAGCGGGGTCTCCTGCTGATAAAACACGATTTGACTGCCTAATCCCTCGAAACGGAACGGGACCTCCAGTAATCCGGGCAAGGCCGCCCTGATCTGCGGATGAATTTCCGGCTTCGCAAAAAGCAGCATGAAGCCGCCCCCACCGGCACCCAATAGTTTTCCGCCCAGCGCACCGGCACGCCTGGCCGTATCGTAAATATCGTCGATCATCGGCGTGGCGATTTTCGATGTCAGGCTTCGCTTGACCATCCACCCTTCGTGCAGTAACTCTCCAAACTCGGAAAGATCACGGTCTCCGACCAGAACGGACACTCCCTCTTGCACCATCTGCAACATCGCGAAGAGTTCGACACGCCGTTGCCTGGTACGTTCGATCTGCTCTTTGGCAATTTCTGAGGCGGTTCGCGAAAACCCCGTGAAGTACAGCAGCAGATGATCTTGAAACAGGGTCAGCCGCTCCGGTTTCATGACAATGGGGGTGTACCCGATCTCCCCGCTTTGGAAAAACTCAATGCGGCACAACCCGCCGTGCGCCGCCATGACCTGATCCTGGCACCCGACGGCTTCTTGTAGGACGTCCTGTTCGATATGAATGGCAGTGTGGGCCAGCTCGGCCTTGCTCGGCATCGTGTGTTGCAGCGCATACAACGAATGCAGCAGCCCGACCGTAAATGACGAACTCGACCCCAAACCGGTCCGCGCCGGCAAATCTCCATCGTGGTGGATTTCGAGGCCTTCCGAAATACCCATATGCTGGAGCACGCCTCGGACGGCCGGATGTTCGATCTCTTCGTTGTTCTTGGCCTGTTCAATACGGGAATATGCAATCCGAGTCCTGTGCTCAAAGAACGGCGGCAAGTATCGACAGCTGATGTAGCAATACTTGTCGATGGTCGTGGCCAATACGGCACCGCCGTGTTCTTTAAACCAAACGGGATAATCGGTACCCCCGCCGAAGAACGAAATGCGGAACGGTGTGCGACTGATGATCATCCTGCTCCTTCCCGTGTCCATCTACGGATGGCGCTACACATTCCCGTACCCAGTTCCACGAACGATGGTGTAGCACTTCGTCAGTTCTCGTATTCCTCGTTCAAGCGACCAGTCCGGGCGAAATCCTGTTGAGAGAATTCGCTCATTCGACACGATGTAATCTCGCTTGTCCGGGTCTTCCCCGATGGGAGCTTCAAAAAACACCATTTGCGGCACGATGCGCTGAATTTCCCGACAGAGTTCGAGCTTGGATAGATTGGCATCATCCAATCCAATGTTGTACGCCCGGTCTTTCATCGCCTCAAATCGATCCATGGAATGGAGAAACACCTGCACAACGTCACGAATATGGATGTAGTTGCGCTTGCAGTGTCCCTCGAACACAACCACGGCACGATCATAGACGGCACGCCACACGAAATCGTTGACCAGCAGGTCCATCCGCATCCGAGGCGATACACCGAAGACTGTCGCCAGCCGCAATGTAATGGCGTTGCCACGGTCCAGAACGACCCGTTCCGCTTTGACTTTTGTTTCTCCGTACAGACTGATCGGGCGGAGCGGAGATTCCTCCGTACAGGGAACACCCGCCTGCCCAATACCATAGCCACTGTTGGTGACGGGAAACACAATACGTTGGCTCGGCGACGACAGCTTGCAGAGCAGCTGAACCGCCTCAAAGTTGACGGTATAGGCACCGATCCGGTCTCGATCACAGAGTGGAGCGCCGACCAACGCCGCGAGAGGAATAATGATGTCGGCGTCGCGCAACAGATCCGTCATGATGCGCTCATCGCGACAATCGCCACGTACGACGCGAAACGCATCGGAAGAACAGCAATCCAACAGACTGTTCTGTCGATACATGAAATTGTCGAGCACGGTGACGCGATAGCCTCGGTCAAGGAGCTGTCGGGAGAGAACCGACCCGATGTAACCAGCACCTCCGGTGACAAGCACATGTACGGATGCGGTGGCCATACGCGAATCATCTCCTATTGGCACGTGCATCACACAATGGCGGCGCTCCCACTGTCTCGGCTGAGGACGCCTGTTGCGCGAACCAGCGTACGGTCTCTGCCAACCCATTTCTGAGAGCGGTAAATTGAAACGCCGGAAATCGAGACGTGAAACACGTGCTCTGTAACCGCTTGATCAACATCCCCTCTGGTTGACTGCGATCGAAGAGGATTGGTCCTGTGTAGTCCATGGCGACCGCAATGGTCTCGGCAAGGGATCGGATTGTTATGCCTGGGTCCGGAGCAATAATCGTGGTCCTGGGGGCAAGATCGCGCTCGGTGGCATCCAGCGCCACACGCGCGACATCCCGCGCAAAGACGAATTGCCGCACCGCCTGGCCGCTCCCCCACACGACGTACCGGGTCCCCGTCGTCTTGGCATTCCAACAGCGCTGGATCAACGATCCGACGACATGCGAATGCTCGGAATCAAAAGAATCGTGAGGTCCGTACATGGTAACCGGTGTCAATGTCGTCCAGGCCAACCCTTCGTCCTTCGCCGCCAGTCGCGTATGGAGATCCAGCATGCGTTTGGCGTGGCCATACCCTGCATTCCCGTCATAGAGGAGGCCAGTCTGGAGGTCTTCTTCGCTTGAGGCCCGATCGGAAAACATTGGAAAGGCACAGCTTGAGAGAATGCTCACCAACCTTGGAATCCGAAGCTCACGGGCGGCAGACAATACGGACACATTGATGAGCGCATTGTCTTCGAAAAATCGACTGTTCTCCTCGGCGTTGGCTTTCACGCCCCCAACCAGACCCGCGAGATGCAGGATCTTGCTCGGGCGGACTTCATCGAACAACGCCTTCGCCACATCTGGGCGGCGCAGATCGCCATCTGCGCTAGTCACAAACACCGCCCGTGGGTGCAACTCCCTCACAGCTGATCCCAATAGACCCGAGCCTCCGGTCACCAACAACGGGCCTGTCATGCAACCTCCATGACCGCGTGGGAGATGGCGGCAATATCATCTGCGGTCAACCCCGCGTGGTTAGGCAGAAAAAACCCGCAATGATGGATCCGGTCGGCGACAGGGAAACTGGTCACGCCATACCGTCTGGTCCAGAAGGGATGAAGCCCTAGATTGCCGGCTGAGAAAATACGAGTCTCAATGCCGTGCTGGGCGAGATTTTTCACAATGCGCCGCCGCTGTTCTCGTGAATCGGCGATCAACCCGACGGAAATACTCGCTACCTGACTGCCCGCCGGAGGCTGCTGTACATAGAAGTGTGCGCCCAGACGGTCGAGATACTGCGTATGGTTGCGTCGCCGTTGCTCCGTCATCCAATCCAGCTTTTTGAGTTGGCCAATTCCAATAAAGGCGTTGAGGTCGGTCGAACGAAGATTAAACCCTGGCTCGTAAAAGACAAAAGGAGAATGAAAATCATCGATCACATGCTGCGTGACCAGGGCGCCATGGGTCTGAGAATCCAAATCCTTGCTCCAACCATGGCTACGGAGCATGAGCAGAAGGTCTGCGAACGCCTTCTCATCCGTGGAGACCATGCCTCCTTCAACTGTCGACATCTGATGGCCAAAATAGAAGGAGAAACTGGCCAGATCCCCGAATGACCCGACCTTACGGCCTTCGTAGCTGGCTCCGATGGCGGCACAAGCATCCTCCATCAAGATAAACCCATACCGATCCTTCAGCGCCAACACCTCCCGCATCTTGTGCGGAACACCCAGCACTTGAACGAGCATGACCGTCTGAGCCTGATGCTGCTTCAGAAGCGCTTCAAGATGGTTCAAATCCAGCCCGAACGTCTCGGGATCGGCCTCGCACATGATGGGCTCAAAGCCAAATTGGATGGCCGGCGCAATCGAGGTGACCCATCCCACGCTGGGAACAATCACCTTCTTGTTGCGCAAGCGGCCGGAGGCGAGCAGCGCGTAGTACATCAGGAGATTGGCCGAAGATCCTGAGTTACAGAATATAGAATGCGATCGGGCCAGCCAGGTCGACCAACGCGACTCAAAGTCGAGCGTGATCAACCCTTTCGTGAGGCGTGGATATGTCTGAAGCCACTCGATCAAGCGGTCGATATCGTGACGGTCGATCGTGTCGTATGCAAGACACCATCGCGGATTGAGCATTGGTTGCGTTGAGCTGAGGCCATCCATGGCGTTCACTCCAACTTTGTTGGTTTCGAGCGGCTGAAGCAACTATGTTCAAGATACATGCCACTGCAATCGTCTGGATTTCCGGTATAAAGCCAGGATTGCGATTCTCAAATAAGAAGGAGTAGGAAGAATTTACCGATCGGTATGGAAAGAAAGTTCTTAGGAAGGATGGGAGTGCCAGTTGTCACAAAGGCGGTAAGGCAATCGATTTCTGCGTCGTCCATTGTTCTATGGCCTGCCGAACCGACCCGCCCCATCCTCGATATTCGATGTACTCCATATGATTGAATTGAAACTCGATACCGATGAGGTCCCCACCCTGCCGCGTGTCGGCATTCTTCACGAGACCGGTCAGGTTGGTAATATGCCCCAAGCCCGGCAATTCGAACTCCATATGCACCGTCGTTCCTGGGCGCAACCAGACCGGTGTTCGAACCATGAGCACACTGCATCCTCCTTCGCTGAGATCTTTCAACAGACCACCGAAATAGTCGGTGGTAGGCAACGCGGATCCGGATGGATTGTCATGAGTGGCTCGCATCAACAAGGTCGGCTCGTTGGCAGATACGCGAAGATGCTTCCGCAGATGCATCTCTTCCACTGATTTGGGATACGCAACAAAGAGCAACGGAACCGGCACAGCCATCAGCTCGCGTATTTCACTACGATACCCGACCAATTTCCCGTCATGAAGATAACTGATCGTGCACGGGGTGCCGCTGACAATCTGCTGGTCATGGCCGAGCTGAAGCGGCCATTCGCAGACAAGCCACGCATGATCCTTCCATCCAAGGAGCGTCGTGCCGTACATGACCTTCTGCTGATCACGCGCGAAGGACAGTTTCAGCGCCAGTCCGACCGATAAAAACGATTCCGCAGGGGGGACGGATACTACGATGTCGTTCATATCCCTTGCTCCAACACAATCACCCGACACCAACCGACTCTGATGACCTCTATCGGAACGTCATCGGTCAATCTTGAGCGTCAGCGCGGTCGGTCATGAGCAGTGACTTCAAATCAATCACAGCGCGTCATGATGCATGAACAAGGGTCAAGTTCGAGGCCTGGTCCGCCGATAACGACCATGGAATCGTTCTTCTGTCGGCTCGTCCGACCGGAGTCCCCTCTGACCTGGAGTCCTAAGACTTATGGCGACAAAACGTATCGCGATCGAGCAGGTCATTCCCGGCATGTTCATCACAGAGATGGATATCCCGTGGTACCGAACCCCGTTCCTCTCCCACAAACGGCTGATCAAAGACCAGCAGACCATCCAACTCATGAAGCAACATGGGATCAGGACGGTGACCATCGATACCAGCAAAGGGTCCGATCTCCCGTCGGAACCCTCAACGACTACGCAACAGGCTGGATACCAACAACCTCCCAACGCAGATCGGCCCGCTCCTCCGGATCACAAAACTGACCGTACACCTGAGGCAAAATCTGACGATCATTCCGTCACCATGATCTACGCACAGGCTCAAGAAGAGGTTGAGCGCATCTTCGAGGATCTTGAGCGGGGCATTCCTCCGTCTCCCGAAGCGACCAAAGCCATCGTCTCGAACGTGTTGGGCCAAGTTCTCAACGACCGCGCGGCGATGGCCACTCAGGTCGCTATTCAGAAAATTAAACAGTTCGACCGCTCCTTGACGACTCACGCGTTGGACACCTGCATCTTGTCGCTCGTGGTGGCCATTGAGAGCGAATTGGATCAGCCGACACAAGAACTGGTCGGCATGGGCGCGTTGCTTCATGACGCGGGGTATGTCCGCCTCCCGCGCAATCTCGTTCGTAAGCGAGAGGAATGTAGCAAGCAAGACAAGACTCTGCTTGAACAGCATTGCAAGCTTGGCGTCGCGCTCCTCTCCGAGCAACCCGGCATGCACGAAGATGTCATGCGCATCGTCAGAGAGCATCACGAGCGAGCCAATGGAAGTGGGTTTCCAGCCGGTTTAGGCAACGATCGGATTTCGCGTCTCGCACAGATTGTCGGCATCGTGGATTTTTACGACGGCATGGTCAGTCGGCGCGGAACACGTCCGGCCATGATTCCACACGATGCCGTTCGGCAACTCTTCTTGGCCGGGGAACAAGGACTGTTTGAAAAATCCCTCGTGGAGCTCATGATTCGGAGCATCGGAGTCTATCCGGTCGGAAGCCTCGTCAGGCTCAATACCGGCGAACAGGCGGTCGTCGTCGGAGTCAACCCTCAGCAACGACTTAAACCCCTGGTCAAAGTCACGACCGACCCACAAGGAGGTTCGTATGCGACGCCGATTGACCTAGACCTCGCGATACCATCCCCCGACCACACAGTCCGAACCGTGCTGCGCGTCCTAGACCCAGCCCGAGAACGTGTCAACATCGGCATACACCTCGACCAAGACCTCTCACGAGCCGCATGATGAAACCCTCTGAACGGAAACGAAGACGCGTCGAACGTCGTCCTACCGCCTCACTACCTACAGCGTCGACGGGCCTTGATCTTCTCGAAGGACTTCCGCTGGCCACGGTCATCCTGAACTCAGATCTCACCGTATTGGCCGTTAATCGGGAGACTCTTCGGTTACTTGGCCCACGCTTCCCTTCCTCCACTATCCGCTCCTTTCCATCCCTGTGGTCGACCCGCACCCAATCCGACACCGCCACCATCACGGCGCAACTGAACGGAGTGCTGAAAAGCCGCCGTCCGACGTCTGTGACGCAACCTCTTCTCTTGCGGAAGGCCGCTCGCCCCGTTCCAGTGGAATGGACATGCGCACCCAGCACGTTCAATGGGAAGACCGTACTGATTATCAGCATTCGCGACTTGTCACATGAGCTGGAATTGGAGCAGGATCGCGATCGGTTGGCCGCGATCGCTGAGGAAAGTCCCTTACCGATGGTCGAACTGGACCGGCATATGAGTCTGCTGTATGCCAATCCAGCGATGATTTCCCTACTCTCTCGTTTTGGATACAACCTCGAAGGACTTCCCAAGGTCGCCCCAGACAGCCTTCCAGACATCGTGCAACGCTGCCTCGCTACAGGCCATGTCGTTCATGATGAAGCCGTTGTGCTCCCTGAAGCCAGTTTTTCATGGACCTTCTGCCCGGTTCTCACGCATGGCGTCGTGCGAGGCTATGCGA
>ERZ1292633.1767-Hain-H41-02um-R1-1767-length-22926-cov-5_pt1 | contig 22926 bp, 20 predicted proteins | sample MGYA00564406_ERZ1292633 | MGnify/ENA primary metagenome ERZ1292633 (study PRJEB36523, sample SAMEA6512639) | groundwater metagenome | collected 2019-01-08 | study: AquaDiva: Metagenomics assemblies of 32 groundwater samples
TCCACGACCTTGACTCCCGGCGAGAGGAGCCGTTCCTCGAAGCCCGCCGACTCCACCTCCGACGCCGTCAGGCGATAAAGGTCAAGGTGGAGCAGCTCGGTCGACCCGGCGCGATGCTCGCGCAGCAACGTGAAAGTCGGCGACTGGATCTCCTCGGGAGCGATACCTAGTCCAGCCGCGACCCCTCTCGTCAGGGCGGTCTTGCCGGCTCCCAAGTCGGCGAACAGCAGCAGGCAACGATCCGGCAAAAGCTCCTTCGCCAACTCAGCGCCAATCGCCTCGGTCTCACCGACGCTCCGCGACCGCCAGCGCCTCATGCCCGTTCGAGCTCATCGAAAGCGCGGGGGAGATGATCGATCAGCACTCCGGCCGGGATCGCCGGCCCCCAGCCACCGGCCAACGCGAGATCGCCCGCCGAGCCATGCAAGTGTACCGCGAGATCGGCGGCGATCGGCGCGTCGTCGCCCTGGGCGAGACGCGCCGCGAGAACACCGGTGAGGACGTCCCCCGCGCCGGCCGACGCCATTCCAGGGTTGCCCGCGGCGTGGATTCCCACCTCGCCACCCGGGCGGGCCACCAGCGTCCGATGTCCTTTCAACACCACCACGGCGCCGGTTTCCGCGGCGGCACGAAGCACCGCCGCGAGGCGATCGTCCTGAACCTCGGCCGTCAGGAGAGTCAGCAGGCGACCCAGCTCGCCGGGATGGGGGGTGAGGACGGTGGGTGCGCGGCGCGGGCGCAGCGCCGCGGCGTCGCCCGAGAAGGCGTTGAGGCCGTCGGCGTCCAGTACCACCGAGCCGGGGAACTCGGCGACCATCCGCCTCACCAGGCGAGCGGTGCCCGCCTCCAGTCCGAGGCCGGGTCCGATGCCCATCACGTCGAAGCGCGCCATCGACTCGAGCAGCGTCGGTACCGCCTCGTCGGAAAGCGATCCCCCCGGCGAACCCGGCAGCGGCAGGAGCATCGCCTCCGGAACGGCGCTCAGAATTGCGTCCGCGAGCTCAGAAACGGCCGCGATCGTCACCTTGCCGGCGCCGCTCACCAGCGCCGCGCGCGCCGCCAGAATCGCCGCGCCGGCCATGCCTCGCGACCCGGAGACCAACAGCACGCTGCCGAAATCACCCTTGTGCGCATCGACCGCGCGCGGCGTGAGAAATCGCGCCAACTCTCGCGGCTCGCGCAGAAAGAGCGCGCCTTCGCTGCACGGCGAGAGCTCGAACGGCACGCCGAGGTCGGCGACAGCGAGCTCGCCCACGGAGTCAGCGGCTGGCGGGAGGACGTGCGCCACGCGGGGAGCGGCGAAGGTAACGGTAAGCGTCGCCCGGACCGCCACTCCCGGCGGTCGCGCGCTCGAAGCGTCGAGCCCGCTCGGCAGATCGACCGCCAGAATCGGCGCCCTGCCGGCGCTCAGCACCTCCACGAGCTCGCTCCACGGCGGCAGCAAGGCTCGCGTCAGTCCGGTTCCGAAGAGGGCGTCCACCACGAGATCGGCCGCCAGCGCGCTCTTCGCCGTCGAGCGCCATTCGCCGTCCAGCTCGACGAGCTCGAGCCCGAGCGCCTGGCAGATCTCGAACTGGCGGGAGCAGTCGTTCGCCAGCGGACGCCCGAATGCCGCAAGCAGAAGCTCGACATCGTAGCCGCGCGTCACGAGCTGTCGTCCGAGGGCGAAACCGTCACCACCGTTGTTTCCCGGGCCACAGAAGATCGCGACCCGCCGCGCCTCCGGGAAACGCTCCCCCACCGCGTCGGCCAGCGCGATCGCCGCGTTCTCCATCAACACCAGGGACGGTATTCCGAGGCGCTCGATCGCCCAGCGGTCCAGCTCGCGCGCTTCGGCGCCGTAGAGGACGCGCACGCCGGACAGCTCAGCTCTTGCGACGTGCGCGGCGCAGGGCGCGGCGCAGACTCCCGGCGCCGAGGAAGCCGGCGACGACCGCCGAGAGCGGCAGCAACCAGCGAATGCCGCGCGGCGTCCAACCGTAGTCGCGGTCGAGCACTCGCCTCACGTCGCGGAGCTCGCTCTCGAAACGCCGTCGGGAGGCGTCGACGCCGTCCTTCACGGCAGCTCTTCGTCCTCGAGCTCGTCGTCAGGCGTCGCGGAACCGCCGCCGCTCGAATTCTCGGCGGAGTCGCCGGCGATCCGCTTCTGCCACCAGGCGAGGTGATCCTTGAGCCGCCGATCGATGGTGGCGGCCGGTGACTCGATTCGCTTCAGGCGCGAGAGGCTCCAGGCGCCGAGCGCCACGGCAGTAGCTAGAAAGAGCCCGAACACGATCCCGACCGCTCCCCAGCGCGCCACTTTCAGAGCCAGCAGCTCGACCAGAAAATAAACCAGAAGCCCGAGCGTCCAGAAGGCGAAGGCGAACGCCAGCCCGAAAAGCACTACGGAGCGCACCAGATGGCGCCCCGAAGAGGACAGCTCTCCGATCAACGCGGCGAGCTCGGCGCGCAGCACGCCGATCAACGCGGCGCCCATGCCGCGAACGCGGCCGACGATGCCTCGGCCGACGCCGCGTGCCAAGCTCACCCGGCCCCTACCTTGATCGACCGGACGGTGAACGACTGGCTCGCACCGACCTCATCGCGCACGCCCACCGCGAGCTTTTGCGACCCGCGTCGCATCACCATCGAGAGAGTGTAGACGTAAACCTGTTTGACCGCCGTCGCGACCTCCGCCTCGGGGATCGTGAACGGGACCTGCGCTTCCTGAACCTCCGACATCCCGCCCTCGTTGTCCATGGCGGCGAAAAAGATCCGCAGCTTCGCCTCGCGCAGCTGCTCTCGCGGCAGCAGGGTGATCGCGCCGATCGGAATGCGCACTTCGATCTGCACAGTGAAGTGCCCATCCTCGCGCCGCGCTTCGCTGCCGCGCTGCACACCGATGCCCATGGCGTTGCTCTCGACATCGTAGAACAGCGCTGAGATCACGCCGTCCGCCATCCTCGACTCGGCGGTCTTGTCGCGATAGCCCTCTCGATGCCGCACGACGAAGTCCTTGCGCTTCGTCCTGACTTCGACCTTGTGATAACGCCCGTCGCCGGCGTGCACCGGACTGTAGCCGAGCGAGTAGTAGCTCTTGAAGTCGTCGCCGACGGTGAGCAGCCCCTTGGTCGGGTCATTGGTGTTGTAGATCGCCTTGCCGCCGGTCGATTCCGCCAGCAGCTGCAGCGACGACTGCAAGTTGCTCACGTTGATCGAGTCCACCATGCCGCTCGAGTTGGCGGTCCGGTTCTCGGCCGAGATGGAGCTCGAAACGCGCAGCCCGGCGGCGTCGACGGTGTAGAACGAGATCCGATTGGCGTTGGCCTGCGCCGCAAGCTCCAGGAAACGCCGCGACATGTCGTAGCGCAGGCTCTCCATGATGGCGCTCCCGCCGGCCGTCGAGTACTTCTCCTGCACCGCCTGGAAGACGTCCTGCCCGACGATCATCGGCAGACCGTCGCTCACATACAGAATCGCCTTGCGCCCGGGGAGCCCGGCCAGCGAGCTCACCGTCTCCTTGATCGAATCGAGCGAGAACTCGAGATCGTTGCGCTGTGCGTCGGCGTAGGAGGTGGCGCGCTGAAGTGCGTAGTTGTAGTCCTTCGACTCCTCGATCTGTCCCAGCACTTCGCGCCGCTCGGAGTCGGCCTGGAGCCCGAACGCCGAGACCTTCTCGAGCTCATGGAGCGCCGAAGCGACGACCAGCGCGTCGCGGGTGAAGCTCCGCCGGATGTGCGACTCGCGGTCGTAGCTCATGAGCATCACGCGGTCCTCCGTCGTGAGCTCGTTCTGCAGGAACTGGCGGATCGAGTTGAAGACGCGGTTGCGATTGAACGGCCGGATGTTGAAATTGTCGATGTAGACCACGAGATGGAGGCGCTGGTCCTCCGGAATCTCGACCGGCAGACCCGGGCGCGCCACCGGCAACTCTTGCGCGGCTTCGGCCGACAGGACGGGCGTGCCGTCGTCGACGGCGTAGAAGTTGGTGATCGCGACCGGCCTCTTGTCCTCGAAGAGCTCGAAGTCTTCCCGCTTCAGTCCCTTGATCCGATTGCCCTTCTTGTCGGTCACGAAAACTTCGACATTGACGACGTTGACGTCGATCGATTCGAAAAAGCCTTCGCCGTTCGAAGCGGGTGGTGCGGCGGCCGGCAGGTCCGGCGGAGCCGTCGCCGACGGAGCGGGCGCGCTTTGCGCGATCAACGATATCGAGATCAACAGCGCCAACGGCACCGAAACCATCAAGACCTGCTTCTTCATTCAATCTCCATCCCGAAAAAATTCAGAAAGTCAGTTGGGCGCCACTTCCATGCGCGCCGAATAGATCGCACCGCCCACCGGATCGGACACCGCGAGCACCAGCTGGTTCCTGACGCGCCGCAGTTGGAGCGTGGTCGTATAGGTTGCGTACGCACCGGCCGGCGGCCTACCCGGCAAGCTGAGCGATACCGGAATCACCGGAATCTCCGAGCGCCCGCCGCGGTCGTCGAGGGCGGCGACGCGCAGCTCGACCTCGGCCACGTAAAGATCCCCTTGCTGCAGGACCGTGAGGTGCCCAAGCGGAATACGCAGGGTGATGGGGACCATCATCGTCCCCCCTCCGGACTTTTCCCTCGTGCCCAGCTCCACCGGCAACGGCGCGACCCCCGGGCGCTCGCCGAACAACAGCACGCTTTCGACCATCATGCTGGTCTCGCGCCGGGTCGAAAAGTCGACATAGCCCGAACGGTTACGCACGCGGAGCCCTTCAACCAGGGCGTCGATCGTCACCTTGTGCTTCGAGTCAGAGCCCTCCCAGGGCGGCGTGAAGCCGATCCAGTAGTAGTTCCTGGTGTCGCTCGCGGCCGCGGAGAGCACTTTATCGCGCTCGCCGTTCAAGAGCGCCTCACCGCCGGTTTCGCGCGATACCGACTCGAGGCTGTACTGGATGTTGTTCTCGCGCTGGAAGAGCTGCTTGCGGTCGCTGAAGTTCGCTCCCACGGCGTATTCGGCGCTGGCGGCCGACTCGGCGCCAAGTCCCGGCATGTCGACACCGTAGATCGTGTAACCGAGTTGATTCGCGGTGGAGATGAGCGGTTCAAAAAGCACGTCGCCGCGCTGGATCTGCGACTCGAGCACGGTGCGATTGTAGTCGTTGACGATGTAGTCGATCACGTCGTACGGCCAGCCTCCCGACAGCAGCAGCAGAACCTTCCGGCCCGGCGGATTGGCGAACCCGCGCAGCGCCGCGGTCGAAGCCAGGACGACGTTGCGCACCTGCTCCTCGAGCGACTGCGCGTAGTTGCGTTCGTCGACGTCGAGCCGCATCTGGGTCGAATCGATGAAGCCGCGTGGGCCGGACGGCAGACGGTCGAGTCTCTGGTTGTCCGTGAACCGGCGATCATCGGCGGAGCGCTGCAGCCCGTAGGCCTTGCGAGAGCCCGCGCGGCGGAGCGTACGTTCGAGCTCGGCAGCGGACTGCGACCAGCTCGTGAGCATGTCGAGCTTGCGTCCATCGTAGGCGACGATGGCCATCCGGTCTTCGGGTCGCAGCAGGGCGAGATCGGTCGCCAGCTTGTCCAGCACATGATTGCGATCGCGTTCGAGGGAGAAGAACTCGTCGATGAAAACGAGGTAACTCGTGCCGACGGGGGTGCCGGGCGCTAGCTGCGGGACACCGGGTATGTCCGGCCCCTCGGACGGCCCTTCGATGGCGTCGCCGCCGCGCACCTCGGTGAAGTGCTGGATCGGCACCGCTTTGCCGTCCACCTTGAGCTCGAAGTCCTGCGGACCCAGGGCGGTAACCGACAACCCCTGCTTGTCGGTTACCACGACCTCGAGGTTGATCACCCGCACCTCGACGGTTTCGCCGAACTGCGAGGCCGGCGGTTCCTGCTGCCCGCCGGCCGGACCGGCGAGGACCACGGCCGCGACCGTCGCTGCCATCGCCGCCGCCGCCATCGCTGCCGTCGCGACGCCAAAAGACTCGCGCTTGTTCATCTGGACTCCTTGTTCGAGAGCTCCGCCCCTCCGGGAAACAGGCTGTGGGCGGAGACCTCAGCTGCAATCGACGTACCACGCCCCTTGAGGAGGTGGTTCACGATCCTGGCCCCGTGGTCGCGCGAGTTCTCGATGAAGATCCGCTGCGTTTCCTTGCCCGATTGTACGGTTCCGGCGACATAGAGCCCCGGAACCGGAGTCTCGCAGCTTTCGGGGTCGAACAGCGGCACGCCGGTCACGCCGTCCACGAGAACCCCGGCGTCCGAGAGCAACCCGGTCTCCGGAGCGTAACCGATGAGCACGTAGGCGGCCTCCGCCGGAAGGCGCTCCCTTCCGCCCTGGCGCGCGATTTCGACGCTGCCCTCGAGGAATCCCACCACCGTCGCGGAGAACCGAACCGCAATGGAGCCCTCGGCGATCCGATTCTCAAGGTCTGGCCGGACCCAGTACTTGATCGTCGGCTTCGGTTCGGTGCCGCGGTGCACGAGCGTGACCTGCGCGCCCCGCCGAAACAGCTCGAGCGCAGCCTCAGCGCCCGAGTTCCCGGCGCCGATCACCACGACCCGTTCGCCAGAGTGCGGCAATGGATCGCGAAACCGGGCATGAACCCAGGGCAGCCCCTCGCCCGGCACGCCGAGACGCAAGGGGTTCGTGAAGTAGCCGGTAGCGACCGCAACAGCGCGTGCGCGGAACGACCTGGCACCATCGCGCGCCCGGCCAGCGACCTCGAATCCGCCGTCGGTGCGGCGGATCGACACGATGTCGCAGTGCCTCTCGATCTCGAGACCGAAGGCACGTGCGACCGCCTGGTAGTAGACGATCGCCTGCCGACGATTCGGCTTGTCTTCAGGCACCGCGAACGGAACGCCGGCGATCTCCAGCCGCTCGCGCGTCGTGAAAAAGGTCATCTCGATCGGAAAGTCGACCAGCGACGCGAGCAGCGGTCCACGATCGACCAACAGCACCGAGAGGCCCGCGCGGCGAGCCTCGGCGCCGATCGCGATGCCGGTCGGGCCGGCGCCCACGACCAGCAGGTCCCGGACCGGCGCGCCGGTCAAGCCAGACACTCGCCACCCCCGCGCTGGCGCCAGAAGTGGTCGACCGGCCCGGCGCCGCCGCCCAGGGGCTCGGCGCGGGCGATCGCCTCGTGAAGCCAGTCGATCGCTCCTCCGACCGCGGCGACGAGCGTCTCGCCGCGCCCGAGCCGCGCCGAGATCGCCGAGGAAAGCGTGCAACCGGTCCCGTGCGTGGATCGCCTCCGCAGCCGCGGATGCGTGAAGCGGTGCAGTTCGCGTCCGTCCCAGAGCAAGTCGGTCATCGGGTCCTCGTCCGCGTGACCGCCCTTGAGCAGTACCGCGGGCACCAGATCCCCGAGCCGGCGGGCGAGCCGCGCACGACCCTCGAGCGTCGAAGCCCGCTCCCCCGCGAGACGCTCCGCTTCGGGCAGGTTCGGAGTCGCGAGGTGGGCCAGCGGCAGCAGCCGATCGCGCACCGCCGCGACGGCATCGCCATCGAGTAGCTCGTCGCCTGAGGCCGCCACCATCACCGGATCGACAACCAGCGGAATGTCGCGTCGCTTCCCGAGCGCCGCGACTACCGCCTCGACGATGCCTGCGTTGGCGAGCATTCCCACCTTGATCGCGTCGGCCCCGATGTCCTCGAGCACGGCGTCGATCTGAGAACGAACAAACTCGGGCGGCAGCGCCACGACTCCGCGCACGCCGCGCGTATTCTGCGCCGTCACAGCGGTAATGGCGCTCATGCCGTAACCGCCATGCGCGGCGAACGTCTTGAGATCGGCCTGAATCCCGGCGCCCCCGCCGGAGTCCGAGCCCGCGATGGTGAGCAGGCGGAGCATGAGCGCGGCCGGACTCTCGTTTCCGGCTCAGCCAGGAGCCGGCGCGCGGCTCGCCGCCGGCTCCGGAAGCGCCCCTCGTCGGCGCCAGGCCATCGTCGCGACCAGCAGGAGAATCGCCAGGCTGAGGAGCTGCGCCAGCGTGAAGTAGCCAAGAAACCGATCGTCCTTGGCGCGCAGGAACTCGACAGCGAAACGCTCGAGCGCCAGGAGCGCGAAGACCGGCAAGGCGACATGTCCGGGCGCGCCCGAGCGCCGCAGGAGCCGCGTTCCAATCCAGAAGATGAGACCGGCGATCGCCGTCTCGTAGAGCTGCGTCGGATGCACCTTGAGCAGCGCGTCGTCCAGGGTCTCGGGCGAGATCGCGAGCCCGAAATCCCGGCGCAGAAAGCCGGCGGTGGTCGGTGGCAGCCCGTTCGGGAAGGCGACTCCCCAGGGGGCGTCGGTGGGCCGGCCATAGTCGTCGCCGACCAGGAAGCAGCCGATCCTCCCGATGCCGTAACCGAGCGCGAGCGCCGGCGTCGCGGCGTCGAGGAGCGGCCACACCGGCAGGCGACGACGGCGGATCACCCAGATAACCGCGGCCGATGCGACAAGGAATCCGCCGTACCAGACGAGCCCGGAGCGATCGAACAACAGTCGCCAGTCGCGGTAGAGCAGCGCGAAGTACAGCTTGGCCCCCACGATCCCGCCGACGCCGGCGGCGAACAGGATCGAGCTCGCATCGTCTTCGCTTCCCACTCCGACCCGCTTCATGCCGGCGCGCAACCGCCAATAGCCGAACATGAAAGCAACGACCAGCATCACGCCGAACGGGCTGATGGCGATCGGTCCGACGCGGAAAAGCTCTTGGATCATCGAGATTTACTCTAACATCGCGCCCATGAGCTCGGAGGCCGTCGCGAGCGCCGCGCGAGGCGGCGCCGGAAGTCAGCGTCAGCGGCTGATCCTGCGCGTCCTGCGCCGCCCCGAGCAGCTCCCCGCGCGCCGTCTCCTGACCCGGCTCCACCCGGCCGACGTTGCCCGCTTGGTGCCGCTCCTCACTCCGGACGAGCAGTCGCGACTCCTGGATGCGTTACTCGAGCTCAGGCTCGCCGGGCGAACCCTGCGCGAGCTCGACCCGGATAGCCAGGCCACGCTGCTAGCCCTGCTCTCCGACGAGGCGCTCGCGGGCTTGCTGCGCCGGATGTCGGCGCAAGATGCCGTGGACCTTCTCGAACGGTTGGACGATGCTCGAGTGGAGAGAGTGGTCGCCCTCCTCGACCGGCCACTCGCCGCCCAGCTCTCGAACCTCATGCGCTACGGTGCGCGCACCGCGGGCGGCCTGATGAATCCCGAGGCGACGCACTTCTTCGCCGACCAGAGCGTCGACGAAACCCTGGCCCAGGTGCGGGAGCTCGCGGAGTCGCGCAAGCTCTTCTACCTCTACGTCACCGACGAGCGCCTGCACCTTCTGGGCATCGTCTCGCTCTGGCAACTGGTCTCGGCGGCGCCCAGCCGAAAGCTGCGCGAGATCATGTCGACCGATGTCGTCACCGTGCGCGTCGATACCCCGGACGAGGAAGTCGCGCAAGTCTTCGCGCGCTACGACCTGCTGGTGATTCCGGTCGTCGACGAAGAGGGGCGGCTGGCCGGCGCGATCACCGTCGACGACGTGCTGGACGTCGTCGAGGCGCAGGCCACCGAGGACCTCTATCGCCTGGCCAACCTCAACGTTCAGGAGGGTGTGGCCACCGCGCCCCTGCGCTCGGTGCGCCTGCGGCTCCCCTGGCTCCTGGTGAACCTGTTCACCGCCTTCCTCGCGGCGAGCGTGGTCTCGATGTTCCAGGAGACGATCGCGAAATACGTCGTGCTCGCGGTCTTCATGCCGATCGTCGCTGGCATGGGCGGCAACACCGGGACACAGACGCTGACCATCATGGTGCGTGCACTGGCGCTCGGCGAGACCGATCTCCGCCGCACGGGCGCCATCGTGCTGCGCCAGATGGCGGTCGGACTCGTGTCCGGCCTGATCACCGGCGGCGTGCTGGCCGTCATCGCGCTCGCCTGGGAAAGGAACGCCACCCTCGGCGCCGTGCTGTTCGCGGCGCAGACGGTGAATCTCACCGTCGCCGGACTGTTCGGCGCCGCGGTACCGCTGACGCTTCGCCGGCTGCGACTCGATCCCGCGCTGGGCAGTTCCGTCCTGGTCACGACCGCCACCGACGTCTGCGGCTTCCTCGCCTTTCTCGGCACCGCGACCCTGCTGCTCCATCGGCTGTCGCCGTGAAGTCGATCGATCCCGCCACCCTCGGCCTGCGCGCCCTGCGCGCCTCCGACCTCGACGAGCTCGGACGCCGGCTGGGCGAAGGCGTGCTCCTCGCCGATGCGGAGCGCCTCTCCGCCTACTCTCACGACGAGACCGAGGCGCTCCGCTTCCCGCCCGATCTGGTGCTGCTGCCCCGCGATGCGCGGCAGATCGAAGCGATCCTGGCCTACGCGAACCAGGAGCGCCTCGCGGTGACGCCGCGCGGCGCCGGCACGGGCCTGTCGGGCGGCGCGCTTCCGGTCTGCGGCGGCATCGTGCTGGGCCTCGAGCGGATGAACCGAATTCGCGAAATCGACCCCCGCGACCTGGTCGCGGTCGCCGAGGCCGGAGTCGTGACGGCCGACCTCCAGCGCGCGGTCGAAGAACGCGGCCTGTTTTACCCGCCCGACCCCTCGAGCCGCGAGAGCTGTCAGCTCGGCGGCAACATCGCCGATGATGCGGCCGGTCCGCGCACGGTGAAATACGGCTCGACGCGCCGCTGGGTACTCGGCCTCGAGGCAGTGCTCGCGAACGGCTCCTTCATCACGACCGGCTCGCGCACCCGCAAGGACGCCACCGGGTACGCCCTGACGCAGCTGCTGGTGGGCAGCGAGGGCACGCTCGCGGTGATCACCGCCGCGACCCTGCGGTTGATCGCCAGGCCGCGCGCCACGCTCACCCTGATCCTGCCGTTTCCGGCGCTGGAGTCGGCGGCGCGCGCCGTCGAGCGGCTCTTCTCCGAAGGTTTCGATCCCTCGGCCTGCGAAATCGCCGAGCGCGCCGCGCTCGTGGCGGTGGGGCGACTCGAATCGCTGCCGCGCGAGCTCCTGCAGGCGGAGGCCATGCTCCTCCTCGAGCTGGATGGCGACGATCCGGAGCGGCTCCTCGGTCAGGCCGAGGCGATCGACCGGTTCGCGAGCGGCCTGGGCGCCGCGCCGGCGATCGTCGCCGACGACGCGGCCGGTCAGCGCCGGCTCTGGCAGATCCGTCGTCGCGTCGGCGAGGCGGTCAAGCAGCTCTCCGACTACAAAGAAGCTGACGCCGTGGTGCCGCGCTCCCAGCTCGCCGCTCTTGTCGAGGCGGCACGGGCGGCGGCAGCGCGAAACGGTCTCACGGCGATCTGCTACGGCCATGCCGGCGACGGCAACCTGCATGTCAATCTCCTGCGCGGCGAGCTGTCGGGCGGGCTCTGGCACGAGCGGCGTGACGCCGCCGAGGACGATCTTTTCCGCGCCGTCGTGGCGCTGGGTGGGCGGATCAGCGGTGAGCACGGCATCGGCTGGACGCAACGGCGATTCCTGCCTCTCGCCATCTCACCCGCCGAGCTCGCGGCGCACCGCGCCCTCAAGGCGGCGCTCGATCCCTGCGGCATCCTCAACCCGGGGAAGATCTTTCCCGACCCCTGGATCTCGACTAGCATCACCTCCTCGAACGGGGGAGGCCGATGAAGTTCACCGCGATGGGCAAGTTCCTTTTCTTCCTGATCGGTCTGGCGTTGATCGCGACCGCGGTGCATCTCTACGTTCCCGCCGAGAAGCGCCCGTGGAATCGTCCGCGCACCGAGCGACGCGAGACAGCGCGACCCGACAACAACACCCAGGAGCAGCTCTCCCGCCAGGCGGAGCGCGCCAACCGGCCGGCGCAGGAGACACCCATTCCATCAAGGGCTTCCGAGCCGTGGGTCCGGATCCCGGCCGGTCTGTTCGCCGCCGGGGCCGAAGGAGCCCAGGTCGATCTGCCGGCCTATACCGTCCACCGCACCGAGGTGACGAACACCCAGTATGCAGCTTTCCTCGAAGCCTGCCCGCGCGGCAGCGCCTGTGGGCCCGAAGAGCTTCCCAGCTATTGGCAGGATCGCGCCTACGTCGCCGCGGCGGCGCAGCAGCCGGTGGTCTTCGTCAGCTGGCACGAGGCTTCGGCGTTCTGCCGCTGGGCCGGCGGGCGCCTCCCCACCGCGTTGGAGTGGGAAAAAGCGGCGCGCGGCACGGACGGCCGTACCTACCCGGCGGGCGAGCTGCTCGACCCGGGCGCGGTGAACATCCTGGGCTCGGACCGGCGCGACGAGAAGCTCGCGGCGCCCAAGCAGATCGCCAGCTGGAAGGTCGACGCCGCGCGTTCCGCGCGCGACAAGAGTCCCTACGGCGCCCTCGGCATGGCTGGAAACGTGAGCGAGTGGACGGCTTCGGCGAGCCCCGACGAGCCCGACCTCCGCCTCGCCGCCGGCGGCTCCTGGGACTCCTGGGAGCTCTCGGACGGGCGCACTTACCACCGTCTTCCCAAGAACCCCGACGATCGCAGCTCGAGCCTCGGCTTCCGCTGCGCGAAGTCGGGTTGACTGAAGGCCAGGAGAACCGCCGCCATGTTCAGGCCTGCTGAGCGCCTTCCCTTGACCCGCAGCTTTCTTCCTTGTTCCCTTGTGCTTGTCGCGGCTTTCGCGGCGGCGCCGGCGACCGCCCAGGATGACTCCTTGCAGAAAGTCATCGACGGCGGCGTGCTGCGCGTCGCCGCGGAGCCCGGTACGCCGCCGATGCTGTTCAAGGAGGGCAACCGGTACGACGGCTTCGACTACGCCATCGCCAGAGCGGTCGCGCAGCGCATCGGCGTCGACGACGTGGTGATCGTGCCCGGCAAGTACTCCGAGCTCCCGGCGCGGCTCATCGCCGGCAAAGCGGACGTCATCATCTCGGGCTATACCGCCGACGCCTCCATCACCGGCGTCGACTGGTCAGACTCCTACCTCGACTACGGCCTCTGTCTGGTGGTGAAGAAGGGGCGCGGGATTCGCTCGATCGCGGACCTCGCCGGGCGCGTGGTCGGAATCTTCAACGACCTCGCCGCCGAAGACGAAGTCAAAGGAATGAAGCTCGGCTTCTCGCGGCTCGAGAAGTACGAGGACGGCTATTTCGACCTTCTCGACCAGGGCAAGATCGATGGCTTCATTTACGATTTTCCCTATGCCCAGGAGGAGATCAAGAGCTTCGGCGGGCGGCTCGAGATCGTCGAGTTCAACCTTTCGAAGTCGAGCTACAACGTCGGCGTGCGGCGCGGCGCGACCACGCTCCTCAAGATGGTGAATTCGGCGGTTCGCAGCTTGCGCGCCGCGGACGAGTATCGTCAGATCGTGCGCAAGTACCTGGGCGGCGCCGGCCCGGCGCCGGTGGCGAAGGTCGCCGCCGGCCAGAGCGTCTACAAGGTGCGCCCCGGCGACACCCTCTCCGGCATCGCGCGCGATCGGCTCGGCAACATGCGCCGTTGGCCCGAGATCTGGGAGGCCAACCGCAACCGGATCGCCGACCCCAACTTGATCGACGTCGGCTGGGAGCTCGTCTTGCCGGCCAGGTAGAGCGCCGCGGACAAAGGCGAAGTCACCGGCGCCGAGATTCCGCGCCCAACCCGGGGAATTGTGCTCTACTGTCGGCGTGATTGAACGGTTCCCCCTGCTGCCGCAATCTTCGAGGCGACACCTTTGAAATTCACCTTCTGGACCCTGGCGATCGCCGGCATCGCCGGCGCCGTGTTCCTGCTACGGAGATTCCGCGACCACCTGGCGCACCAGGCGGACCACGCAGCGAAGGCGAAGCGCAACCGCGAATCCCGGGCGGAGAGCGATCGCCGCGACATCCACGCGCTCACCACGTCGCTGCAGGCCAGCCTTCCGGACGCCGAGGCCCCGACAGGCGAGGCGGCCCCGGTCCCGCGAGGTCGGCGCTCGTCCGTGGCGCCCCAAGGCTTCGATCCCGACCTGCCGCCGCGCTGAGCCGAGCAGGGCCTGCATCGCCTCTCCACTTGCCGTGGCGCCAAGCGGTTTCTTGGGTCCTACAGCTCGAGGGCGGTCGAAGCTGGTCGAACAGGCGCTTGGGGTCCCTCAGGAGCTCTTCAGCTCACGCTTAATCTCGGAAATGCGGGCCTGGATGACGGCGCGGTCGAGGTCGCGGAAGGCCGGCGGCAGGAGCTCGCGGCTGGTGCACTCGAGGACCGCGGCGAGGATCTGGAGCTCGCGCTCGACATTGCTGGTCGTCGGGATGAAGTCGGCGAAGGCGCGCTTCAGGTGCTCGAGCTTGACCTCGGCCGACTCCTCCGCTTCCGCCTCGAGAATCGCCCGCACGAGCACCGCTTCCAGGTCGGAGCCCGACAGCCCTCTTAGCTCCGCTTCCGTCGCCACGTCGCTCAGACGGGCGACCGTCGTCTGGAGCGCCAGCTTCTTCTTCATCACGGCGAAGAGCTCGTCGTATTCCGCCAGCGTCTCCGGGTAGAAAAGCGGAATGTGCTCCTCCGCCCTGCCCTGCCGTTTGAGGTCGATGGGCAGCAGATCCGGGCGCGCGGTGATCAGAAACCAGAGCACCTTGCCGCGGTTCCGGGTGTCGGCCATGAAGGTCGCGATCTGCGCGAAAACGCGTTGCTGCGTTCCCGAGTCGCCACCCTGTTCGCGATTGCCGAGCGCCGCGTCGGCTTCGTCCACCACGACGCCCACCGGCGTCAGCGAAGCCAGGATCTTGAGGATCCGCTCAAGGTTCGACTCGGTCGATCCGACCCACATCGAGCGGAAGTTCTTGAGTTTGACGCACGGGAAGCCGATCTCGTGCGAGAAGCACTCGACGAGGAAGGTCTTGGCGCTCCCCACCGGCCCGCAGATCAGGTATCCCATCGGCACCGCGGACGGGTTGCCGCGCGCGATCGCCCGCGCGGCGCGCTTCAAGCGCGCCTTGACCGCCGGCATTCCGGCGACCATCGAGAGGTCGAACTTGGGCTCGACGTACTCGAGGAGTCCCATGCCCTCGGTCTCGATGACCTCCTTTTTGACCCGCCGGACGAGCTCGAGGGTGAGCCGGACGCCGTCGGCGTCAGCGCCGTCAAGGAGCTGCGCCAGCTGCGCGCGGGTCATTCCGGAGGCGAGCTCGGCGAGCCGCTGCGGCGGCACCTCGGAGCTTTTCGCGAACCAGTCCGGAGAGCGCACCGCCTCGACGTACTCCCGCCGCTCGACGAGATTCGGGCGCGGGATCTCCACCTCCCGCGTCGCCGAAGCGCGCACCAGCTTCGGGTCGAGCTCGGCGAGGCTCTCGGTGACCAGCACGACCACGATGTTCTTGGCCAGCAGCACCGGGTCCTGCGCCCACTTGCGGAGATAGACCAGCACCGCGCGGTCCTCGGAATTGCGGTACGAGGCGTCGCCCGCCGGCACCAGCGTCTCGGCGAACGGCAAGAGCAGGACGACGGGTCGCGCTGGCGTCAGAGAAGCGCAGTGACGGAAGTAGGAATCGAGCAGCGCGAAGGCGTTCGCCGCGTCGCGCGGCAGGCCGTCGCTCCACGAAGTGCCGTGCACGGCGTCGTAGGCCTTCAGGCGGTCGACGAAGTGCCGCTTCGCGTCCGCAGTCGAGAACCCCAACCCCTCCGCGCGGTTGTACAGAATGCGAGACGGAAACGACTCGAAGAGCGTCTCGGTGAGGAACGTCTCAAGGAGCTCGAACGTCAGGCCGTCGTTGGCGCGGTGCGGCACCAGGTCGGCGGGAACTCCATGCAGCACGAATGTGCTCGCCTGCTTGGCGGTGATCGCCCTGACGATGCCGGCCGCCCACTCCGGCACCAGACTCACGAAAGCGTCGGCCACCGCGTCACCCTCCCTTTCCTACCTTCGCGAGCGGCCACGATCCGCCTGCGGCGGGGGTGCCGGCGGTGCTTCCGCCGCTCGAATCCTGGGCGCCAGGGGCTCGCGCACCTGCCGTTCGGGAAAGGCGCCCAGCATCTTCTCCATCTCCTCGACCGAAGCGTGATCGGCTTCCACCTGGGTCAGCGCGTCGTCGATCTCGGCCGAGAAGGCCGCCGCGTCGGTCGCCGCCACCGACTTCTGCAGCAGGAGCTGAAGCAGCGCCTCGAGCGAATCGAGCTCGGCGTCGAGCGCCTGTCGGTTCTGCTCGTTCTTGGACATCGCCTCTTCGAGCTCGCGCTGGATTTCGAGGTTCTTCTCGAGCGCCTCGCGCACGCGCGGCGGCAGCTTCTCGTCCGCGAGCTCGCCGGCCAGGCGCTCGATCTCCATCCGTACCAGCGATTCGTCCGAGGTGGCGTTCATCTCGTCGTACTTCTGGATCAGCCAGAGCCGGCGCAGAAAGGAGGCCAGAATCGCGTCGAACTTTTCCGACTGCTCCGCCATCACGCCCTGGCTCGCGGGCGACAGCCCTTTGTAGTTCGCCTGGATCCGGTCACAGAGCCCTTGCACCCGGCCCAGCCGCGCCCGCGAAGCACCCGGCAGCGACTTGAGCTGCTCCTCCAGGGAAAGGGTGTGCGCCGCGCGGGCCGCGTACTTGCGTTCGATCTCCAGCCGCTTCTTGAGCCGTTCGACGAGAAACGGCAGCGTCATCATCTCGGCGCCCGCCCAGACGAGTAGAGGCAACGGTGAGAGCGTCACCGCCGAGAAGCCGATCGCTCCGAGCGCCAGGATCGCCTGGTACTGGTTGGCGATGGCGCCCTTGAGCGCCGGATGGCGATCGAGGAAGGCCAACTCTCCGGCGTCCTACTGCCGCTCGGGCTGGCGCGCCGGCGCCGCGGCCTCGCCCGTCGCGGTGCCCGGGAACGGAGCCGCCTCGCGGACGGCGTCCGGCTTCTTCAGACCCATCTCGATCTCGAACTCGTTGAGGATCGACTGCGCCTGAATCTGCCGCGCCTTGCGCTCCACCTTGATGCGCTCGGTGTCGAGCCCGCCGGTGGCGACCTCCACCGAAGCCTTCGACTCCGCGACCTTCTGCTTGATCTGGTCGAGATATTTGTCGGCGGTCGCCGCGGTGCCGTAAGTGTCGAGCTCGGTCAGAGCGTCGGCGGCGCTGCGCAGCACCTCCGCCTTCTTCGAATCGGCGATCGCCCTGCGGCTCTGCTCGATCTTCGTCTTGAGCCTGCCCTTGATGTCGTCGACGGTGAGCTTGGCGTTCTCGAAGGCGCTACGTGACGCCTCGAGCTGTTCGCGCGTCGCCTCGATCTCCAGGCGCACCCGCTGCAGCGTCGCGGCGTCGTCCTCGGCCACGCGACGCGCTTCGGGCGAACCCTCCGCGAGCGCCGCCCTGATCGACGAGACGAGCGATTTCTCGGCGCGCTCGGCTTCGGCGAGCTCCTGCTCCAGCCGCAGCACCGTGGCGCGCGTCGTGACCAGCACCTGGTTGAGCTTGGGAAGGGTGTTGCGCATCTCCTCGATCGACTCCTGGAGCATGACCTCCGGATCTTCGGCATAGGAGATGAAGAAGCCGAACCACGACTTCAAAAGGCGAGCGAGGCGACTGAACATGTTGTTCCCCCCGGTGAGTACGACGCTATTGCCGCCGGATTCTACGCGTTTCGCGGAGACGCGCGAATTCGTCAGCCCGCGTAGAGCTGCACTTCGCGCGCGATGCGCTCGCTCATCTGCAACGCCGGACTGAGCTCCGGATGCCGCACCACGATGTAGCCGTCGCCGATCAGAGTCTGCTTCCAGTTGCGGCGCGGCGCGCCGATCGGCGTCAGGTCGACCTCGACGACATGGCGGCCGAATTCGGCGAGGAGCTTTTCGAGTCCCACGATCCTCCGGATGTGACCCTGCCCCTGCGCCCGCTTGAAAGTGATGACCACGTTCCATTGACGCTCGAAGCGCCGGGTCACATGACCGAGCGTCACCGCTTCCGCCCAGCCGACGAAAGCGTCGTCGTCGGTGCAGTAGTTGATGATGTCGACGATGCGGGCGCCCGGGGCCCGGCCACCGATTTCGCCGAACACCACCTCGCCGTCCGCCTTCTTGTACCACTCCATGTGCGTGAAGCCGGTGTCGAAACCGAGCGCCTCGAGAACCTGGCGCCCCATCTTGCGTCCGCCCGCGAGGTCCGCCACGTCGAGCTCACGGAGCGCGATCGACTGCGGGCTTACCCATTCGTGCTGGCGCTGATCGAGCGGCCGGGGGCGGTACCAGCAGACGTTTTCGAGATACATCCGGCCACCGGCGCAGATGGTGTCGAAGGTGAACTCCTCAGCCTCGATGAACTCCTCGACCGAAACCTCCTGCACGTGCTTGACGAGCCTGAGCGCCTTCTCGAGCGCCGCCTTGTCGTCACAGCGATGGGTGTCGGCCGAGCCGGCGCCGGCGATCGGCTTGATGATGACGGGAAAGCCGATCCGTTCCGCGGCTTCCCAGACCTCGCTTTCGATCACCGCGCTCGCGTGCCGTGGAGTGCGGATCCCGGCGGCGTCGAGACGCTGCTTCATGATCTCCTTGTCGCGGAACGGAATCGTCTGCTCGACCGTCATTCCGGGAAGCCCCAGACCCTCGCGCAGCTTCGCCGCGAGGAACATGCCGGGCTCCCAAAGGCATTCGACGCGATCGATCCGGATCTGCTTCGCCAGGCGCTGGACGTCTCGCACCACGGCCGCCTCTTCCCAAAGCGAGCGCACCTGGTGATGATGCGCGACGTGATCGCGGGCAACCGCCGGCAGCGCCTCCTTCGGCTGATCGCCGAGGCCGACCACCTTGGCGCCGACCAGCGACAGCGCACGCGTGAAGTACGGCATCTCCGCCGGGTATCCCGGCGACACCATGAGGACATGCAGGCTCATCCGAGCTCCACTCGTACATTCGTGATGATGCGCTTCAGGCCCTCTTCGACGACCGCGGTTTCCGGGTGGCGAAGAATGACGTAGCCCTCCCCTTCGTAGCTCGAGGACTGCGGCTGACCCAGGCGCGGCAGCACTGACTCGACCACGATCGGAGCGAGCTCGCGTTCGATCACGGCCCGATTGTGCACCGCCTTCACCCGCCCCTTCCCCTGGCCGCGGAGGTAGGCGCAACCAGCGGCGTACTGGCGCGCCGGTGGGTCGAACTCGTCGAGAACGACGAGACGGGCCCAGGCGCGATAGAAGTCGACGTCGTGGGCATAGGAGATCAGCGAGGTGATCTGCGCCCCCGGTGGGCGGGCGCCGACCTCGGAGACCAGCACCGTGCCGTCCGCCCTGCGGAACCACTCCATGTGCGACAGTCCGGTTCCCATGCCGAGGACGTCGAGCGCCCGGAAGGCGACGCGGCGGATGTCGTCGAAGCGCGGATGGTCGATCTCGCGCGGAATCAGGACGCACCACTGGATCCAGGGATTGTCGACGACGTGAAGCGGCGCCGGAAGGTAGTAAGAAAGCGAGTGCCAGATCGGCTTGCCGCGGATCGAGACGGCGTCGAACGAGAACTCGTCGCCGACCACGAACTCCTCGATCACCGACTGCCGCTCCGGACTCGGGCGCACCGCCGCCAGCGCGCCCCGTAGCTCCCCGGCGTCGGCCACGCGATAGGTGCTCTTGGCGCCCGCCCCGGCGGCCGGCTTCAAGACGAGCGGATAACCCACGCTCTCCGCGGCCTCCCACGCTTCGCTCTCGCTGGTGACCCGCTGGTGGCGGGCGCACGGCACCCCGGCGCGTTGCAGCACGGTCTTCATGCGCGCCTTGTCGCGGAAGTTCTTCGCCGCTTCGGCCCCCATGCCTTCGATTCCGAGCGCGTCGCGAACTTCTCCGAGCGGCACCTGAAGCTGCTCGAGGGCGCCGACCAGACGGCTCGGCGGCCCGATCTGCCGCGCCAGCCCGCGCACCGCGTCGGCGATCTGCTGCGGATCCAGCCCGTCGTCAATGCGCCAGTGCGCCGCGAGCTTGGCGCGCAGCTTCGCCGGCAATCTCTCCGTCGGATCCTGGCTCACCAGGCCGGTCCGCACGCCCGGAAGGTCGGCGACCGCCTCGACGAAGCGCAGCGTGGTGTCGAGGAAGAACGGAGCGACGAAGACGGCGGAGGGCATCAGGCTCTTCAGGCGGCGTAAAGGCGGACGTCAACGCCGAACTCGTCGGCCATGGCAAGGGTCACGTCGAGCTCGGGGTGGCGGACGATCACGAAGCCGTCCGACACCAGGGTCTGTTTCCAGTTGCGACGCGGCGCCCCGACCGGCAGCAGGTTCTCCCAGACGATCGCCTGCCCGTGGCGATGCCGGAATGCCTCGAGGCCGTCGATGCGGCGAATCCTGCCCTGGCCTTCCGCCCGCTTGTAGATGGTGGCCACATTGTAGAACCGGCGCACGTTCTCACGAAAGCGGCCGAAACAGACCGCGTCGGCCCAGCCGCGGAAGACGTCGATGTCGCAAGCGTAGTTCATCTGATCGACCTGATGGGCGCCCGGCGGGCGGCCACCGATCTCCCCGAAGACCACCTCGCCACTGGCCTTGCGATACCACTCCATGTGGGTGAACCCGGATTCGAAACCGAGCGCCTCGAGCACCGCGAAGCCCATCTTCACGCCGCCCGCGAGGTCCCGGCGGTCCGGATCGCGGAGCGCCACTACCTGCGGGCTGATCCACTCCTCGGAGCGCGCCACCAGCGGGCGCGGGCGGTACCAGGCGATGTTGTAGTAAGCCGGCTGCCCGAGAATCGACACGGTGTCGAAGGTGAACTCTTCGCCGTCCACGAACTCCTCGACCGAGACCTCCTCGAGGTGGGCGATCTTCGGCAGGACCGCTTCGAGCTCCTTCGCCCCATTAACGCGATAGGTGTCGGCCGAACCGGCGCCCGCGATCGGCTTGAGGATGACCGGATAGCCGATGCGCTCGACGGCGGAGCGGATCGTCGCCTGAGAAGTCGCGGCGACGTGGCGCGGAGTCCGGATGCCGGCCTGGTCGAGGACCTGCTTCATGCGCTCCTTGTTGCGAAACGGAACGGTGCGCTCTACGTCAAGGCCGGGAACGCGCAGTTGTTCGCGCAGCCGCGCCGCGACGAGCATTCCCGGCTCCCACAGGCACTCGATCCGGTCGAGCTCCCGGCCACGCAAGAAGCGGCGAATCTCGTCCACGAGGGACTCTTCATCCCACAGCGAGCGCACGCGCAGATAGTCGGAAAGCGCCTTGCGGGTGATCTCCGGCAGGGTCGCCGCCGGCTGGTCGCCGACCCCCAGAACCTCCGCGCCCACTTCGGCGAGACCGCGCACGAACTCCGGCATTTCACTGGGGTAGCCGGGGGAGAGGAAAAGAACGCGGACCACGGACGGAGGGCTCGGGAAAACGGCCTGGAAGTTCGACCGGATGCCGCCGAGTATAGCGAAGCGCCGCCTCCCCCGGCTGGTACTATCCCGCAGCGATGTCGACCGATGAAACGAGGGCGAAGTTCGCCGCCCTCGCCGACCGGATCGCCGGCAGCTCGAGGCGCGGCCGGTGGCTGGTCCTGACCCACGACAACCCGGATCCGGACGCCCTGGCGTCGACGGCGGCGCTGGCGTTGATCCTCCGTCGCCGTTTTCAGCGCCAGGTCACCATCGCCTACGGCGGCATCATCGGCCGGGCCGAAAACCGCGAAATGGTGCGCAGCCTTCGCCTGCGCCTGAGCCACTTGCGGCAGCTCGCGAAGCGCCGCTTCGCCCATGTGGCGCTGGTCGACTGCCAACCTTGGACCGGCAACGCGCAGCTGATCGAAGGCGTCGTCCCGGATCTGGTGATCGACCACCATCCGTTGCGCAAAGCGACGCTCGCCGCTGGCGTCGTCGACGTCCGCCCTCCGTACGGCGCCACCGCCACGATTCTTGCCGAGTACCTTCAGGCGAGCGGCCTCGAGCCGACGCGGGCGCTGGCCACCGGGATGGTTTACGCCATCCGCTCAGAGACCCAGGACTTCGGGCGCGAGTCGACCGGACCGGATCATGCGGCATTCGATGCCCTGCTGCCGCGCATCGACCGCCGGATGCTCGCCCGCATCCAGTTCGCGCGCCTGCCGCTGGTCTACTTTCGCAACCTGCACCGCGCGCTCGAGGGGCTCGCCGGGGTCGGCAACCTCGTGGTCTCGAACCTCGGCGCCGTCGACCAGCCCGATATCGTGCCGGAGATCGCCGACCTGCTGCTGCGCATGGAAGGGAAGACCTGGTCGCTTTGCACCGGCAGCCAGGGCGACCGCGTCTATGCCTCCATCCGCACGACCAATCCGCGCGCCGACGCCGGCAATCTGATGCGCCGGTTGATCGGGACACTGGGCAAGGGCGGTGGCCACGGCACCATGGCCGGCGGGTTCGTCGGCATCCCCAGAACGGCGGCCGACGGCGGCAAGGCGATCGAACGGATGCTGGCGCAACGCTTCGCCAAAGCGCTCGGCAGGAACCCCGAACGCCTGCAGCCGATCGATCTCGACGCGGTGGCCCTCGACACCCCCGCTCCTCCCGAGAGTCTCGCTTCGTGAGCCCGCGCTCGGACGAGCCGAAGAGGAACCGCAAACCGCGGGCGCCGGCGAAGCCGCGGCGGAAGTCGCCAGGCGCGATTCCGGTCGCCCGCGAGGAGATCCGGATCGCCTTCGAGCAGCGGCCGCGTCTGGTTCCGCTCGAGACTCTCGCTCCGCCGCCGCATCGCGCCGCTGGCCGCTCTCCGCGCCGTCTGGCGTTCGTTCTCCACGCCCACCTCCCCTGGGTGCTCGGCCATGGCACCTGGCCGCACGGCGAGGACTGGCTGGCCGAAGCGGTCACGCACTGCTACCTGCCGCTCGTCGACGCCCTCGACCGGCTGGCGTCGCGCGGGCGGCGCAACCTCCTCGCTTTCGAAGTCACGCCCGTCCTCGCGGCGATGCTCGCCGACCCGCGCACCGAGGCGGTGGTCGAGCGGTACCTCGACGAGCGCACCAAGGCCGCGTGGGAAGCGCGCCGCAAGCATCCGCTGGCGCTCTGGTGGCACGGCGAGCTGGGAGCGGTCCTGTTCTGCGTCTCGACGATCTTCCTCTCGCTCGTGGTGCTGATGATCATCTACCAGGCCGAGCTGACCGCGGCGCCCGACGACGACATCGACTTCCGCGCGGGTCAGCCAGATCCCGTTCGGGGGCTGCA
>ERZ1292633.1768-Hain-H41-02um-R1-1768-length-22922-cov-6_pt1 | contig 22922 bp, 8 predicted proteins | sample MGYA00564406_ERZ1292633 | MGnify/ENA primary metagenome ERZ1292633 (study PRJEB36523, sample SAMEA6512639) | groundwater metagenome | collected 2019-01-08 | study: AquaDiva: Metagenomics assemblies of 32 groundwater samples
CGTTTCGGCGATGGGCAAGGACTGCGTCGTCGACAGCAAGGAGACGAAGGACTGAGACCCATTTGTGGCTTAGTCGGGGGCGATGCTTGTTTGCCGACGTTTCTAACCGCTCGTAATTGGAGGATGCGCTTTTTTCTTTACTTCTCTCTTTCTCATCAATCCCCTTTTGTTGAATACACTTTTTCCTTTTCTTTATGTTGCAACATTCCCTTTGGTCAGATTTCGGCGCCGCGGAGACAGTCAAAGCGACGCCGGGGGAGGGCTTTGGCGCCCAAGAGATTTTTCGGTTCCACCGCGTGGCGACTGGACCCGAGGAGGGGCTTGCGTCGATAGGGAAGGGAGCATCGGCATCTCCAAGCAGCACGTCACACCATGATTTCTTCTGAATTATTAGCAGACGTGGGCAGGCCGCACACTCGGATATCATCAATTGTAGGGATCGTTTTCTTCCCCCTCGGCGCTGATGCACACACGTGCGTAGCGCGTGACCGATAGTCTCTCCATTTTCAGTGTCTCGGTAGGGAGAAAACATTGCTTTTTGAGTCACGATGGGAAAATTCAATTGTCGGGGGGGGTCGCAACTTTTACCACTGCATCGCACGATTTACATTTCGAACTCAACATTCGAGCACAACATCATCAACAGTCGCGAGGCTAGCACGCAACAGCGCTGGCAATCCAAAATCAAATCGGCACGAAGGCGTTTCCGCATTTCGTCGCTGTCGGCAAACAGTCTTGGCACCGATCGAATGTCTCCTCGGTGCACCTCCCCCCTCCCCCCGCTTTCTCGACGAATCTTTAGGCACCGCCATCCCTTTCTTTCCGCACGCGGTCGCCTCAGATGGGTGATGACGAAACCTTTGAGCGCACTGACGCCGGCGCGTCCCTGACGTTCCCGGTGCCGGCGGGCAACTTGAAGAAGGGCGACTTCGTTTGCATCAAGGACCACCCGTGCAAGATCGTCGACATCTCGACGTCGAAGACCGGCAAGCACGGCCACGCCAAGTGCATCATCGTCGCGCTCGACATCTTCACCAACAAGAAGCTGGAGGACCAGTGCCCCTCGTCGCACTCGATGCCCTGCCCCGTCGTCGCCCGCAAGGAATACCAGCTGCTCGATGTTGGCGCCGACGGCAACCTGTCGATGATGGACGAGAACAACGACACGCGCGAGGACCTCAACCTGCCCGACGACGACGAGGTGACGATCCCGATCCGCGAGGGGTTCGCCGCTGGCAAGAACATCACCGTTGTCGTCGTTTCGGCGATGGGGAAGGACTGCGTCGTCGACAGCAAGGAGACTAAGGATTAAGTCTCGGGCGTGTGTAGCGGGATGCCGTCACCGCATGAGTCGTGACCGCCCGATAGCGTTCGTTCATGTCCCCCTCCCGCTTTGACGACGCTGCGTGGCTCTCCTCCACCCCCGCGTGAAGGAGGAGAGCTGTCGTCTTGTCGTGTGATTGTGTGCGATCGGCGCGCAGCCGCCACAATCCGGCTAATAGAATGGTAACGTGTGCGCGCTTTGGTTTCCCCCCTTCCTTCCCCCTCTCGCTACACGTGAGTGTATACTACACTTCAAACTGACCTACCAGGGCTGTGAGCAGGTTTGGCCGAGTCCATGTCTCTGTCGCCGGACTACACATATTGGGGCAACCGTCGTTTCGACATCTCCTTCGTCCTTCCCTCGTTTTTTTTCGTGGATTCGGCGCACCGAGCCTGTCTGTCACCAAACGTGAGTCGACACATCAGCCGTTGGTGGGGCGAGCAAAGCGTGAATGGTTGGCCTCGATGGCAGTTGCAGCTGCCACCCCAGCCGCCGACGGTGGATCAGCGCGGCGTGGTCTCGGTGGTTTCTTCTGTCGACGAATGGCTTGAGAATGGGGCATCGCCGGATGCAGCCCAAACAACCGTGAGGTGGCGCGTCACCTTTGACGTCGAAACCCTCCTGCGCCGCGTGGGGCTCGATCCTGGAGGTGAGCACGCCAACATGGTCGTGTGCGAGGGTGTCACGAAAAGACGGTGTCTCGAGTGGGCGTTGCGGTTCGACCCCCTGAACGCAGCCGCGTGGGTCAATTTGTCCTACGCACTACCAGATGCGACATGGACGACAAAGACGCCTGTAACCACGCAGTTGTGGCTTCGGCCGCCGATTTCGGACGCGCTCAGACAGGTATTAGGCCGATTCGGCACGCTGCACGGCATCGCCGACAATACGAGTGATCCAATGTCTGCCCCAAGTGCATCAGCGTCGGAGTCACCGGTTCGGGCATCGTCTGACACTTTGCGTTTCGATATTTCGATCAATGACCCCAAGCTGTGTTCGCTGTTTGTCGTCGAGGTTTGGATTCGCTCCGCACAAGGGCAACATCTGCTTCATTTCGTCCGGAACCTGGAGGAAGAGTCTTCCGCCGTCGATGTGATACCGTCGCGGCAGGAGAATGACATTGGCTGCCGCCCCGGTGCCCGAGCCGGCTTGTTAGCAACCGACCCGCTGTATCTACTGGATGACGTGCCTGTGGATGAGAACTGGAGCAACGCTTCGGCCCGCTGTTTCGTCAAGCCGGCTCTATTATCGACGAATGATCGCTCAGCGACGTTCACAGATGAATCCTTGTTCCCGCTCCCTCGTCGCGCTACCACCTCGGCGCACGGGAACAGTGGCCAGGAGTCCGGTGAGCAGGAGGGCAGCACCGACAGTCGGGCGTTGTTGTGTTTGTTGCATTACTGGGCCCAGGCTTGGTCCACCCTCGGCTGCCACCTTACGCCGGACGAGCTTATCGTTGTGAATGGCGTAGCAAGAGACAAGATCGACGCGCAGCAGATCGGTCTCAATTTGTTTCCGTTGTTGACGAACGCGTGGAACAACTTAGGGTTATTCCTGTTCGAGGTGGACAAAGGGGCGAAGGAGCATCGTGCGCAGCTGCAACAGCAGTCGTCGTTGCTTCCCGTGCAACTCCTCGACCCCGACCTCTGTTTTGAGCGTTGCGCGGTTCTGAATCCTCGTCACCGTTTCGCGTGGAATCACCTGGCCCTGGCGGTGACGGGTCGGGGCGAAACCGAGGTGGTTTTCCACTGTCCCATCGAGATGGGTCGAACGTTTCGGTTTCCCGACGGTTCGGACGTCTTCTTTGAGGGAGGCCGGGCGCCCGTCCTGCTCCCTGGGCAGTCGATCGTTCTGCCCGTCGCGACCTTGCTGCAATTGTCGCTGCTATGCAACTCCCCGAGTCATCCTACCATGACGAACATTTTTCGCTACACCGTCCTTCGCGATCGGACGTTGTCGCTGCCAATGATGTTCGGCCCCGAGTTGCAAGTCGCTCAAGAAGAACAAGCCGCGTCTTTGTTTCTGGCGTTTCCTGACGTATTCAAACTCAACCAATACGTCATCGACCCACGGTGGCCGCAGCTCGACGAAACAACGCTTTGCGTCGCGGACGACGACGCACCTCGAGTCGAAGTCAACTTCACCCGCGCGGATTTGCTGCGGCGTCGACTCAAAATACTTCTCAGCGATCCTGTGTCGTTGCCCTATCGCCTGCTTTCAACAAACGTTCCCGGGGTAACCGGTCGGCCCGCTGCGGCGACGACGTTCGCCGTCATGTGCGACCTCGTCCTGGAATCCCTCCGACGAATGCTCTACGGCCGCTTACTTTCGGCATCGCGAGTGGACGTCGTATCCTGCATTCGAGAATGTTGGAGCGCCATCGCAACGGCCCTTGCCTACTTCGCCACGTTCGACCTCGCCGCGCAACGCAAATTTGTTGAAAATCCACCAGATGCCGAAGTCGAAGCGCGTGCTGGACTAGCCGCTCTATTGTGGTTGCTGGCCGTCTCGGAGGCGCGTATTGACCCTTTTTTGACAGCGGCTCCTCTTGCGCCCCCGTCGCTTGAAACCACCAATGACGCGATCGTCCTTCCGTCGCTGTTGCGGAATCCACCTTTGTACTTCGATCTCGCCGGAGGCACCACGTTTCCGTTTCCTTTGGCAACTCGCCTTGACGGCAACGGCGAAGCACAAGCTGCCGGTGGCATCCTTGACAGGGTCACGACCACGACCTCGACGTCCGCACAGCACATTTTGTCGCTGAGCACAGCGCTAGGTGCGTCGACGCGCATTTTACCACTCGCGCTGCATCTTCGGAGTGACAATGTCGCCATGTCGGACTATCGACGCTCACTTCGCGTCTTGAGCCGACTCGGCAACCCAAGCACTCCCGCCCGGAAAGGGCGCATCGTTTTTATCGTGGAAGACGGTAACATCCAACGCCGCGTGGCCATGAAAGTCACTAACTTGAGCTGCGCTGCGTTCTCGTCGGCGGTGCACGACGCCACCGCGAGCGGCATTCCCGAAATTGACGCACTCAGTCACGTGTCGTCCACTGGCGAGCAACTCGTGGCCCCGTACCATGTCGATCGCTGCTTGCCCGACTCGCTGGGGGAAGTCGATTTCAGCATTGAAGAGCTGCTCGCGTTAGTCGAGCCTGGCAGCATGCGCGACTATCGTCTGCAACATCTTGACGAAGCACAAGCGGCGGACGTGCGCCTGGCGCTCATGAGTCGCCTATTCACGTCCACCGAACTGGTATGTATCTACATGCCGCTTTACGCGAGCAGCAACGTCCAGGATGCCCTCTGCGACGTGTCCACGGATGTCACCATCCCGGAGCGGATGCGCCTCGTGCGCAACACGGCTCAGGCGATGCACTTCCTCCATTCCAGCGGCATCGAACACGGAGACATCAAGCCACAGAATCTGCTGCTGAGCGAATGGCCACCCGCCGGACAACGACTTTCCTGGTGGGCAAAGGGCCAATCAAGGGCGTCGCTGTGCGACTTTGGCGCCTCTCGTTCTCGGATCGATGGGCCTGCGGAGGTCATGATGTTCACGCTACTCTACGCGGCTCCAGAAATACGGACGGCGGCGAGGCTCCGAACTCTTGTCACGAAAGCGGGACGACGCAGCGCCGATGTGTACAGCGCCGGTGTGACCTGCTTGGAAATTTTGACCCGCAAGCGAGGCCGCGTACGGTTCGCGGCTCTGTGGGATCATGTTTACGTGACGAACGTCATCGCCGATTGCCTCCATCCTCTACCTCAGCACCGGTGCCAAGCGGCCTTCTTGTTGAGCCAGTTCAGCATTCGTTTGCTACAACAAGGGGCGAATGCGCCGCACGACGGTGATCGCCCCGCGTCAACAAACACGATGGCGGCGGCGGCGGCCGGAACGGGGGAAATAGAAGCCATCGATGAGGGTTATCGTGCGCTGTGCGACTCGGTCGATCGCATGAAGCGAGAGTGCAAACGAGTCAGTCTCACTCAAGCGACGCTGCGTCACTACATGGAGTGTCGGAGAGCGTGGCAGGGTACGCACTACCGTCGGTTGGTGGAGTTGCTGTCCACGTTTCCCGAGCCCCGCCGGCAGCTGCGGAAAAGCGCTCCTTCCGCCACCGCCGCGACGGACGGCAGAGACATTTCTCACATCATTTCTGCCCTCCTGTCCGTCGCCGCACACAATCGTTCGCGTGTGGAGCAATGTAGCTCCTCGAGTACAGGCACCGACCGTAGTTCCGTCACCGGCGGTTACAGTGCGTCGCGTCGTCCGGGCGTGTCGGTCGCCAACGTCTCGCAAACGATGGAGCAGGAGCTAAATCACCGGCTGTGTCTGCCGCTGGTGCTGTTCCGCATCGCGGAATTAACTCGGGCTCACTACGGCGTTTCCCGGCCACCGGACGTTTCACGCTCGAAGTTGTTTGAAGCGTCGCTTGAGGCTGAGCAGCGCGTTGATCCGAAACGACCCGTGAACATTAGCGACCACATACAGCAGTTTGCCGCGATGTTAGTGGACGACGGGGGGATGGTCAAAACTGCCTACGAGTATCACGAGGTTCCCCTCGCCGACGAGGCAAGCGCCCTGACCTTATTCGACCGAGCCTGCCAGGCGTGCACGCACGGGCTGGATGGGGCAGCGGCCGGGACCGCCGCATTGCGACGACGGAAGTTCGTCATTGTGTTCGCGGAAATGCAGTATCGACTCGGCGCTGGCAACGACGACGAGCAGCAACAAAGCCTCCACTACTATCCAAGAGTGGTTTGCCGTGACGTCACGTCACCACTCGGAGAGGATGAAAAAAGTCGAAAGGCCGCTGGTGAGCTCGTCGTGCACGCGTTGCTGGCTGAGCCGTGGGGCATCATCGACGCATCCCGCGACGATGACCCCGGTCAGCCGGCGCTACCCCCTGACCGGTGGATGCTCGTTCACGACGTCATGGAGAAAACGCCGCCGTATTTTTTATCGCGAAATCACCACGCACCGCACATCTTCGCCTACGCGTTGATTGATTTCCCGAGCAAGGTCGCCATTGAACGGCTCTGGGGAACGTGGAGAACATCGGCGATGCATGACAAGGCAGGTGCACTCCCTGCTTCGTTGCAGCAACAGCGGTTGCCGTCGCCGGCGTTCAACGTAGTGCACGCCGCGAATAGCGAGTTGATCCATTCACCATTTCACACGGGTGTAGGAGGGCTTCAAGATGCCTTTGCGTTCTTGGACGAAGGCGACCCGGGTGATGAGCTGAGACTGGACTCTGGCTGTATGGTGACCCAAATTAAGGTGGCGAACGGATCCATGACGACTGCCGCCGAGAACCCTTATACGTTCGGAGCGGGGGATGCTGTGGTGCAACTGAGTCATGGTGGGGGTCTTGTCCGGGCCGATACCGACGTCATAGGCAGCCATGGCGAACATGATGTGGCCTACTCACCGACGCCACTGCTTTATGACGAGGAGAAATTCGGCGTTTTGTTTTCTTCCGATGGGCTTGTGCCCGACGAGCGGAGCGACCACGGCGACGCTGGCCGTCATGACGGGATCCCCGGACCAGGTGTGGATCGCCGCGCTCTTCCTTCGTCGCCCCCTCCTTCAGACCTCGTCACCCAGCTGGGCCGTCGTCATCGCGCCGTCCTTCCACTTCACCCTCCTTCGGCGTGGTAGTTTGCACACACGGACGCATGGTTTTTTTCCCCCCAAGCGCTGCCTTTGAGGGATCAAACAGCGTAAATGTTATCGCTTTTGGAGGGAGGATAGGAGCCGAACAAGCGCGTGACCCCTCGGTCCGTTCAGCACATACACACGTTAAAATAAAATCACTCACTTCCGATGTCGAACGCTGCTCGGCAGTCGGAGACGGACATCTACATTGCTCGTCTCGTCGGCAGTGGCGTGAGAGCGCCTCCAGCGTCGACTACCGCAAAGACGACGGTGATCTCTCCGCCCACGGGAAGTTCCACCACCACGGGGGCCGCGTTCCCGCTGCTGAAGGAGGACGTCCTCAACGATCGCTCCTTCCTATTCGCCTTCGCAATCTTTTGCATTATGGTGGCCGCAGCTCTGTTCGTCGGCATCATCTACAAGGACTGGCTGCCATTCGGTCTCTGGCCTCACATGTTCGCCGCCATCGTGGCCTGCGGCAGCGTGTTACTATTGTCTGCCGTTGCGGCCTTCTACGGCATCTTCGAACGCGACAGCGTTTGCGCCTTCTACTCTTCCGCGGCCTTGGGGATGCTTGCCGCCGCGGGGTTGTGCTTAAGCGTCGGGTTGTTCGCGGATGAGGGAATCGCGGAAAGCGCATCGCCTGTCGGCACCACGTGGATGTCGTCCTGCGCACCCGGCGGCAACCAGGCCCCCTTGTGCCAGTTGCAGTTTGCGCTAAATTGTACTGGATGGTCGCAGGCGTGCAATGGGAACATGACAACCGCAGATGGTTGTCCCAACGCCTGTGACGCCTCGCTGGCAGTGCAATCGACGACGTCGTGTCAGTCGCAAGTCGATGCGAACATTCACCGGTTCGCCCCTCTTGTATTCTTTTGTGGACTGGCGGCCGCCGTCGCGCTCGTTGCGGTCGCGGTCACGATGATCATCCGGCGTCGCGAAGCCTTCCGGGCCGCCGATGCGAGATACAAGGACCGCGCCTCACTCGTCTATAGTGGAGGTCCCCGAGACACGTATGGCAGCGCCAACAGCAACGAGGGTTTCCTCAATCGGAGCTCACGCTCGATCTAGCGGTGCCCCCCTCAAGTCGGCACTTCCGATGATGTGTTCGTCGTGGTAGTTCGTTCTTCGAAGGACGGAAAAAAATCTTTTGTCGTTTTTCTTGTGGCGGACGCAGCGGAGATGGATGCGGTTCTGTGTTATACCGTAGCGTGTGTTGTCACATGTGTGTACGTTTTGCGCCATGCCTAACCCAATCGTTTGTTATTCGAAAGCATTTCATCCCGCAACACAAAAAAGTCGATGGCTTCGCACTACCCTGGGATCGCGCTACTCGTTTCCATAGGATTCGTATCTATGGTTGCGGCGCAAAACGTGACCACGTCCAACTACAACCCCGACTTCGTACCTGGGCCCAACATTCACCTGAAGCAAACGCTCACGGACCCCACGGTGTTCATGCATCCCTGGTGGGCGACGAACATCACCGACGGGCAGCCCGATGGTCCCAATCAGACCATCGAGTTCATCACCACCGTCAAGTCGGGTGGGGCCATCTTTCTCGCCAATCCTGTTATCAGCTCAAACGGGTCTCTGTCCTTTCGCATCAAGGCGGACACGTGCGGCCTCGCGGAAGTGGAGACGCAAATCAAAGATGGGGGCAGTGTCTTGTGCCTCGACGACCTACCCCGCGGCCGCATTGTGCCCTGTATTTGCGTCCCAGACGTCGATTGTAGTCGGAGTAAAAAGTTTACGTTCACCGTGGAAGTCACGCCAATCAACCGCTGCCCCACGTTCAACGTCGCCACGCCGAGCATGACGGTGACCGAAGACATTGGATTTCAGCGTGCCAATAGCGCCATGGCAGGCGTGTCGATCGGGGGCGGCTGCGATCAGAATCAGCTCTTGTACTGGGTCGCGAACGTGGACAACAAGGATCTCTTCTCCGTGCGTCCCTCCGTCGAGTACTCGGGACCCCCTGCCAACACGGCCAACTTAATCTTTCAAGGTGCGGCGGCCAAATCGGGCACCGCCCTTGTGGACCTGCGGCTCACGGACGACGGCCCCACCATCGACGGGGGTTGCAACGCTGCTAACTGCGATCCACCCACAAAGTGCCAAATTCGCATCACCATCACGAAGATCAACGACCCGCCCACATACGTGCGAGTGGGCGACACGACCGTTCAGGTCGATGAGAACAGCGGTCGCTACGTCGACGCCGGCTGGGCCACTCAGTGGCTCCCGGGAGACGGATCCGATGAAATCGCAGAGCAAACGGTGCAGTTTACCGTCACTTTCACCAACTCCGCGTGTTCCGCGCTATTCTCGGAGCAACCCACGGTTTCGAACGTCAATGGCGATTTGACATTTACACCGAAAACGGACTACAACACCGATCAAGTGTCGCCGACGTACTGCGACGCCGACATTGTCATCAAAGACAGCCTTGGCCTCGCGGGCTGCACCGTGGGCAGCACATGTCAGACGGTCAGGATCGTGATCAAGCCCGTCAACTCCAAGCCGACGTACGAGGTCACTTCGGGGGATATTGTGGTGTGGGAAGATCGCTGGGATCTCGATCCTACCCCTGCGGTTCCAGGGTATAGTCAAGCATCGTGGGCTCGATCCATCTCGCCGGGTTCCGTGAGGGAGGCAGCGGCGCCGGAGAGCCAATCATGGACGTTTCAAACGACCGTGGGGAACAACGCCCTCTTCAACAACGGGACGGTGCAAGTCTCCACCGGCGGCACACTCTCCTTCCAACTGCAGCCCCACAAGAATGGTCAGTCGACAGCGCGAGCGACGATCGTGGACTCGCTTGGTCTCTATGGTACCACCACGGACTTCAACGTGGTCGTCCTGCCCGTGAATGACCCGCCCGTGTTCACTGTCGTACCCGTGCCCCCAGCTACCATCAAGATGAACGCCAATGTGACCGTGATCAGCCCTTTTCTGTCTAACATCGCGCCAGGACCGGCCGAAGCCACGGACGAAATCGATCAGGACCTGAATCTCGACGCGCAGTGCGTCCCCTCCACGTTGTGCGCTTCCAAGCCTCTGCTGCGCTGGATCGGGCCGTCGTCGGCGGAGCTCGTGTGGCAGCCGGCGCCCTTCGTCGCAGGCTCCGGCTTCATCAACGTGACGGTGGTGGACAATGGGGGCACCGACCGGCGTGGGAAGGACCGCACCATGCAGTCGTTCCCCATCGTCATCACGGGCGTGAATCAGCCACCCGAGGTGACGCTCACTCGCCCCTCCATCGCCCTCTTGGAGCAGAGTGCCATCACCCCGTATGTGTATCCAGGGGTCATCAGCGTCGCAAGCTCGGGAGTGGGCGAGGCGGCCGGGTCGCAGACAGTCACACTCTCCATCTCGGCCTTCACCGATGCGGTCCCTACGCTATTCGCGTCGGCTCCCACGCTCGCTCAGAATGGCACTCTGGCGTTCCAGCTCGCCGCCGATGTCTACGGCACCGCGACCGTTGTCGTGACGGCATCCGACAACGGCACGCCTCCGCTTTCTGTCACGCTCGCGCCGATCGTGTTCTCAGTCGCCTTGGTCAACCGGGCTCCCTTTTTCAACGTGTCGTACCCTTTGACCAATGGGACGCTTCTCGCGTGCCCTGCGGACAGCGTGGCACCGTGCTCGAAGTCGTTTCCTGGTTGGGCCACCGCCATGGCCGTGGGGCCCGTGTCGGAGCAAGGGAAGCAAACGTTGAGCTTCATTATCGACACATCCAACGTCGGATTTCTTTTCTCGTCCGTGCCGACGATCGATCCAGTGACGGGGACATTGGCCGTGCTTCTGAATCAAGGGGCGAACACTGTGGCCACGGGTCCCTTGACGATGACGGTGACGCTCAAGGACACCGGCGGCACCGCCAATGGCGGGGTCAACGTCTTTTCCAAGTCCGTGCTGGTGTCCGTGCCGACGGTGGCCACCGTGCCTCGTTTCACGGTGTCACCCACACCCGTCCGGACCCTAGAAAATACCATCGAGATGCAATCGGTGGTCAACTGGTTGTCGGGAATTGACACTGGCAACAGCGCCCAGCCGGACACGAGCAAGCTGGCCATCTCCATCGTGGCAACGCGCAAATCCTTATTCACCATTCAGCCCTACCTCAATATGAGCTCCACCACGAGCGCGACGCTCTTTTACGCCGCCGCCCCGTTTGAATCGGGCTCGACGTCCCTAGCCATCATCGTGCGCGACACCGTGAGCGGCCTCCAAACCATCGGCGAAGGGACCATCACGATTGTATGGGTCAACCAGCGTCCCAGCTTTGACTGGGCTGGCTCCGGTGGGGGGTCGACGGGCATGTCCATTCACGTGCGTGCATTTCAGGACACCAGCGGCGACATTAGTCGCCAAGTTGCGTCTAACATCTCGAGCGGACGAGGTGACCCAGCGCAGGGCTTGAGTTTTTCGATGAGCTGCACGGTGTCATCTCCGGCTGGCGGCATCCTCTTCGCCTCGTACACGCCCGCTGTGGACGCCAACGGCACCATGAAATTTCAGCTGCAGCCGCTCGCCAAAGGACGCGCTGGGTGCACGCTGCGCTTGCGGGACGACGGTGGCGTTGAAAATGGGGGCACGGACGTGACGGACCCGGTCAGCTTCGACGTCATCGTCGATGCCGTCAATCACGCTCCGACGTTCACCCCGGGTGCGTCACAGGTGTCCGTCTTACAGACAGCTCCATCGGCGTTGATTGCGCGGTGGGCTACGTTGATATCGGTGGGGCCAACGGACGAAACCGAAGGTCAAGCGGTTTCATTTGAAGTGTCTTGTGATACGGTTGCTCTCTTCTCCGTCTTACCCGCCGTTTCCGGCACCACGGGCGATCTCACCTTTGCGCCGGCGGGCAACACGAGCGGCGTGTCCTACTGCACGGTGGCCGCCATCGATTCCGGGCCGCGCACGCCGTCGCCGCCGCATGTGTACCGCTCAGCGGCTCAGTCGATTCGAATCGCGGTGCTGTTCGTCAACCAGGCGCCGACATTTACACTGCTCAACCGTAGCTTGTCCCTATTCCGGGGACAGTCATTTTCCGGCGTGGTGGCCATTGACGCATCCGCGGGGCCGCTTTGGGAAGCAAACCAAACGGTGCGGTACGAAGCACGCGCGCTGACGAACTCGCTACTGTTCAAAGGTGCCATCACGATCACGCATGCGGGTTTGTTGCAGTTCCGATCTGACGAGGCGATCGCTTCCGGCGGCGTCTCGGAAGTGAGTGTGTGTGTGGTCGACAACGGCGGCACGGCCAACGGCGGATCCGACACGCTTTGCCGATCCATTTCTGTTTCCATTTCGGCATCGCTGCTGCAGCCCGCCATCAGTGGCAGCAACACATCTCTCGTGCTGAAGCAACGGGCACCCCAGACAACCATCCCCGGCTTCCTCAAAGTGCTGACGTCGGTGAACGATCCGCAAATGGCTACGCTCAGCGTCTCCGTGATGTCGCAACAAGCCATGCAGGACGCTGGTTTACCTGCACCGCGGTGCACCAATACGGATTTTCTGGTCCAGCCCGCGGTCTCCATGGCAGCGGGTGGTCAACTCACGTTTCAATTCACTCAAGCCTTTTACGGGTCATGCCGCTTCACTGTCGCTTTCACGGAAACCACCGGTTTAACCGCGACCGTGAACGTGTCAGCCACCGTGCTCCAGGTAAACGTGGCACCGTCGTTTTCCCCGGGCCCGAACGTCAACGTCCCGGCGCTAGCTGGCGTCGTTCAGACCCGTGTTGCCTGGGCACGCGATGTGACTGTCGGTCCCTCGGATGAATCCACGCAAACGACTTCCTTTCGCACGCGGCTGCTGACGTCTAGCGCCGCCTTCATCCCCACGGGCCTCCCAGTTGTCTATGCGAATGGAACGTTGGCCTTCGCGTTGGCCGCCAACGCGCCGACTGTGGCGTCGTTCGAGGTCTCACTCGTCGACAACGCCGGCACCCTGAACGGCGGTGCAGACACATCCATCCAGGCAGTCGTGACGATCACCGCGTTGGGGATCAACACCGCACCGCTGTTCGACAGTCTTTACAGCGCGGCAGCACTCACAAGTAGCGGCGTTGGCAATCAAAGTTCCTCAGCGGCTGGGTCGTCCCTTCCCGCGGCGGTAGCGGTGTCCGAAGGCTCGGGGGTGAACGTCGTCCGAGGGTGGGCGAGGAACATTCGCGTCGGCAGCAACGACTGGGAAACGCAACAGCAGACACTGACGTTTCTCGTCACGCCCAACAACACGGCCGCCGTCGCGACCCTCCCCGCTCCATTCGTCGATCCGGCGACGGGCGATTTCAGTTTTACACTCGTGACGACCTTCGTCGGCGTCGTGGAATTTTCCATGCAAGCGAGGGACAATGGAGGCCGCGACAACGGCGGCAACGACACCTCGTCGCTGGCGACGCTACTCGTGCAATCCCTGTCAGTGAACCACGCCCCGAGCGTCGTGGTGGCCGTCAGTCCCGTCTACTTGTCGCAAGGCCTGGCCACCCTGATCGACCCTTTCTTGGTGGACGTGGCACCCGGCCCCGCGCATGAGGCGTATCAGAGGGTCTCGTTACAACTGCGCTTCGCCGCCGACGCATCGTTGCTCGCTCAGCAGGCCTTCGAGCTCATCGAGCTCAGGAACGCCATGTCGCTTGCACCCGGAGCGCAAGCGTCGCTCGCCGTGATTCCGCGGGCGGCGTTCACCGGGTCGGTGAAAGTCACTGTGGTGGCGACGGACGATGGGGGCACGGAGCGAGGAGGGGTCGCCTCGTCCACCACGGACGTCACGGTCACCATCCTCCGACGTAACCGTCCCCCCGTCGTCAACGTTTCGAGCACGGTGATCTACTTGTCCTCGGCATTGGCGCCCAAGCTACCCGACGGTGCCCCAGTCGGTACCCGCGTGGTCAAGTTGAATGCCGCGACGGGGGAGTTCAGTGTCCCAGGATTGCTGACGGGTCTGACGAACGGGGGCGAGGCCGACGAGACGGTCGCTCTGTCCGTCGCGACGGGAGGTGACGCGGCGAGTCTGTTTGACTCGGCCGTCTCCTTCGACACTGTCGCCGCCGGCGGGACGCTGCGAGGCAAGCTGTCGGAGGCCGCGTTGGATCGTGCGGGCAGGGAGGCGGTGGATGTGGCCATGACGGTGATCGCCAAGGACTCTGGTGGCACGACGAATGGCGGCGTCGATACGACCACAATGACTCTGACCTTGACCGTGATGAGACGCCCCGCGCAGCCTTCGGTGACGCTCGCCTCCACCATGGGGCAGTCGGCCGCCATCGTTCTTCCTGGTAGCGTGGCGGTGACCACTGCGCCGTTGCTCCGCGTGGCCGTGTCCTCGGAAGCCGCGACCGCGCGCGTAGTGCAAGCCTTTGCGTCGAATCAAGCCAACAATGCCTCCGTCTTGTTCGCCGTGCGTGTCGAGGGCACGACGAGCACCATTGCCGCCTCGCTCGGCAACGTGGCGATCCATCCGTTGACCGGGGAACTCACCATCACGACGAAGTCGTCATCGACGCCGGCATCCGATCCCATCCGCGTGTACATCATCGCGACGAACGCGGACGGCGCCGCGCAGGAAGGGCTGGTATTCATGTCGGTGGTCGTCCCCGCGGCGGCGAGAGTCACGCTCGCGCAAGATAGCACCTCGTTCCAGGTGGACGTCTTCCGTCAGGGTGTTGCGTCCGTGTTTGGGGTTACCATCGCCCAGGTCGTCGTCACGCGTGTCACATTTGGCAGCGTTAACGTCGACTTCTACATCGACGGCTTGCAGCCGGCCATGACCTCCGCCTCGTTCACGCAGAAGGTGATGAATCCGTCCGACCCTGCCAGTGCCATTGTGCCCGCGGTCGTGACCGCCACGCCGCTGGACGCGTCGTCGTCGGGTGCGAGCGGCAATCCGACAACGTCACCGTCGCCCACGACGACCACGTTGAATCCCATCGCTTCCGTCCCGCCGGAGCCTTTCAGCCGTGCCTGGGTGGACGCCAACCTCACCTGGATTATAGTCGGTGCTTGTGTGATCCTCGTGTTGATCATCGTGATCGTGGTCGCCTGCGTTTGCTGTCGAAAGAAAGGGCAAGATGGCGCGCCTTCGGCTGCCGGCAGCGGCGCCGAGGGGTCGACGAGCCGCGGCGCGAAGTCAGCGGCTCGAGCGCCGGGTGACGATGGCGAGGAGGCCGAGGAGGAGTTCGATGACATCGGACACCCCGCCGCCGCCAATCCCGTTCGTGGCGCCTTTGCGGCCTCCTCGTCGGCGCAGCCGCACCGACCACGGCAAACGGTGCGATCGGACCCGCAGCGGACGGGCACCGTTTACAGTCCTCACGAAGGAGAGTTATACAGTGCCTATGACAACGACGACGACATCCCAGATGAAGGGGATTTTCTCGACGTGGATGTTGACGAGCCTAGGTCGTCCAGGACCACGCAGCAGCACACCGCCATCGACGTACGGTCGCAACCCCGCCAGCGCTCCGCGTCGCTTGGCCGCTGGCAGTCGCAGAACGACCCGGATGCCAACCCCATCGAGCGTCAGTCTTGGACGGGCTCCTCAGGGGCTGCAGGACGCAGTCGCGTGGCTGCCGGGCCGTCGCGCTGGGACTCCACCACCAGGGCGTCTCGTCCGACAGCGCGACCGCCCGGCGGCGGTATCGCGATCAACTATTATTGAGACCACCGCTCCTGGAGGACACGGATTCCCCCCTCTCTCTCTATGATCAGTGCAACCCCCTTCCCCTCCCTTTCTGTGATGTCCCGCCGGCCGGTTCGTTGTACACCCCAATCTTTGCGCATCCCGAGCAAGCTGTGGAAAGTGAGGTAGATCAGCCCTCTCTCTCGCACGGCTCCCCGGTCGCGCCTCGGCGGCTTTTCCTTCACATCGAGTTGTTTGCCCTTCCTCGTTGGAATGCATGTGAGGCCGTGAACTTGAACTGGGTGACCACGGCTACCTTGGTCGCTTCCTTGTCTCAAACATTGCCAACGTAACGTTTGACCCCTCCTCGTTAAGCGAATAACAGCAGCTGGTACTCCATCGTCGTTGCCCACGATGAGTGCGACGAAGTCTCCCGGGCCGTCGCTCGCAGCCGACCCTGCGGCACTGCCGCCCCCGCACGACCCATCCGCCCAAGAAATCGCGCGCGAGGAAGAGCCTGTCGCGGGCAACTCGGCAGCCGATGATGCCGCTCAGAGACTCGTCGAGACCTCCATTGCGGGTGAAGCGCTTGCTCAGCAAATGACGGAGGAATGCTTTCAGCGTTTGTTAGAAATTGGGCTCCGGCAGCCCGTGCTACGCAACCCCATGCGGGGCGTGTCCGTCGATATCCTCCTCCGCATGGCGGGGAAGGACGACCACACCTTCACCGCAACCGCCGCGGCCGATGTGTCGCACCCGTCGCACACAACCGTCATGTTGCTGAAGCGCCTCAACGAGGAGTACCGAGCGGCGACCATTAACTTACGCGACGAGTACGAAGATGCCATCGCAGCCCGCCGCCGCGCCCATAGCCAAACACTGGACCTGATACGAAAAAAGCACGCACTGTCCATCGGGGCTGCCTTGACGCAGCATCATGCCGACGTGGACACCGCGCGGCGGGAGTTTGAGATCGAGAACAGCAGTGCCGCGGACCATGCCAAGAGCGAGGAGACGCTCTTGAAGGAAATTGAAGACATTGAACACAAATTGCTTCACGCGGCGACAAATGCGTCAGCTGGCGGCAACGCTTCCTTCTCCAGCTCCGATGGGAAGGGTGCGCCAGGGCAAGGCATGTCGCAAAAAGAACAGGGCGAGCTCACTACAACCCGACGGCTTCTCGTGTACTGGAAGTCGCGCTACCAGGCTTTGTGCGCGTCGATGAACACGAACGAAGAGGAGTTGCTCGCGACGACGACAAAAATCGACGAAATGAAGAAGCTGATGAAGCAAGAGCCGACGCACATTCAACGCGTCTTGACCGAACTGCGAGAGTGCGAAACGCGTGAACGGCTAAAAACTGAATCCTTTCGCGTCCGCTACGTGCAGGAATGTGTGAAGCGAGGCATCCCGCCGAAGGAACCACGACTGGTGCCGCATCAAGAAGCCCGCAGCGGCAGCCAGCAGGGGTCGCGGCAGGGCAGTCAGGTCAACACACCGCGAAGTCGCCGCTCTAGCCTGATCACATCTCCGCCGCCGCAGGGGGCCGATGGCCAGGCCGGTGTGGACGACAGTCAATCTATCTGCAGCGACCGCCACTCGGCGGCGGCCGCGAGCGAGTCGGCGGCAATGCAATCTGTGGCGGGGATTCTGAGGTCTGTTGGAACATCCAGCGCTCGAGACGCCACCACCAACAATGGGGGTGGGGGCGGCGACGAGGAATCCGGCTCCCACGGCCGTGATCGGCCGCCGCTCCGGGTCTTCTCATCGCTCGGTCCGCGTGACGCACGGGTCATGGCCGGCTTGAAGAAGCTGCAACTGCGCGAGGAGGAAGAAGCTGACTTGCGACGCCGCATCGAAGAGCACAACAACGAAATTTCGGTGTTGACGCAGCTGTTGGAAGAAGCGCAGGCGAAGTATGCCGTCGCCGCGGGGAAGGTGGCGGGCGCCACCGCGTCGATCTATGAAGAAATTGTCTCCTTGCGCGCCAAGTTGGATGTCGCGGAGCTCGAGGCCATTTCCCGAAAGGCGGATGCCTGTGAAGAGGAGATTCGGCATGCGTCGGTCGTGGTGCAAGCAACCATGGAGGCCGAGAAAGAGGCCGTGTCGTCCCTCGAGCGATCCGAACAGGTCAGCCGATTCTTGCGAGAAAAGGATCTCGACGTGCTGCGCGGAGGGAAGCGCCTCCGGGCGGGCATGCCGGTGTCGGATTCGGAACTGTCCGACGCGCCCACGATTGACGTCTCCCTGCGTGTGGAGGCACTGCTCTCGCAGCTGGAAGTACTGGACGCGGACCGTCAAGTGCTGCGGCACCAAGTCGAACGTGCTCAGCAGGCCATGCGTAGCTCGTCCGAGTACGTCGACCGCCGGCTGGGACTGTATTTCAGTGACCCAAACAACAGGTCGGCTCACTATTGAATGGCTGACTGGCAGGCACTCCCTCTTTCTGGGGGATCGATCGCAACCGTGAGGTCGAAAAGGAGAGGAGTGGGGTAGCGCGTTCCGTTGATCCCCTTCATTATTTGTTTTGCTGTACGTGATCGGGTGATTGAAACAGCAATTGGCAGGATGTGCAATAGTACGATTCTATGCGATCTGATCTTTCGCGGTGTGTTTGCGTCTCTTCTCCACCCAGCAAATGGTTTTTTTCCCCCGTCGCCGGAGCAAAGCCCTCAGAGGGGGGATCGCTATGATTGACTGACCGGCAAGCAAGATGGACGGTCGAGTCTTTCCCGACGCGAGCGGGGATGCTCTCGTCGACCCGTGGGATATTTATGATCTCGACGTCGATCAGCTTCAGCATCAACGGAAACTTTGTCGCGACATACTCCGTCAAGCACACGACGTGGAAGGTGTGACTAGAGAGACGGCGACCATCCTCGTAGAACTGATTGACAAGGAGTTGCGGGAAAGGGGTATTGCCCAGCAAATCCAAGAGCAGCTTACCACGGACGGAGCCTCGATTGGATCCGCGAAGGCGACGACGATGGAGGTCAACACGTTGGTGATCACTGAGTCGTCGCCGTTCACTGCGGATGCGAACCCTTTCGTGCAGGATCTGCGAATCGATGAGGGGAGTCGGGTGGGGGCAGATCCGTTTCCGCGACGGCCATCGTCTATCGATAGCGGCGGGGAGCGATTTGCGCCCGCGCGACAAGGGCCGCGGCCCTCTCGTGATTTTTCTGAACTGTCACCGAACAGCCGACCCACCGATGCGACCATGAAGGTCCCTCTTCCGAAAGATGGCATGATGAGCAACGCCGCGGCCGGTGCGCACGCTTTTCCCGTGACATGCAGCGTGCTCCCCAGTGTCGCGGCATGGCTGGCGTTCACCGAAGACGATGAGGGTGCCATCGCGCCAGCGATGGCGGTTGGCGGGAGCGAGCTCGGCCACGGCGCGATTTCGGTCGCCCCGCCGCCCCGGCGACCGCTGTGGGGCACCACGGCTTCCGCGTCGTCCTCGTCGGAGGACGGTCAGCCCCGCCGCCGGCGGCGGAGGGCCGCGCCAATCATGCGATCACGGTTGGTGCCGCTTGCGGCGGTTGCCAAGGGCAGCAGAGGCCAAGCGGCGGGGACGCTGGCCGTACCCATGGTGAGCATCGGCAGTTCGGGCCGCCGAAAAATGGAAAAGCAACGACGACAAGAGAAGCGGAGAAAGGAAGCTAAGGCCCGGCTTGGCGAGAAGCAAGGAGCAGCAGCAGCCAGTTATCGCACCGCCGGGCCAACTCAACGCGTGCCGGCTGCGGTTGCAACGTCCTCCGCATCGCGGCCTCATCGTCGGTTACCGCCGTCGTTTAGCACCGCCGCCACCGCAGTGGGAGGCCGGCGATTGACGCAATGCGAAAGCACCACAGCTTTGCAGGTTAGCAGGACGATCAACGACGACGACGACGTAGCCGGTCGAGTCGGCAGAGGTGAGCAGGTGCTCTCTAGCGCCACTCCTGAGCCGTTCGTGGTCACGTCGGCGGGCGTGGGATTCCAGGATCTCGTGATTCGGGCCTCGCACAGTGCAGGTTCGTCGCGAGCGATCGCGCCGCAATGTGTGCCACTTCCCTCCGCCGTCGCCGCTGCCCTTGTCACGTCGCCCGTCACAGGGCCATCCCGCGCGAAGGAGGAAGCACCACGGGAGACTTGCGTCCAGATCCCTGCGGTCACCCCTAGCGTCGATCTCGAACGAAACCAACGGCCGTCCGCGCCGCCCACCGGTGACGCCGATGTTCACGATGGGGCTTCGCCACGGGGCCAACAGGGTACCATCCTCGAGTCAACCTCGGCGGATCGCGGGAAGCGTCCACTCATTGATCGCGATGATCATCGCGGCATCGACGAGCCATCGACCGCCGCCGCAAACGACAACATCTCCGAGTCAGCAAGCAGTGGCAGGGATGAGGAATTAACAGACGACAACGAGGCGGACGAGGGGGAGGAGGAGGAGGACGAGGACGAAGGGTCGGGGGATCACGACGGCAGCAGTGGAAGCTCATCGTCGTCCGACGACGACGATGAGGGACATAATATCGATCGCGGATCGGACCCTGCAACGCCATGGCCAGAGCTTCAGGGCAGGCGTCGGATGTCAGATAGTCCGACGCGACACGGCAGCTCCACGGCCGCGGACGGTCACGCGCTCTCACCTGACCCGCGAAGAGCGGCCACATCGCTGAACGACGCGACCGCAATCGTGTCGCCGGGAAGCCGACGTACCAGCGTGACCTTTGTCGATGCCGCGGTCGTGCTCGAAACAGGTACGGACCCCGCCGCCCCGGATGCGCTTTCTCCCAGCACCGTCCGGCGGAATAGTTTGCTGCGAGAGGGCGCCGCCGTTGCGGCATCTTCGGCCTCGTCCTCGAAGCACCCTCTCCCGGGGTCATCGATGCCGGTGGCACGTGGCGCGGAAAAGGGCACTTTGCCACGGCAACGTGTGGTGGACCCGCCGCTCCCCGCGTGGCTGGCGGACGATGACGAAGACGCAAAAGAGAAGGAGGTCGCGAACCGAGGAGGGCGGCCAAACGAGCGTGGCGCCGGCTCGGCGCAGAGTAGCGGACCCACAGCCTCCGCGAAGCCGACGGGAGCCGTGAAGGGGCCGATCGCTGCGACGAGGCACCTGGTTTCAACCTCGGCGGCGGCGGCGTGGAAAGCGTTCTTGGCTTCTTGTTTCGTTCGCACGGACACCATGCGCCCCTGTCAACCAGCAGATTTACCCACCATCGTGGAATTTTTTCATCGTGCGATGGGTGAATTGGGAAAGGACTTTGTGCTATTCGCGAGCAGTAGTGACGACGACGTCGACGACGAGGACGACGATGAGTCGGCAGCGCTTTCCGTGAACGTCGCGCAGCAGTGCCCTGGTGCTCTATGCTACAAAGTGCAGCGATCCCGTGAAGAGGTGTACCAGCTGCTGACCTCGACGCTTGAGGGTGCAGAGGAAACCAAGTGGCTTTTGTCCATGGATAGCAGGCTGAACAACGACACCGCAGCGACGGCCTCGTCCACAGGTGCCGAGAAGGATCGTGACGCCGACGCGTCGACGCATTCTGGGCAACGGACCTGGAAGGTGCAGCTCCGACCCTGTCCGTCGCAACAACAGCAGAAACAACTCCGTGGTGCAGCAGCTCACAGTAGAAGCGATTCGACCGCAGCGGCGCAGGTGGTGCGGGACGAGGCGTCGCCCGAAGGCACCACCGTCCCCATTCGAGTGGGGTGGTTGGAACTCAGTGAGGCGCCCCTGTGGAATCTCTGGTGGTCATGGCGCCGCTCGGCGCCGAAGCAGCCGTTTTGGCTCGTGACGCAGGTCAGCAACCACATTCCACAGTCTGGGCAGCTCACGTCAAAGGATCTGTTGAAGGGCAATCTTCAGCGGCTGGCGAGCGGCCACGGCGCGGCGGCCGCCGCCTTCCGAATCATGCCGACCACGTTTTGCCTACCGCAGGAGTACGTCGCGTTCACCGCGCACATGGTGAAGCAGCGCGAGCGCATGCAAAGCTATAAGCGTGTCGCGAACAGGCATGCTGCCGACGTTGGGCCTCCCCCGGTGACTGGCGACAGCACAATCTTACTGCCACAGGGGGTCGACTATGTCGCGGAGGCCTTTATTCTGAAGCCGGTGGGCATGAGCCGCGGCCGGGGCATCACGCTGGTCACGAAGATCGAAGATATCGTTTACAGCGACGCGTGCGTGATCCAGGACTACATCGCCCGGCCACTGTTGGTCGACGGGTATAAGTGCGACTTGCGCTTGTACGTGGTGGTCACCCAATTCAGCCCTCTCGAGGCTTTCATCTCGCGCCGAGGCTTCGCCCGGATGGCGTCCGTCAAGTACTGCAGCGACGTCGAGGCCACGGCGGATCAGAGGTACATGCACCTGACCAACACAGCGGTCAGTGATGAAGCCAAGCTCGCGGGGGTGCACAACGCGTCGATGCAAGAAGCGACGAAGTGGCCCCTCGAACGGCTCGAAGCATACATCAACCGACAGTGGCGATCCGACCCCGGCCGCGCCTCCCTGCCAAACGAGGACCGATGGACCGCCACATGGCAACGCATTTGTGACGTCGTTATGCGAACATTGACGGCGGTGGAAGATCATATTCCGTGCTGTCCTTGCTCGTTCGAGCTCTTTGGGTTCGACGTCTTGCTCGACGAGCATTTGCGCCCCTGGGTGCTCGAGGTTAACGCCTCACCGTCCATGGAGGTGTCCACCCCTCTCGACGAAGCCACCAAGCCCGCCCTCATGCGCGACATCATCCGGCTGGTGGACCCCGTGCCATGCCACCGGAGTCGCATGCTCGCGGCGCTCGCAGAGGTCACCTCCGGGTGGAAAGCTCAAGAGTTTGGAGGTAGCAACAAAGCGAAAAAGCCGCCGGAACCTCTGCAGGGCCGCCGAGCCGCACCGGCGACCGGCGTGGCCGCCGCATCTACGCCGCCGTCCGACGAGCGCGATCCTCCCCCTACAGGCGACGAAACGGTCCTCCGGCATTGGATTTTCGGCCACCGGTGGATACGGGCGTACGGCGACTTGCCCGACCACATGGGGCAATTCGAGCGCATCGCGCCCTCGGCAGCGTATCAATTGGCGGTGAAGCAGAAGCGCGCCGCACGGTGATAGTTTTCTTCTTTTTTTGATCTCAAGGCCCGTAGGCGTGGAGGCCTTTACAGCGGTGAGGAGCAGTACCACAAGTGGTAACGAGTCGGCTCTCGCGCACCAGTCAGGACACGTGACCCCTCCGTGGCCATTCGTCAAGTATTTTTTGTAGAAATTTCACCTGACCTTCCCCCGATTTCTCGGACACAGAGTTAAGTT
>ERZ1292633.1769-Hain-H41-02um-R1-1769-length-22921-cov-7_pt1 | contig 22921 bp, 25 predicted proteins | sample MGYA00564406_ERZ1292633 | MGnify/ENA primary metagenome ERZ1292633 (study PRJEB36523, sample SAMEA6512639) | groundwater metagenome | collected 2019-01-08 | study: AquaDiva: Metagenomics assemblies of 32 groundwater samples
CATGTTTTGTGCTGGAAACGCCCAAAGGCCACCTGATGGTGGATTGCGGCATGCACCAGGGGGAGCGCATGTGTTCCAAAAAGAATTTAGAAGCGTTCGGTTTTACGCCGGCCCACATTAACGCTGTTGTTGTCACCCATGCCCATTTCGATCATACTGGTCGTTTACCGGATTTAGTGAAGCAAGGATTTACGGGCAAGATTTTTATGACGCCGCCTACCAAGGCGCTCATGCAGATCGTTCTTGAGGATTCGGTGCATGTGATGGCGGAGAATGCCAAGAAGTGTGGCGATCCCGTGGTGTACGAAGAAAAAGATTTAGAAAACATGCTGGAGTCGGTCGTCACCGTGCCCTACCATCACGCTGTTCATCCTTTCGAGGGAGTCACCGTAGAGTTTTACGATGCTGGGCACATTTTAGGATCGGCGTTTATTCGTGTGACGGTTGACGACGGGGGAGTAACGAAATCCCTCATCTTCAGCGGTGACATTGGGAACGACGATGTGCCGATTCTTTCCGACACCGAAGCGCGTCCGGAATCCGACGTCGTGATCTGCGAGGCAACGTACGGCCAAGGAGATCATGAGCCGGTTGCGGCACGCGAACCAAAGCTCGCCGAGTTCGTCAAAAAAATAATCGGTCGCGGCGGTACCCTGATGATTCCAGCATTTTCGGTGGAACGAACGCAGGAACTTCTCTTTGCCCTCGACCAGCTCTTGCAACGTGGTGAGATTCCTTCTGTCCCAATGTACCTCGACAGCCCGCTCGCGATTCGAGCCACCGAGTTATACCGTCATTTCAATGAGTATCTTTCGTTCAATCATCCGGCGGCACCAGGAAAAGATGGCGACTGGTTCCGTTTCGCGACGCTTACCGAAACATTATCGCCAGACGCATCGAAGATTATCAACGATGACAAACGACCGAAGGTGATCATCGCCGGAAACGGTATGATGACCGGCGGAAGAATCATGCATCACCTTTCACGGTATATTGATAACGAAAAAGCTGGTTTGCTCATCGTCGGATACCAAGCAAAGCATACACTCGGCAAAACAATCCAAAATGGCGCATCAGAGATCTCGATTTTTGGTGAGAAGCACGTTGTTCGCGCAACCGTGCTCACGATCGATTCCTTCTCGGCGCACGGCGATCAAAAGAAGCTCACGAAGTTTCTCCGAGGGACGAGTACGCTACCAAAGAAAGTTTTTCTTGTGCACGGCGAAGGACCGACAAAAGATATTTTTGCAGATCATCTGCGATCAGTGTTGAATGTTGATGTGGAAGTGCCAAGAGTGATGCAGACGTATGAGATTTAGTGAAGAAACGGTTAAGATGGTTAAAGTGGTTAATCGGCAGATTACTGCCTCGGTTAAGAGAGTCAGTACTCTTTCATTTAACCGCTTAACCGTCTTAACCGCTTTGATCATTATTCTCTCTGCCCTCCTCGTCCACGGCCGCCACTTTGCAGCATCATGGGCTGGGGGAGAGGGGTATCGGTCACGAACCGGGGTGGTGACGGTTGAGTATGACGATCGACCGGAAGCAACATGTGACGACGTTGATGTCTCAAGGAAAAATATTCTGACGTGTTCGGGGGAACGTCGAAAGATTACGTTTGGATCGTCGACGATCTGGATAGATGAGAATACGGCACTGGTGATCACTAACGACCGTGAAGGATCGGAGAGCCTCGCCTTTTATACCGGTCGAATCGTCGTGAACGGACCCGTCACTATTCAAGCTCGTGATCTTGACTTTTCAACGACCGGATCAATGACGCTGGTGAATTACGGATGGTTGCAGCGTATTGATGCGTTGGTGACGGAGGGGATCGGTGTGATGAACCTCGAGGGAGCAGTGACATCCCTCGATTCTGGAAAAGCAATGAGTTTTGATACAGTGCCACCGTATGACACTGCAAAGAGCATCGACTTCAACACCTCGATCGAAAGCATCAACGCCTTTTACGATTGGGCAAAAAACTAAGCAGATGCATCGCATCGTTTTTGCGTGGTTCAAAAAGAATGGACGCGATTTGCCGTGGCGACGAACGAGTGATCCGTATGCAATTACGTTGTCCGAGATCATGTTGCAGCAGACGCAAGTTGATCGAGTCATTCCAAAGTGGCGAGCGTTTCTTGTGGCATTTCCAACCTGGAACGATCTCGCATCGGCAAAAACGTCAGACGTCCTTCGGCTATGGCAAGGGCTTGGCTATAACCGTCGTGCAGTGATGCTCCATCGTCTAGCGAAAGATGTCGTCGCGAATGGAGGAGAACTTCCGCGGGAGATCGAGGAATTAAAAAAGTTGCCGGGAATCGGTTTATATACCGCACACGCGATCGCCGCATTCGCATTTCGTAACTCGGAAGCAGCACCTGTTGATACGAACATTATTCGAATCCTCCGCCGTATTTTTCCTCGGCAGAGCAAAGATTCAAAATCGATCCAACAGCTCGCCCAGTGTGTTGCGCCGAGCGATGGTTGGACGTGGAATCATGCGCTGATGGATATCGGAGCGTTACACTGCAGTGCTCGTCATCATGTGTGGGGACTGTGTCCACTCGCGCCACTGCACGGATCGAAGCCGAAGAAAGAATTGTGGCTCGTCAAGAAGTCGGCAGGGAAGTTTGAAGAATCGGATCGTTATTTTCGAGGACGAATCGTTGATGCCCTTCGAGAACGTTCACGATCGCGTTCTTCATTACGTCATTTAACCGTCTTCACCGCTTTAACCGACCAACGTTTTGCGACACTCGTAAAAAGGATAGAACGCGATGGCGTCATCGTGACCAACAATGGTAAAGTAATGCTCAGTGGTGACGAATAAAATGTATGAAGATCAATCTGTTCTGTGGTGCCTGCACCTACGCAGTATCATCATTGATTACGCACAAAAAGTAATATGGCTCTTCTGGAATTTTACGGTGACACTTGCCCACACTGCGTTTCCATGAAACCAATGATCGTTAAGGTGGAAAAAGATTTGGGTATGACGATTGAAAAGCTGGAAGTGTGGAACAACGATGCAAACGCTGAGAAACTTTCCAAAATTGATCGGGGACTATGTGGCGGTGTTCCGTTTTTTTATAACGAAGAAGCAAAGACATTCATCTGTGGAGCAAGTGACGAGGAGACGGTGAAGCGGTGGGCACAAGGCGGCAAAGGTGATGGGATTGGCGAAGCATTGAAGGACTAACGACTATGCGAATCGCTGTAATCATCATGGGGATGATCGTGATGGGTGCAGGATGCACGAATCCTTTTGAGCACGCGGAACCGATGTCGGGAAACGACCTTGCTATCGAGGCTGGACTGAAGCTGGAAATCAATCCCTGGATGCCGTTTTGGCAAACAACACCATCTGAATATACTTCGGTGACCATTGATGCGTGGGATGCGACGGTGGGGACGTCAAAAATTTCGTGGATGGAATTGCAGGTTACTGATGCCACAAATACTGTCGTCACGGGTTCACTAACCACTGATGCACTTTTGAGCGCAGAACGTATTTCGTTGCCCACGTTTTGGACTGCCGGCGACGTGGATGTGTCGGGCAAAGAGAATAGTGTGCTCTGGATTTCTCAAGCGCAATACAACGAACTAACGACAACCTCTTCCACACATATCGAACTTGGACTCTTTGATTCAACCCTTTCGGATACTGTTTCCATGGCAGAAGCAGTACGGAATGCCATTGCTGCGATTCAAGGACGAACACAAGATCCGAACAATGCACTTGATGTGACGAAAGTGGAATTCGATCCGGCGGTGAGTACCTATCGCGTCGCCATCGATGGGAGCCTGAAAGAGATTGACGTTATCACGGCCCGCAACGCATTCGCGACATACACCATCCTCAAAAACGAAAAGAACCCACTCGTTCTGCAAATTGCAGTGCGGCCGTGGGCTCTTGGACTGGGGATGTTTACGAACTTAGAGGAACTAAAGAAAGCGATCGGATACAAAGTCACACGAATCACTCGACCTATTCCATCCGTTCCACCCAGCGTGGATCCACTGCCACATTCAGCTGAAGGAAGTACTTCTTCCCCGTAACCGTTTCCAGTTCGCGGCGTGTGGACTGACCGATTTCTTTGATGCCCCGTCCGCCGGCACCGATGATCATCGGCTTGTAGCGCTCGGAGTGAGTGAAAATTGTGGCGTCGACGAAGATGACGCCGTTGCCTTGTTCTTTGAGATCGTTCACCTCGACATGAGTCGAATAAGGGACTTCTTCGCGCAAACGGAGGAAAAGTTTTTCGCGAATCAATTCCGCAAGCCATTCCTTGTTCTCCATGTTCGTCATCTGAAACTCTGGATACAAGTATTCGCCGTCGGGCAATTGTTCCCAAATCCATTTTTCGATAAGATCCGTGTTCTTTCCTGTAAGCGCGGACACTTCGACGTAGTTCGTAAATTTCGCCCCAAGATCGCGGTAGTAGTCGATAAAATTCTTCGACGCTTTGTCGTCGATCTTGTTGATCACCAGGAGCTTCGGAATCGTTAAATGTTCCACCAATCGGAATGCCTGCTTCTCTTCATCTCCGATGTTGCGCGTTGGATCGACGATGTACATCGCGGCTTGGACGTCACGAAGGGAATCCTTGGCGTAGGCGTTCAATTTGTTCGTCAGGGTGTCGCGTGCCTTCTGCATGATTCCTGGAGTATCCACAAACACTGCTTGGCCCTGTGGCCGAGTGATAATACCCTGTACAGGACGACGTGTGGTTTGCGGTTTTGGTGTGGTAATCGCCACTTTCGTTCCCACCAACGTATTGATAAGCGTAGATTTCCCCACGTTACTTCGCCCCACGATCGCGATAATTCCTGACTTTGCCATACATGTAGGTGGTCAATCCTCCGTGACTCCGAGCGGTAGCAGGGAGTAGGGGAAAACAATAATGCTGAGATGTTAGCGAAATTTTCACTTTTGGTCAATGTATGACGCATTCACCGCACGACATTCAACGTTTGGTGACGATTGCCTTTGTGCTTGAGGCGCTATCAGAAAAAGAAGGATGCACCACACGCACGGTCGATCTTCCGGGGAAACCGCTCGAGGATTTTCTTATCGCCGGCATTAATGTTGGCCGTCACTTCCAGGCGCTGGCGGAAGATGTAGTTCGGGAAGGGGAGTCGGTGGAAATATTTCGTCATTTCATTCCAGCCCTTACGGATGCGAATAGAAATAAATCGCCGAAGTTTGTAAATTTTGGCTTGCTTGAATCGATGTTTACAACGGTCGCCGCACGGATGCTTACAACGTCGGGATCCACTGCCATCGAGAGAATGACGGACCTTACTGTTCGAGAAAAGCCGCGTGACGTTCATCACCTGCTTGATGCGCGCAAACGTGCATGGTCGACGTCGACGAATGAAGATAAACGGAATTATGACGATTCTTCATCGCGTGGCATTCGGTCGATTTCTGATTTCTATCGTCAGTTGATGCGTGAGTTTCCTTAAGACACCTCTCACCATCAATGGGGAAAACATGCTCATGAAGGATCTCCTATTCTTCGAAGAACGTATGAAGCGTTGCAGCAAGGTTCTAGCGTCCTTTCGACTATTCCAAAGATCCATCAGTCATTGCGCAAAGATTATCCGACGATGAGGATTGGTATTCTTGCAGACTACTCGGCAGCCGCGATTTTTTTGCATCTGAGTGATAAAGATTCTTTATAAACGTCGAAGGCGCCCCGACCGTGGTCGAGGCGCCCGTGTATATCCAGTCGTGTGCGCTGGCTCGCTATGGCCTTCGTCTCGCGGCGAAGGCCAGACCGTGTTCCTTCTCCAGCGCTATATGGAGTGAGCGCAGACGGTCGATTTCGCGCCAATCCTTCAGGGTGAGGGGTTCGTCCTCTGGCGTTGATTCGTCCATCTGATGCCTGTCCGCCCTGGCGAGGAGCGGAGATCCCTCGATCTCTGCCATGATCGCAGGATATGCCTCTGGGGTGTAGAAAGTTGCCAGGGTAGTGGTCAAAAGAAGCATGGGTACCTCTCCTGCAGGGCTAATACATTCGTACATGGCTAAGGTTAGCACATTTTATACTCCCTGACAAGCGCAAAGAAAAGTTTTTCGTGCGGTTGGAACAATGTATAAAACGACAAACGCCCCGATCGTCTCGGGGCGCCCGTGGCTGTTCGTTCTACTCGATGGCTTGCTGACCCGATACCTTCCCGCCCCAGGGCAGGATGATCGCGTAGTCGGTGCCGTCCACGAGACCCGTTCCACCACAGTGGGGCTGGATGGGCCACTCATCCGCCCAGGCGGCGACTTCGCCGAGGGAATCGGCGGTGTCGCTGGTGGTGGTCGAACACAGCCACCGTTCGTCCTCGGTCAAGCCCCAGATGTAGGCGACGCCCTCATCGGGAACCCCGGGCATCGAGATGGAGGGTCCGTCGGAGGAGTGGTCCGATGCGATCCATTCGGTTGAGCCTGTCTCGGCGGTGATGACTTCCCACCACAGGGTGACGGATTCGCACCCATCACATCCTGCAGAGAAAGTGAGGCGGCCGGCTTCTGGCTTCGCCACGTGGTCTCGAAATTCGACACCGGTGCCGAACTGGCAACCGGTAAGAGTCAAAAGCAGTATCACGGTATCCTCACGGGTTGGATACATAACTCTTAAACCGATGAGAGCATACCTAAAAAATTCCCTTTTGTAAAGGGTGAATTGGGATTAATGGTGGTTGGTGTGGTGTATAAAAACCAAGATACGATCATCCGAACACCCGTATAGCAGCTCCCTAACCTTCTCTATTTTTTGACAAGTGCGGTCACGAGCTCCACATGTGGCGTGTGCGGGAACATGTCGATGGCGCGCATGGCCTCGATGTCGTAGTACTTGGAAAGTTCCACCATTTCGCGGGCAAAGTTTTTGTAGTTGCAGGAAACGTAGACGATGCGGGCGGGTTTGGCAGCGATGATGTCAGCAAGCGCTTTATCGTGCATACCGGAACGTGGAGGGTCGAGAATGACGACGTCAGCATTGATCTTCATCCAGTCGAATTCCTCGGTCTTTGCGTCGTGGAACGTGACCTCCCCTAGCCCCTCCTTGGTAAGGAGGGGGAACGCGACTGAGCCTGAGTCCCTCCCCCTTACCAAGGGGGAGCTGGAGGGGGTCAAGCTGTTCAACTCCGCATTCACCCGCGCATCCTTGATCGCATCAGGAACGAGTTCAACGCCGATCGTCTGCTTGGCCTGGGCAGCGAGGGCTACGGCAAAGAATCCGGTACCGCAGTACAGATCGAGCAACGTCTTATCACTCAAATCACCAGCGAATTCGCGCACTGTTGAAAGGAGCATCGGTGCAGCGTAGGAGTTGGTTTGGAAGAAGGCGTTTGGAGAGATACGATAACGGATCCCCTCGATACGTTCCTCGATCACCCCAGGACCATCGATGACGCGCTGATCATCGCCAAACGAAACATCAGAAATGGTGTGATTGATGGACCACACCACGCTCGTTGCTCCAGCCTTTACTGCGAAATCGCGCAGAGCAGTTTCGATCACACTCGCGTCGTTGTTGCTGGTAACGGGGGTGGCAACATTTCCTTCACCAAGTTGTTGCTCACCATTCGGTGCGCTCGTCACAATGATGATCATCGTTTCGCCGATGCTCGTGGAACGAATAACGGCGTAACGCAATGTACCGATGTTCGACTTTCGATCGAAAAATGACAAACCAGATTCCTTTGCCCACGTTCGCACGATAGGAAAAAGTGCTTCGAGCTTTTCATCGCCAAGGAAACAGGTGTGATCGTCGATGACTTTCCACCACTTTCCTTTTTCACGAAGCCCCACTTCGCCTTTAAAACTGATCACAAAATCCATGCGGTTGCGATAGTGTTCCGTTTTCGGCGAGGCAAAAATGTCGTCGACGTGGATATCAAGCTTTTTCAGCGCAAACGATCCATTAATATCCGACAGTTTTTGCTGCAACTGTTTTTCGTATGGGATATGACTCCAGCCACACGATCCGCACACGTCGGGATTTGGGCAAAGGGGGGAGAGGGACATAGAAGTTGCAGTGTAGGGTCATTGTGGGGGTGAAGTAAAGGAATGACACTAGTTTGGAAGGGAAAGTGAAGTGAGTCTTTGAAGGGTTTGGGAATGAAGGGATCTTTGGAGGGGTTTAATCAGTCATCCTGAGGCAACTGCCGAAGGATCTCCGTCGGTGTGGTGTTCATCGGCGCCGAGGAGGAAGGGGGTGTCTTTTGAAAAAGTGGGGTCTCCTTAACGCAACTCATTTGCGTTAAGAGGCCGGGGGCGAGGATGAGTGAGACACTCCATCGATGGTGAACATCGTCACGTCTTTGTTTCACCTCATTTCTTTTTCATTTCATCTTTCATTAAACAAAACGATCTCACACAATATTACGCATCGATTTTCGCGACACTAAAAGTACGGACCCTGGAGAAAAACGAATATCCCCACGGCCGACGAAAGTTACGATACCAGCGGGAGATCCTTCCTATCGTCAGGATGACTGAAAGAGGCCCACTTCCCAACCTTTTCAATGATTCACTTCACTTTTCCGTCTTAAACTTTTCAAAGATCTCCTCACTTTCACAACCTGGTTGACGATACTGCGCCTCCTTCTTATCCTAGCCCGCATGATCATCATCGCCCACAATATTCGAAGTTTGCACAATGTCGGCGCGATTTTGCGTAATGCGGCGGCATTTGGGGTGGAACGGGTCTATTTGACGGGAATTACAGGGACGCCGCCGCGAAAGGAGATTGCGAAGGTCTCGCTCGGCGCCGAGGATCTTGTTCCTTGGGAAACGGGAGAGATTGGCACAATCGTCGACATCCTTCGTCAAAGTGGGTACGGTGTATGGGGTTTAGAGATGGGGGAGGGAGCAGAGAATATTGCTAATCTCCATGTTGAGAAAATGGCCCTCGTTTTAGGCAGTGAGGTGAACGGAATCGATGCCGACGTCCGTGCTATGCTCGATGGGCTGGTGGAGATTCCCATGGATAAGAAACGCTCTCTGAATGTTTCGGTGGCGAGTGGCGTCGCCATGTATGCCTTGAAGAATTCGCACCTGTAGCTTAGCTGGATAAAGCGCCTCCCTCCGAAGGAGGAGACCGTGCGTTCGAATCGCGCCAGGTGCACCATGCATATGACTCTAACATTGTCCGTTGTTATCCCAACCAAAAACGAAGAGAAATATTTGCCGAATGTTTTGCAGGCGTTAGGACGGCAGACATTTCTGCCGACGGAAATTATTGTTGCCGACGCCGCGTCGAGCGATACCACACGTGACCTTGCACGACGTGCTGGCGCGAAAGTGGTCGATGGTGGTTTGCCGTCGGTGGGGCGGAACAGAGGAGCTGCTGCGAGTACGTCCGATCTCATTTTCTTTCTTGATGCCGACGTCGTTATTCACGACGATCGTTTTTTAGAAAAGGCGATTCAAGAATTTGTTGCAAAACGTTTTGATATTGTGACGGCAGATGTCGCGGTAGAAGGTGGAATGCTCTTTGATAAATTTGCCCACCGCTTTTACAACGTTTACGTCCGTATTCTTAACCGATTTCATCCACATGCCCCAGGATTTTGTATTCTTGTTCGCCGTTCGCTTCACGAAGCAATTGAGGGATTTGATGAGACGGTGTTGTTTTGTGAAGATCACGACTATGCCTGCCGGGCTGCGAAAAAAGGAAAGTTCGGTATTTTGAATAGCGTAATGATTTTCGCGACAACGCGTCGTCAAGAACGTGATGGCCGACTTTCAATGAGTGTGAAATATATTTTGGCCGAACTCCACATCATGATCCTTGGCCCTATTCGTCACGACTGGTTCAAATACGGTTTTGGATACGACGACAAGAAATAATTCATCAAACGACGAACGCCCCGACCGTGGTCAGGGCGTCGCGTGAGCGTTGTGATGTGGAACCGGTCGTTCAGACCACCCAGAACATGCAGCAGCCCACGACAGTGAGTACGAGCACAATCGCGAGCGATGCGGGTTCCTCTGCGAGAGCGGGCAGCCAGGCCTTGATGTTGTGGGCCGCTGCGTGAATTGTCTCTGAGTACGTCGCCTGGGCTGCGATGAGGGAGATGACACCCACCGTAGCAGCTCCCCTTCTGACGTCCCGTTCGTCCGTCAGACAGTACAGAAAGAGAGCGACGAGGATCAGAAACACCGTTGTGCTGACCAGTCTCCGCCGCAGTGTGCGCAGCATCGGATGGGTCGGGTGTTTGAGGAAGGCGTGTGTGAAGAACTGGGCGAACTCCACCAGGATGAACAGGGTGATGAACTCCCAGTGGCTGGTGATGACGGTGAAGAGCACCGCCACCGGCGCCACCCACAGGAAGTGGCCCCAGTTGTCGAGAAACTGCTGAAAGCGTGTGGGGACAGGATTGACGGGGATGTTCATTGACGGGAAGCCTCCGAACAGGTTTTTAGCACAAAATTGGGCATGTTACAATACTTCCGTATGTCCCGCCCCATTCCTGTGGAAGTGATGTCTTCACATGTTCATTTGTCGGAAACGCACCATCGAGTTTTGTTTGGCGATGGGCACATGGGCACCGTGCGGCAGCCGCTGAGTCAGACCGGGCAGTTTGCTTACGAGGAGACGGTCGTCGTGGTGGGGGAAAATGGAAGACGGTTGACGCTGCGTATCCTTGGACCACATCGCAAAGCGACGCAGGTTGAGCTGACTCCAATCGAGGCAGTTTTTTTGGGGATTGATGCACCGCAAGCTCGGTCGGGAGATTTGTCGGCAGCCGCAACCTGCACTCTCGAAACAGAACACGGATCGATCAGTGCTCCAGCGTCGGTTATTGTGCCCGCGATGCATCTACATTTTTCCGACACCGAGGCAGAAGTGCTTCGGCTCGAAAATGGTGCACGGGTACGCGTTGATGTGGTGGGAGATGTCGTGAAGGTGATTGAAGATGTTATTGTCCGCGTGCATCCAACGTATCGGGCGAGGTTGCACATTCACGCGGACGATGCGCGCGATCTCTGGTTGCAGGGCGGAGCGCACGTTCGGGTTCGCGATATTCAAATATAATATGCTCCGAGGATTTTTTTCATTGCTCCTACTCGTCGCCCTGCTCACGCCGGCGTTACCTGCTCACGCAACAACCGTCGATCTTGCCATCGAAGCGAACAACATTACGTTTTCCGAATCAGTTCTGTATGCCGGCGACACCGTTCGCATCTACGCCAAGGTACGCAACGTTGGCGAAATTGATGCCACGGCATATGTGCTTTTCTACCAGGGAGCAATGGTGATTGGGCAGTCGCAGGCAGTGTCGCTTCGTGTGGGCGGGAATCCCGATGATGTTTTTGTTGATTTCACGTTGCCCAGGGGGACATTCAATATTCGTGCGGTCATTCAGGGAAGTTCCCCGCAAGATCTTAATCCAGAAAACGATACCGCACTCACGCCGCTCTACAGCACGATTTCTGATGAAGATCGTGATGGTGTTATCGACGATGACGACAATTGTGTTGACGATGCAAATGCCGATCAAGCTGACGCAGATGGTGACGGGAAAGGGGACGTGTGTGACTCGGATGACGACAATGATGGCGTATCTGATGCAGACGACGCATTCCCAACGGATCCGACAAAGACGAGTGACGAGATTGTCGTTCCTCCCGTCGAAACGCCACCGACAACAATAGTAAGCACGTCATCTGCTACATCGGTTGCAACAACAACCCCGTCGCCAACACCTGCCAGTGAGGCGATTACGTCGGTTGCGAGCGCGGTTGCGACACTGACGAGCTCTACCTCGAAACTCACCATCTCGCCGCTCGCGCATTTCTCCTCGCGGCAAATCGATTGGCGGACGTACGAATTCCGTTTGGCTGAGCAGCCAACGGATGGGATGCAATTTTCGTGGGACTTCGGTGATGGCGCAACCAGTGTGCAGTCACAAATTGTTCATGCATTTTCTGGACCGGGAACATACACGGTGACGCTTGCCACCACCGATAAGGAAGGGAACAAAGTGTCCGATGCACAGGTGTACGATGTTTCGTTTTTTCACTTGGACAACCCCAAAGTCATTGGATTAATCATCGTGCTGTTCGTTGCGATGGGACTCTTCACTTTTGCATTCATCACGCTCCGCAAAAAGTATGATCAAGGCGTTGTTCACAAGTAAAAGCGGAAGCGTCACAAGTGCGGCAATCATCATCGGCGCATTATCCTTGATGTCGCGATTGTTCGGCGTGTTCCGCGACAACATGCTTGCAGGGATGTTTGGCGCCGGTGATATTTTGGACGCCTACACCAGTTCTTTTTTAATTCCGGACATGCTACTGCAGTTGCTCATGCTCGGCGCACTCTCGGCGAGCTTCATTCCGCTTTTTTCAAAGTACTACGAGAAAGATGATGAGAAGGCGTGGCATTTTACGAATAATATTTTGAATGTTTTTGGCGTGGCGTTCGCGATTGTGTCGGCGTTGGCCATCATCGCTGCTCCATGGCTCACACAACTCGTCGCGCCGGGATACTCAGGAGAAAAATTGGAAACAGCGATTGCCATGAGTCGCGTTATTTATCTGAGCGAGCTGTTCTTCGCAGTTTCCATGGTGTTCGGATCGGTGCTGCAAGGAACGAAACGCTTCTTCCTCTATTCCTTGGCGCCGATCGTTAATAATATCGGAATCATCCTCGGCGCCATCTTCTTCGTCCCACTCATGGGACCGATCGGTCTGGCGTGGGGATCCGTGCTTGGGGCAGCAATGCACGCGTTACTACAGACGGTTGGTGTGTATGCACTTGGCTACCGTTACTCCTCGGTTTTCGATCTCCACGATAAAGATCTTCGCACCACCGGCATTCAAATGATTCCTCGTGTTCTTGGTTTGGCCGTGAACCAAATCAACTTCGTGGTGATGATCGCACTCGCATCCCTTTCTGTGGCCGGATCAGCGACAGTGCTGAAGTTTGCGTATAACTTAAATTCGTTTCCGATCGGCATTATTGCCATGGCGTATGCTGTCGCGTCGTTTCCATTGATGTGCGAACGTGTTGCCGCCAAGGATATGCGCGGATTCGTCGACGCATTTTCGAGCGCCGTCCGACAAGTACTGTTATGGATCATTCCGGCAACGGTCATGTTCCTCCTTCTTCGCGCACAGATCGTGCGTCTCGCGTTTGGTCGAGGAAAGTTCGACTGGGTTGCGACCGTGACCACGGCGGATACGCTCGCATTCTTCGCACTGAGTTTTGCGGCGCAATCAATTGTCTACATTCTTGTTCGTGCCTTCTTCGCACTCGAGGATACACGTATGCCGCTCCTCGCCGGTCTCATCGGTGCCGTGTTGAACATCGCGCTGGGATACTTTTTGGCGCCAGTGTATGGCGTGGTCGGGCTTGGTGCAGCGTTTAGTATTGCGGCGATTGTGCAGGTGATCGTGCTGTGGGGCACGTTGCGGCATCGTGTTGGGAACCTTGATGAGAAACGCATCGTTCGTGTGGGGTTACTTCTTGCGATCGCTGGTGCAGCGGCGGGCATGGTGACGCAGGCGGCAAAGTACGCGTTCGTTGCTGTGGTGCCGTTGACGACGTACATGGCGGTCTTCGTGCAAGTACTCATCGCGGGCGGACTTGGTATGGTGATATATATCGGAGTCGGTGTTGTGTTACGGAACGAAGAGGTGCTGATGTTTGCGCGCGCGATTCGTCGACGTATGTTGCAACAAGCAGAGCCAACGGAGGCGATCGAGTCTCATCACTCATAAAAGAATGCATGTCTCTTCCTCGCGCCGTCTTTCGAACAGGTCTTGTTATCGTCTTTTTGCTCACGGCGACACTTTTTGCGAGCACATTCGTTGTGACACGTTTCCGCAGTGACATCGTCATGATCGATGATGCTCATCATGCACCAATAGCGATCGTACTCGGTGCTAAAGTAAAAAAGAATGAAGAGCCGTCGGATATTCTTCGCGATCGATTGTTGACGGCTGTCGATCTTTATCAGGCTGGTCTCGTCGACAAGGTTTTAGTGAGTGGTGACGACGGACAGCCAGAATACGACGAGGTGAATGTGATGCGAACGTTCATGTTGAAACAGGGGATTGCTCCGGAAGACCTTTTCCTTGATCACGCAGGGTTCGATACATACGACAGCATGTATCGGGCGGCGCATATTTTCGGTATCACGTCCGCCATCGTCGTCACCCAGGAATATCATCTTCCTCGCGCCCTGTTCCTCGGTGATCGATTCGGGATCGACGTGCAAGGCGTGGCCGCCGATCGGCAAACGTATGTAGGGATCGTGCGCTATCAAGTTCGGGAGACCCTTGCGGATACGAAGGCGGTCATCGAGTCGCTCCTCGGTGTTTCTTCCCGTTACGGTGGCCCGTTCATCGACAGTACGGGAAATGGTCAGGTGACGTGGGACGAGCAGTAAATGATTGACGAAACCGGCTTTTTATGGGACGTTGCGGGCTTAGTTTTGTGTTGGATCGCCCACAACCTGTATGCGCATGTCTCGAAACTTCATCATTGCCCTTGGCGTCTTCCTGATCCTCGGTGTATCTGCAGTCTGGAGTGCTTTTTCGTCGCCAGCAGCCATCACTTTTGTAACGGATACCGTCAAACGCGGATCGTTTGAGCAAACCATCGATGTGACGGGTGAAGTACAGAGCGCAAAGGAACTCACCCTTGCCTTTGGAACAACGGGAACGGTGTTCGATCTGACGGTTGACGTTGGCGATCACGTGAAAGCGGGTCAGGTTCTTACCGAGCTGAACGCCGTCGAACTCGCATCAGCACTCGTTCAAGCTCGCGAAGGTGTTGCGCAAGCACAGGCTGAACTCGATATCAAAAATGCGGGGATCTCTGACGAAGAAGAAGCGGCTCAACGCGCAGGTGTCGCGGTTGCCGAAGCACAGGTGAATGCTGCAGCAATCGATTATGCAAATGCACTCTTGGAGGAATCGGTCGGGAATACGGCAGATGCTGCAACGGTTGCGCAATCGCAATCTGATTACGATCAGGTCGCGGCGCACAACGAAGAGACGACCGAGCAAGCGGCTGAAGATTTAACAAGCGCGCTCACGACTGGGTTGATTTCTATTCGAACCGGTTTGGAAAAAGCCGATCAAGTTCTTGGTGTCGAGAGCACGTTGCTTAACGATGAGTACGAAGATTATGTTGGCGTGATTGATTCGACAACGATTTCAGATGCGCGCGATGCGTACATCGAGGCTGCAGATTCTCGCGATCGTGCAGAAGACGCGGTGTTGATCCTGAGTACATCGAGTTCGTCCGCGGATGTTCTCACGACGTATGGTCTCCTCGATCTCGCTTTCGATCAGGTCTTGGAAACGCTGCTCTACACCAGCCGTGTTTTGGATAATAGTGTCAGTCAGAGTGGGACATTTACCAACGAAGATCTTGTGGGGTTGAAGAGCTCGATCGCCACCCAGCGCGCAACAGTTGCCGGAGATTTCGCTGCGCTCGTCTCCGCAAAACAGACCTACGACACCGTCATCCGTGAAGCGGACAATCGATACGATGATGCGACGAATGCGTTGGCACTCGCCAAGGCAAAGCAGGATGCGGGAGACGCAAGTCGTTCCTCGGCAGTTGCCCGAACCAATGCGGCGCGGTTAGTACAAGAGGCGAGCCTTGTGCAGGCACAAGCGAAACTCGCGCAAGTTCTTGCCAAGCCACGCAGTGTGGATGTCGCAGGATTGGAAGCGTCGGTTGCTCGCGCGCAAGCAGAATATGACGGCGCGATGGCTCGTTACCGCCAAGCGCGCATCGTTGCGCCAATCGATGGCGTCGTGGCAAATGTTGCCTTCGACATTGGCGAACAGGTGAGTATGGGCGAAGACATGATCACACTGATTGCCGACAGCACCGCGTACGAAATCATTCTCGATGTTCCAGAATCGGACGTGGCGAAAATTGCGTTAGGACAAGAAGCGACGATTACGTTCGATGCCTTTGGTGATCGAACCGTGTTTACTGGGTCGGTGTATTCCATCGATCCTGCGCAGAAGGTGATCGAAGGTGTGGTGTTTTACGAAACCAAAGTCTTGCTCAATGCCAATCAAGATCTCTCATTGGTGAAGCCAGGAATGTCCGCCGACGTGGTCATCCTGACGGGCCATCGCGAGAATGCACTCTTTGTTCCTTCACGCACGGTCCTTGAAAAAGATGGCGTATCGTATGTTCGTGTACCAAAGAATGATCACGAGTTTGCAGAGCGAACCGTGCGGACTGGCCTTCGTGCCGACGGGGGAATGATCGAGATGGTGGAAGGGATAACAGAAGGCGAGACCGTGATCATCTCGGTCAAAACAGAATAGGGTTATGCCGGTGATTTCCATGCGCAACATCACGAAGACGTATCAGAATGGCGACGTCGAAACGTCGGTGCTTCGTGGTGTTGACTTGGATATTGAAAAAGGAGAATTCGTTGCTTTGATGGGTCCATCAGGATCGGGAAAGTCGACGATGATGCACATCATGGGATTTTTGGACCAAGCCACAGACGGCACGTACATGTTTCAAGATCGCGACGTGAGTCGGCTGAGTTCGGATGAACTGGCGCTGATGCGCCGCGGTGAAGTGGGATTTGTTTTTCAGGCGTTCCACTTATTACCGCGTTTGACGGTGCTCGAAAACGTCATGCTTCCTCTCGTTTACCTTGGCATCGATCTCAAGGAACGAAAGGAGCGTGCCGCAAAAGCCCTCGACGCAGTCGGGCTCGCTGATCGCGTCGACTTCGTACCGAATCAACTTTCGGGCGGACAGAAGCAACGTGTGGCTATTGCACGATCGCTCATCACTGATCCTGCAGTGATCTTCGCCGACGAACCAACGGGCAACCTCGATTCGAAATCGAGCGAACAGGTGCTGGGAATTCTCCGCGATCTCAACAAGGCAGGACGCACCATCGTCATGGTGACGCACGAAGTGGATGCAGCGGCGTACGCCTCGCGCATTATTCGGATGAAAGATGGCTGTATCGCCTAATATGCGCATCAATGATCTTCTCACCGCTTCGTTCGACTCCATTCGTCGCAACACCACGCGATCATTGTTGACGGTGCTCGGCATCGTGATTGGTATTGGTGCGGTTATCGTCATGTTATCGATCGGGCAAGGCGCGCAAGGATACGTTTTAAATCAGGTTGCATCCCTCGGCTCTGATCAAATTTTTATCGAGTCAGGATCGGGCGATCAATCGTCTGGTCCTCCAAGTCCTTTCACCGCACAGACACTCACGCTCGATGACGTCGAGGCGCTCCGTCAACGCGGACCATTTTCGTTTGTCTCTGCAACACTCATTTCGACAGGAGCAGTGCAAAGTGGTGAAGAAAGTATTTTTACGGATCTGGCTGGTGTCGACGAATATCAACTCGACGTTTTTCCGGCGGATGTCGCGCTCGGTCGTTTTATTGATCGTGCCGACGTCGATGGCTACGCGAATGTTGCGGTCCTTGGATCTGATGTGACGCGCGATTTATTTGGCGACCAAGATCCAGTTGGTGAAAAGATTAAAGTGAAGGGGACGAGCTTCCGCATCGTTGGGGTGATGGAGCAACAGGGGAGTAAGTTTTTCTCAAACCTCGACGCACGCGTGTACATGCCCGTCACCACCATGCAACGCGAAATTGTTGGCGCTGATTACGTAAACTTTCTCGCGATGCGCGCAACGGGTGATCTTGATTCCGCCAAAGATGAAGCGCGATATATTCTTCGCGACACGCACAACATCGATAATCCGAATGGCGAGCTCATCAAAGATGACTTTATGGTTTCCAGTCAGCAAGATGCGGCGAACACCATCGGCGCAGTTGGCTTTGCCCTCACGTTGCTCCTTGCTGCCATCGCAGCAATCTCGCTCGTCGTTGGTGGTATCGGCATCATGAATATCATGTTAGTTTCCGTGACCGAGCGAACGCGTGAGATCGGCCTTCGCAAAGCAATCGGGGCAACGGAAAAAGATATTCTGCAACAGTTTTTAGTCGAGGCCGTGATGCTCACGCTCGGCGGGGGAGTTCTCGGTGTCGTTATCGGCATCACGATTGCCTACCTCGGCGCCTTAGGTATTCAATACGTGGTCGACGGTTGGCCACTCGTCATTCCTATCTCCGCCGTTTTCTGGGCATTTGCTGTCTCCTCAATCGTCGGTTTGGTCTTCGGCATCTATCCCGCCCGTCGCGCTGCCAAGCTCGATCCGATCGAAGCACTACGGTACGACTAGAGGAATTCCTTCCTCCGTCCGGCTCCGCGGCATCACCAACGCATGGTGGTGCTCCGCGCCGGCTGAATTGAAAGCCGAAACAATCGGGGGTTACGGTGACGTCTGAACAGGCCATGGCCTTCCTGAAATCGCTCGCGTGTTTTTTCTTCACGGCGGTGATCGCCTATCGCATGGCGGTCAGTTCCGAGGGTGGGCGCTGGTGGCCAAGGATTCTGATGCTCGTGAGTAGCCTCTTCCTTGCCGACCTCGTCTTCACCCCGTTCTGCTGGGCACTGGAATGGGTGACGGGCATGATCCTGCGCGTGTGGGCCCGGTACGTCATCCTGACCCTCATCGCGATCGTGTTCGCTTACCCCCTTCGGCGGCCAGTGCACTTTTTCCTGACCACCGATCCTTCGATCTTCACGAACCGGCCCTGAGCGACGCGCTTGGGCCGGTTTCGCGCTTTTACTGAAACGCGTTATTGAATTATGCTCTTTTTATATGCCAATCAGGAAGCCAGGAATGCCGGATCCCGAATATCCTCGAGCGAATCGTGACGAGGAACGTTACCGTGAAATCGAGGAGGAACAGCATAACCTTGATGGAGACGAAGAGGACGATTCTTCGTTGGAACGAGGTGTCGCTCCGGAAGAGATCAGTGGAGAGATCTCAGTTGACGAGTTAATGGGAGGGCCGGGGCCAAAAGGACAGAAGCGTGCGGAGAAGAAAAAGAAATAGTATCTCCTTGTCTGTTTGGTGTTGGTTCGTTACAATCGACACACTGTTTTCTATGCTTTCTACCAACGACATTCGTCAGAAGTACCTGGATTTTTTTGCCAAACGTGGTCACACCATCATTCCGTCGTCATCGCTTGTTCCTGAAAACGATCCAACGACCTTGTTTACGGGTTCCGGCATGCAGCCGATGATTTCGTATTTGCTTGGGGAAAAACACGCCGCAGGAACACGTATCGCGGACAGTCAGAAATGTTTTCGTTCGGGGGATATTGAAGAGGTTGGTGACAATCGTCATACAACGTTTTTTGAAATGTTGGGGAATTGGTCGCTTGGCGACTATTTCAAACAAGAACAGATTCCGTGGATGTACGAATTTTTGACGAAAGAGTTAGAACTCGATCCAAAGCATTTGTACGTGACGGTTTTTCGGGGGAGTAAAGAGGTTGGGGTGGGGCGAGACGAAGAAGCGGTGTCGCTTTGGACTGCATGTTTTACAAAGGATGGCATCGATGCGGTGGTGATCGACGACGCCGAGACTGGAGGGATGCAGAACGGACGAATTTTTTCGTATCCCGAGAAGAAGAACTGGTGGAGTCGTGCGGGCGTGCCGGCGAACATGCCTATTGGCGAGCCAGGTGGACCGGACACGGAAATGTTTTGGGATTTTGGTATTGAACGAGGATTGCATGAGGTGTCGGCGTGGAAGGATGAACCTTGTCACGTGAACTGTGACTGCGGTCGATTTATTGAAATCGGCAATAACGTCTTCATGGAATACGTGAAGACTGATAGTGGATTTGAGGTATTGCCGCAGCGGAATGTCGACTTTGGTGGTGGGCTTGAGCGTATTGCCGCCGCTCTGAACAACGATCCCGACATGTTCCTTATTGATGTATTCACGAAAGCGCGTCTCATTATCGAACAAGAAACTCATACGACCTATACGACTGATACGTCGTATGCATATCGGGTTGTCTTAGATCACATTCGCGCTGCAACGTTTTTGATTGGCGACGGTGTGCTCCCGGGCAACAAGGATCAAGGGTATTTTGTGCGACGGTTGCTTCGTCGTGCGGTGCGCTTTGCTCGTAAGCTCGGCGTTGCGAATGCGATCGTGCGCAGCGTTTCGGAGGCGTACATCGATATGTACAAGGCTGGGTATCCCAACCTCGACGTAAAGCGCGAACAGATTTTAAGCGCGATCGAAATGGAAGAGACGAAATTCGCGAAGACGGTGGAGCAGGGACTTCGCGAGTTGAAGAAAATCGTTGATCGCGGCAATGGTGTGACGGGCACCGATGCTTTCAATCTCTACCAGTCCTACGGTTTTCCTCTCGAGCTCACAACAGAGGAGCTCTCACGTACACATGGCCTCGCCGTTGATGAAGCGCAGTTCCGCAAAGAGTTTAAGAAGCACCAAGATCTCTCGCGATCGGGATCGGAGCAGAAATTTGCTGGAGGACTTGCGGATCACTCTGTCGAGACGACGAGGTTGCATACCGCGACGCATCTTCTCCACCAGGCATTGCGGGAAGTGCTTGGCGATCATGTTGCGCAGAAGGGGAGCAACATCACTGCAGAACGGCTGCGATTCGACTTCTCGCACGGTGAAAAGATGACGCCGGAACAGATTGCGAAGGTGGAAGCGATTGTCAACGAACAGATTGTAAAAGATATGCCGGTGAGTTTTGCGTTGCTGACGGTTGAGGAAGCAAAAGCTCGCGGCGCGATCGGATTGTTTGAGGATAAGTACGCGATGATCGGGGGCAAGATCAAAGTGTATTTTATGGGTAATTATAGTAAGGAAATTTGTGGCGGACCGCACGTGCAGCACACGGGCGAGCTTGGTGGAATCACGATCGCGAAAGAAGAAGCGGTTTCGGCGGGCGTGCGACGGATCAAAGCGATACTGGGAAAACGAGCGTAGGAACCCTCTTTAAACGCGATGACGGCCGAGATCCCGGGGAGGAATCTCGGCCGTTTGCGTCGCGCTCGTTCAGCGCGACACCGTGTGAAGCGACCGTTCCACTACCGACGCTATCCGCGCATGCGCTTCCGATCGCGACCGACGCCGGAGCGCATCGGAACCGGCCGGCTGGTGCTGCCAGCGAACGGGGTCGGGAGCGCTTCGGCGATCGCGGGGATAGCCGACACCACTGCGTGCGCCGTCTGGAGCGGTTCGCTGGCGGGGGCGAGCGGCTCGGCGCGGCGGACGGCGGTGACACGACCGGAGCGGTTGCACCGCTCGGTCTCGAAGCCAGGCATGTGGCCGGGCGGCGTGGAAGTGCCGACGGGGTGTCGGCGGGGTGTCAGGCCGGGGGTGCTGCTGGTGCGGGCCGGGGAGGCACCGCCTGCGGTACGCACGAGGAAGAGTGCGCCGGCCTGACGACGGGAGGAGGAACGGGACATCGGAAGACTCCATGGGGAGAGCGGGCACTACCGCCATTGGCTCACCGAGGGACAGAGAGCGACGAAAGAATAGCATATTTCATGCCAAAATACAAACTTTTGGCTAATCTGGGGGTATTTTCTTGACAGGGCGGCAGGCTTTGGTACAATTTCGGCGCTTTACTAGGCGGTTCGATCACGTCCGCATCAAAGTGAATGTGATACGATATCGCAAGTTATGGCGGAAAAAGACTTTATTGAAATGCGCGGTGAGATTTTGGAAAGCCTTCCTTCGGGAAATTTCCGGGTAAAGCTCGAAAACGACCGCGAAGTCATTGGGCATTTGGCAGGGAAGTTGCGAAAAAATCGCATTCGAGTCCTGCCAGGCGATGACGTCAAAGTTGAGATCAGTCCCTATGATCTCACAAAAGCGCGAATAACATTCAGGTTTTAACCTGATGGCATCTCGAGCTTGATCACAATCATCCCGGTTTTTTGGATGATTTTGTCTTACTCCTTCCGTCTTTCTTCATTCACGTCCTCCTTATGAAGGTTCGCGCTTCCGTCAAAAAGATGTGCCGCGATTGCCAGGTGATTCGCCGGGCTGGTCGCGTGCGCGTCATTTGCAAGACTCCCAAGCATAAGCAACGTCAAGGCTAATCTATGGCACGTATTGCTGGTGTTACTCTCCCCCCGCAGAAGCGCATTATCATCGCTCTGCAATATATCTACGGCGTCGGAGCTTTCCGCGCTGCTGATATTCTTTCGCGAGCGAAGATCGACGAAAGTATCCGCGTCAAAGATCTGTCGCCAGATCAGGAAAACGCGGTGCGTACGATCGTAGAAAAGGAATTGCGTGTGGAAGGTGAACTTCGTCGTGACGTTCTCTCCAACGTGAAGCGTCTCAAAGACATCAACGCGTACCGCGGTGTTCGTCACATGAGGGGACTTCCGGTTCGCGGACAGCGCACCAAATCGAATTCCCGCACCGTGCGTGGAAACGTCCGAAAGACTGCCGGCAGTGGACGCCGTGTCCTTGCCAAGACCTAAGCTATGACTGAAGAATTATTGACTACTGTCGCCGTGCCTGCCGCTGATGCTGCAGCACCAGCCACTGAAGACGGAAAGGCACCGCGTGCCGCTGCGAAGAGTGCTGCCAAAAAGCGCATTATCAAGCAGATCCCACAAGGTCGCGCCTACGTCCATGCCAGTTTCAACAACACGATTGTCTCGCTTACGGATGCCAATGGAAACGTTGTTGCCTGGTCGAGCGCAGGAAACTGCGGATTTAAGGGCCCGAAGAAGGCCACACCGTACGCCGCGAGTGTGATTGTGAAGAAGATTTTCGAAAAAGTTGAGCAATTCGGATTGAAGGATTTACACGTTTTCGTCACCGGGATCGGCAACGGTCGTGATGCTGCGGTACGTGCCCTCAACACGGTTGGTTTCAATGTGCTTTCCATTCAAGACACGACGCCGGTGCCACACAATGGCTGCCGTCCACGCCGTGCTCGTCGCGTCTAACTCGAACCTATGGGCAAGACTCTCATCCCAATGGGCAAAATGAGCCGTCGTGAAGGTGTCGCATTGTCGG
>ERZ1292633.912-Hain-H41-02um-R1-912-length-32983-cov-6_pt1 | contig 22921 bp, 8 predicted proteins | sample MGYA00564406_ERZ1292633 | MGnify/ENA primary metagenome ERZ1292633 (study PRJEB36523, sample SAMEA6512639) | groundwater metagenome | collected 2019-01-08 | study: AquaDiva: Metagenomics assemblies of 32 groundwater samples
CATCTGAACGATCCGCCAGAATCCTGGTAAGCTGGATCTGCTGGAGACGCAAGGAGTACATCTTTCGGTCAAAAACACATGCAATGATTTGGGTCGCGACCAGCGACGTCAGTGTTAGTATTAGTATTAGTGAAGTGGGGTGTTTTGTGGTGGTGGTCGAGTGAGTGCCAAACGAGAGGGGATCGCCCTCCATGCAATGCGTTGTGGTGGTCCCGTCGTCCTGATGCAAATTGAGATATCAAATGACTTTTGATGTTTCCTCTGTTCTACGACGTCCAGAAAATTCTTCTCCTCTCCCTTTGTTTCCTTGGCCGTGAGGAGAGAGGAACGAACCAGGTTACGCAAATGCACCGTCATATTTGTCGTGCGTCTCAAGATTAGAGGACTTTTGCCAAAGGTGGCGTGGCGATGAGCGAAGGCGACGGGGGGCGTGGTACTCCGCATCCCCCTGCAACGGCTCGCGTTGATGACGGCGTTCCGTCGACTTTTTCGCAACGGTCCTGGCCATCATCGCCGATCTCCTCCGCGTCGCCGTGGCCCTACTGGCGATTTGCTGCTGGAATTTCGGTACTAACCGTCATGGCCGTGTTGCTTCGGCGGGCGCCGTCTGCGTCGCCGACAGTCGTCATCCTGGTTGAAGATGCCGCCGTCGAGCGGCGGGAGGACCAGGGAAACATCGTCAGCAGCTCTGTCCCTCCGTTGGTCCCGATTACGAACAGTGGCGGAGGACGGATACAAACCGCGGATTCCTTGCCGAGTACGAGGGATCCGCGGAATCAACGCTCCTACGCCATGACTCCCTCCTCCTTCTTTCCGTCGTTGAGCTGTAACTTGAGTGATCTCTTACCGGTCGCACTGCCTGTGAGTCGATACTTGGACGTGTTCGACGAGTTTTTTTCAACGGCTGATCTCCAGGCATCCGCACGGCGCCGAACAAGAACCAATCGTAGTCGTCGTGAGTCACCTGACGATGATGACTCCCGTGGTGATGATGAGGAGGGACTGAGTGGCGTCTTGTTCAACGCGTCACGATGGCGAGGCGGTTTCAACCTTTGGCGATCGTTGCACCCGACGTTGATCGGCCGACTGGACGCCGTGACGTCGACGCCGGACTCCATCGTGGGCGGCGTCGTCTATCCCATTTCGCAGGGGGGCGGCGGTGCGGCGAGTGGCAGCTGCCGTGGCGTCATTGTCCTGCAGCAAACCGGTGGCTGTGACGGCGGGGACGCAACGGTGCCACCGTCGAAGTCGACGCCACTCACGCACGATGAGTCGATGGACGAATGGGTGCGCCAAGTCGCCGGCGCCACGTCGTTTCACGTTCGCATCAACGGACTGAACGACGTGACCTACGGCACGACACGCTATGTGGCCATGCGCAGCGAAGACGGCAATGAGGGACGCCGAGCGTCCGCGTCATCGTCCAGCTCGTCAACGTCGACTTCCTCCTCTTGCTACTACGTGAGCGCGTTCGAGCTGCGCCAAGCGGGAGACTACGAGCTCTCCGTAGCGATCGAACAGCGCAGTTACTATTCCGTCGAGGAAAAGCGGCCGTCGTTTTATTCGTTTCGCCATCCACCGCTCGCGACGTTGGTCAACGTCACGACGGACGGCACCAACGAGAATGAGGAGTCATCATCCTCGTCAGCTGCCCACACGACGGCAGGCCCCTCACCATCACCGGCGACGAAGTCCTACCCGTTGGTTTGTCGTCGGACATCGACCCCTCGAGTTCGTAAAGCAACAGAACAAGCTGGATTATTGTCTTCCCCACGGACATCGTCGTCGTCTCAGAGCCGTCTGGGTGGCTCCGTTTCTGATGCGACTGCCTCGCCCACGCGTCACGGACTTTGGTATTGGAATCATGCGTCTCGTGGCTTCCCGGCGGCCGTAGCTCTCACGAGCTACCAACGGGGCCTGCGCGGCGCTCCAGGATCCTACTTTGGAGAAACAGCGGCCGCCGCAGCGTCTGCTATCGTCACGTCGCCTCGCCCTCTGGCGTACTTTCCGTGGCGTGGATGGGACTGGCTGTACCTGACCCCAGAACAATTAATATTACTGGCGTCTGCGCCGGTGGCCAATACGCCAACGACAACTACCATCGAGCCCTCGATGATGCTGCTGCGGAGCGGGGGGCCCCGCGCCACGTCAACGACGGTGACAAATAATGGCACAACGTCAAGCGGACAACGTCGTCGTGAATCCATCAATGATACTACCTCCCGGCAACGAGGAGTCCCCATCGACGACGGCGAGGGCGATGAGCGTCGCTTTTTCAAGCCCTCGGCCCATCCTGGTGCGATGAAGCGCTGCGGACTCTGGCAACGTCGGCCTGCGGATGTGGCACGTCCGTTGAGAGTTCTGTTTCAGGGCGACTCCCAAATCCGCGGTGTGTATCAGCATCTCGTCGCCGTGGTCAACAATGAGCGACCAAGCCTCGAAAAAGGTAAAACGACTTACTTTGCGACGCTACGCGCAGGAGGCGACAACGATGTGGCCTCTTCGCTGCCGCCCGGTTTCACCGCCCGCTACGTCTGGGATGCCTACCTGGCGCGTTTCCTGGAAATGGGACAGCGCCAAATGGCAGCGGAAGCATCGTCTTCGTCACGCAGTGCGGCGGCCTCTTTGACGCGGCCGCCGCAATCGATGCCGGACGACACGATCAACAAAAATGCATCGAACATCACCACCACCGTGGAAGGTGCTACAATAGTGGAGGGTACTAGTGAAGCGGCCGCACCCGCCTTGAGTGGCTTCGCCGCCGTTCGGCAGCCAGCCCCGACCGAGTTCCCTGGCCTCCCGCCAATTTCCGTCGAAACACAAGACTGTGTGTATAACCACGTGCACGTCGTGGAGCACGACCTGCTGCGCGACTACGACGTGATTATCCTGCAAGTCGGTTCGTGGCCCGCGTTCTGCGGTTGGAGCATGGTGCGCTTCTGGGATCACTGGCGGAATGTCACGAACGTCATTAAGTGGCTCACGGTGACGCACCGCAAGAGAGTCATCGTGCTGACGAACCCGGCCTCCGCATTTGGAGACAAGAGGTCTACGGCGTGCGTTTCCGCATTACCGAGTACCGATTGGGGTCCTTCGTCCATCTGCAACATTTGGTGTTGCGTCAGTATGGCTTGCTGGGGAATGCCGACGCAAACCACCAGTGGGAGGGGGTGGAGGGGCGCCGCAACGCGTCCTCCTCATTTGCGACCGCGTCTGATGCTGAAGGATGGAGGCGAAACACGCCGCAGCCGTCGTCAAACGGCAGCGACGCCACCACCCTCCTACGTCGTCCGTCTTGGACGTCGCCTTCGACTTCATTATTGTCCATTGTCGATTGGTTTTCGCTGTCGATGCCGGTCCCGTTTCTGCACTCGGGCGACGGCTTGCACTATGAGCACTCCGCGGTGCTATTCAACGTCTTGGATCGCATCGCGGACCGCATGTGCTGGGTCGAGGAGGAGAAGGATTGATTCATATCACCTTAGCAGAGAGTGATGTGCCCAGATGGTGGGGGAGACGCTTCTTATGCAATTTATGTGATAAGCACCGCGATATAAGCACCGCGATATACACGGCCAACGTTTGTTGGAACACACCAAAGTTCTTAGCCAGAAATCATTTGGCAAAAACAGCAGCGGTGTGAATCAGAAAATGGCATGCGCTGCAGTCGCAACAACAAGCGTTCTTTTGCTACTCGCTAGTGGCATCATCTGCGTCGTGGCTGACGCTTCGGCGATCGGCGATTACCTAGCGCCGGCCCACCGAACGGCCCCACCTGGAGGGTTGCGAAAGCATAGCCCACCCATTCAGCCGCATGTGGTATCCCCGCTGCCGCACACCTATTTGCGTCCAGAGGATGTGCCTTCGTCATTCGACTGGCGTGATGTGAATGGTTCGAACTACTGCACCTCGGCGCGCAACCAGCACATTCCGCAATACTGTGGCTCATGTTGGGCCATGGCGTCGACGAGCTCCATGGCCGACCGCATTCGCATTGCGCGCCGCGGAAGGTTTCCCGACTACATGATCGCCGTGCAGACGGCCGTGTACTGTTTGATGTTCGGCTGCAAAGGGGGGGATCCTGATTTTGTGCATTGGTATGCGAAGGACTTTGGCCTCCCCGTGGACTCCTGCCAAAATTACATCGCACAGGGTAACGGGGAGGAGTGCACCGCCGAGCACCGCTGCCAAAATTGCAGCCCTGGCGGAAACTGCAGTGCGGTGACCGAATTTCCGCTTTTTTACGTCGCCGAGTATGGTAATGTCTTCGGAGATGATAACATGATGGCAGAGATCTACGCACGGGGTCCGATTGCTTGTTACGTGGATTCGGATCCGATTTGGAACTGGGGCCTTGGGTCAAATCGCACAGACATTTTCCGAGGCTGTGCCAACTGCGACGCGATTGACCACGTCATTAGCGTCGTCGGTTGGGGCGAGGCCAACGTGACGATGGCCAATCAAACGAACGAGCTCGTGCCGTATTGGATCATCCGTAATTCGTGGGGTGAGTATTGGGGTGACAACGGGTACTTCAGACTCAAGCGAGGTGACAATCAATTGGGAATCAATCTGCTGGGCTGCGCGTGGGCTGTGCCGAAGATCCCGACTGCGTAACATCATGGTGGTTTTTTCCCCACGATGAAGTTCGGGACGGTGCGGGGAGGATAATCAAACAACGACCACTCCCACATCCCCGTGACGGCGCACGTCATGCGACATGCAACGGTTTTGGCACGGTCCCTCTCGATCTCTCTCTCTCTCTCTTTGGTCAAGAAGCGAGGGCAGCGCTCTGTCATCGTTTTTCCAGATATTTTTTTTCGTGGAAAAGTTTTTTTTCGATGTTCACCCGCGTCCGCCGCTTCCTGCTTCAAAGTAGCAGGCAGGACGGAGGAGGTCCACGGTTGACAGACCTCACTGCCGCCCAAACATCGGCACTCGCCAAAGCATTGCGCGATGCGGTCCCGCGGGGCGCGTCCGTGGCCCTGTCGCAGGTGTCCCGTACGCTGCCGGACGAGGCCACCGAGGTACTCGAGACGGGGGGCGTGTCGCTGAAGAGTTTCGTTCAGCTGTCTACGTTTCAACACGAAGCCGCCATCGTGACGTCATCCGGGGCAACCTCTTCATCCCTTGCGTTGTTCGTCCTGCGTTACTCCTATCCGGCCTTGAACGCCCGAATGCTGGCGCTGCTCCGCACGAACCTCGAGAAGTCGTTGCTCGCACATTATGAATTTGTTGTTGCGCGCGATCACGTTCTCAGTCTATCTCAACGACGTGCGGCATCGCTCGGACCCCTTGTGAACGGTTCTCAAACGCTCGATCCGATCGTGGCTCGCTTCCGGACGGCGTGTCCCGTCCGCTCTTCACCGGGCGGCGCCGTTGGCCTTGGCGTCTTGGGTCTCGACGTCATGTTGAACAATTTGTTGGAAAAGCCATTGGCCGCCGCTCCGTTTGTCGTTCCGGAGGAGGAATCATGGTATCGCGCCACTGAGACTCCTCACCCCCACCACTCCTCGTCCCCCTCGTCGGCGGTGGGTATCACATTAGTGGCCCCGCGAAGCCCTCTCGCGGTTTGGAGGGAACGCTTGTGGACTGCGTCACGAGAGTTGGTTCGCGCACGACACGTGGAACTTCTAGCGTCAACAACGGGGGCGGCCGAGAAGGCAATCTCCTTGTCAGGATCCCTCTCGCCGCTCCTTCGTGAGGGCGCCACTCCGTTGTGTCCTGGGCAGCCCAGCTCGTACGATTCCCTTCCAAGTAGCCTCACTGAAGAGATCGCGGAGCGCATCGTGTTGGGGTGCGGCAGCGGAGATGCGGTCAGTTCGGGGAAGCGTTGGGTAGCGCTAAGCGAGCCGCAATTCACGCGAATCTGCACGGATCTTTATGAGACGGTGTTTAAACGGCGCTCGAACGGTCTGTCGATGTCGCTCGTGGGCGGGTTACCCCGTGCGTTGCCGCCGCCGCCGCCGAATGCCGCCGCCATTGCCGTTGCGCCGAAAGTCGTCGAGCAGCATGTGCTGGACGCGCAACGGTTGGATCGTGGGGTATCGCTGTGCCGCATGTTGATCCTACCGCTGCTCGCGCTGCACTCGAGCGGAAAGCCGAGTAAGGTCCACGTCCTCGAGGATCCAGTCATTGGGATTCATGCTCTCCTTCGACGCGCATTTATGGCGATAGGCGCCCGACGTTGTGGGGACAAGACGGATGAGGGCGTAGGGGGCCAATGGTCTGACGATTCGTCACATCGAGCATCCCCGGCGGCATGGAAAGAGCGATACAAATTCTTGTCGGGCCGTCTGCTTCTTGCTGCTACTGCGGCACGGCGGCCAAACGGAGGTGAGCCACACGACGACGACGACGTTGCTGCGGTCACCGTTCGCGCCGCGGCACCGTTGTCGACGCTGACCGACAGATCGGCAACCGACAGGTCGGCAACCGACAACGTGAGAGGGGTGAATGACGACGACGACGCGTCCATCCGCGCCACGCTGGATGGCATCGTCGGCAACATTGCCATCTTGGCCACGGACCTCAGCGTCGTGGAGCTCGACGGGTTGGCACGGATCGTCGACACGTCGTGCGGTGCCGTTGAGCGAAAGGGCGACTGGCTCGGTGTTGTTCGGCTTCTTAAAATGCTCGACGAGCAGCTATGCGCGAACGCGTTGAAACCGTGCTTGGAGTTCATTACGGGGAGTTTCTTCGAGCTGGAAGCGGCACGACGGCGAAAAAGCGATGTGGAAAACATTCATGCATCGCACCACGAAGCGGACGTATCAACGACCTCCAGCGTGTCCGCGGATGACGCGTTACGAGACAGTCTCGCCTATTCGGTCTACGACCTCGATTCGGTTCTAATGGCAAGTGCGACTACCATCGATCCTCGCCGCAGTCATCCCTCCCGAAATATGTACGTGCGCTTGAACATCGCTGCGGCGACGCTTCGGGGTTCGCCGTGTAACACGCTGGATGCGCTTCTGGAGCAGCGTTTGCACGTCGTTCCTGACTTTGACATTTTCCGCGTGGCGAGGTTTCTCCAATGCGTTCACTTTTCTCCCTTGAACGACCTGTTGGCTATTTCGAGTGACGTCCTGACGACGCCGGCAGAGGAGACGACGACCCCACCACCACCAGACAACGACAGCGGAGAGGACGGTCGTCGTGCTGCGGCTCATCCGAACGGGGTAGCAGTAGAAACAGCCCCTCAGCTTCCCAACGGGGACCACCACCCGATTGGATTGACCGTCCAATCAATGTCGGCGCCTGACGGTGTCATGAGTCCCGTTGGGGTCCCCGCCGCAGCGGCGCCTTTTGCGACGGAAAAGCTTACGAGCAAGGCGTACTTGGAGTTGGTGCTTCTCTCCGCGACGCATCTCTTCGAGATTCGTTTTATGGATGCCGCGTTTCGCGTGGCGGACCCCGTCATGAAACGGTCATTGGACCGATACTCCGCGGTCGTCGAGGTGGCATCGGTGTTGGACGATGCCCGCCGCGCGGTGCTTATGTCCCACCTGAACCGACATGGAAGCCTCGTCATGGCTAGTGCCTTGAACGCGGCGACCGTGGAGCCAAGAGCCCCCGGTGCCAAGGGGGGGAGGCAAAGGGCCAATGGCGAACCGACGACGTCGAAGCAATCCACAGCCTCGCCGCCAGTGGCATGCGAAGAGGAGGCGGATGCAAATGTCAACGTCGTGGCGGCTGCAAATGACACACCGCCCGCCGTGGCCAGTAGTGGTGCTTCCACGGGGGATGCGGTATTGCCCATTTCTAGCGATGTGGATGTGCCGGCTACCAAGGAGGAGGACGTGCCGCTGGAACTCGCGCTTGCCTCGCGGGAAACCGACGTTTCCGGAAGGCGGAAGGAAGCGGCACCGACCGTCGCCAGGCCGCACCAGAGCATCACGAATGGCGCCTGTGTCGTCCGATTCTCGCTGCCGGTTGAGTTTTCGTCGCGCAGTCTGACCAAGTCTCTCGATGATCTGCCGCGCCTAGCGCAAACGGTTGTCGATTGCGAACATCAGATCAAGACGGGCCCGTCCCATCGCCGACTGAAAAACAAGCGCAAAAAGGATGAGGCGCATCGAGACATCCGGCGGCTGGTCTCAGACGACCATCCATTTCAGCATCCGGATGTCTTGGCGCATCTAGTGTTTGACTCATTGCCGAATGACGTGCCCGTACTCTTGGAGGATCTCTGGCGCGTCACACCGAAGGAGGCCATTTTGGGGCCGGTTCTTGGAGTCACCTACTTTGCCCGGTTTCCACACTTATTTTTTGCGTGGGAAGCGGGTTTTGACCCGTCGCAAGGTTGGATCCAGAGGTCCACCCTTCCCGAACCGACCGTTCCACAACCGGAAGACTACTCCGAAGCCGATCTGGTCGCGGCGGTCAAGAGGATCGCGCGGCACGCAGAAAAGCAGAGGCGTTGGACGGACGGAGGATTCATGACGTCACGGCTGCACCCCGCGATGAAGAAGCGCCTGCTGGAACTGTGCCCCGTCCAAGGTGACAAATTGGGCGAATCCTTTGTCAGGAAGTATCACGCTGACTTTGAAATCGATGAGGCATACATAGCATCGGAACGGGCGAAGTTTTCTCAAGCAAGCGCTCCCCGCAACTTGCCGTACCGCTATCGGCTTCGAAAGTAAATCTTTCCCCGGCGGGTTCTTCAACAAACGACCGACGAGCCCAAAAAGATTTGTTATGTTTCGGTTCCTGCTGTCGCAAAGTGTTTTCACCTCACCCTGCAGTGTTGGTTTTGGGTTGTTTTGTTCTGCTGACAGTTCCGCAGTTCCGCAATAGGGACAAATCCACTCTCCGCACACAGGCGCGATAGGTGGGGGCTTCCGCGCGTCGTAAGTTTGTTGTTCTTCCTATTAGTATGTCGCAGTCGCCCCAACCTCCTCCGGTCATTGGGATTGACTTAGGCACCACGTTTAGTGCCGTCGCGGCGTGGGACTGGGCCGCCTCACGACCGATGATCTTACCCAACAACCTTGGCAACCGCACCACGCCCTCCGTCGTGGCCTACACCAACGACGGCGACGTGCTCATCGGGGAGCTCGCGCAACGGCAGGCCGTGATGAACTGCGAAGGCACCATTTTCAACGCGAAGCGATTCATTGGGCAGCATGTGAGCGACTTGCGACGGCAGGATCTCGCGTCGTGGCCTTTTAGGGTCGTCGGCGACGAGGACGGCCGCGCAAGGGTGCGAGTGAGCTACGCGGGGTCCACGCGGATGGTCGCTCCTGAGGAGGTCAGCGCGCTGGTCCTGAGTCACCTGAAAGAGGCCGCCCAGCGGGCATTTAATCAGACGTCAGGCGGTGGGGCGCTCACGCCCGGGGGCTGGAATACCGCCGACCCTTCGGCCCAAGAGGTGACGAAAGCCGTTGTCACCGTTCCTGCCTACTTTACGGAACCGCAAAAAAGAGCGACCCGCGACGCAGCTGAACTCGCCGGCCTTGAACTACTGGGCCTCCTTGGCGAACCTGTCGCCGCTGCCTTGGCCTACGGTTTGGATGCCAAGCAGCGTATGGACGACCGTCGCGCCAAGCTGACGGGATGGCACATCTTAGTGTTTGACTGGGGCGGGGGCACGCTCGACGTGTCCATTCTGCGACTCGACGGCGAGGGGATGTTCTCGACCCTGTCGGTCACCGGTGACTTTCATCTCGGTGGGGAGGATTTCGATACAATTCTCACCGATTACATCTCCAACGCAGTGTTGGAATCCACCCCGGGATTGGAGTTGACGACACGGAGTAAGAAGAAGCTCCGAGATGAGTGCGAGGCGCTGAAGCGCATGCTCTCATCCTCGACGGAAATGACGCTCGACACCGAGGTGCAGGGCGTGGAGATCGCGGTCGAGGTGACTCGTCGCGACTTCGAGGAGTTATGTCATCCGCTATTCGTCCGGGCTAAGGCTGAAGTCGAGGAGGCCCTGCAGCAGGCCGAGTTGTCGCAAGACGACATCGACGACGTGGTATTAGTGGGCGGTTCGACGAGAATTCCGCGAGTGTCGGAAATGTTGAGCGACATGTTTCCGGGCCGCGACGTGTGGAAGGGCATCAATCCCGATGAAGCTGTGGCGATTGGTGCCGCCATCCAGGCCGCGGCGCTCTGGATGGCAAAGGCTCAACTGCAACAGCAACAGCAGCCACTACCACCACCACCACCCGCGGAAAGTGCAAACGCGGTTGGTAGTAGTGGTATGGCATCCTCTCCCGCGGCGTCTCACTATCGCGACATTGATGGCGATACGCCGTCGTTTTCTGGGGGCATGCCGCCGCCGCTTCGGGGCATGCCACCTCCGCCGTCGACAAGGGCGATGCTGACGGCCGTAACATCTGGCAGCAACACCACCCGCGGACCCGTCGTTGCCGGCATCAGCGAGGCGGCCACGCGTACCGGCGTCGAACATCACAACAGCAACAGTCATCGCGTTGGTAACCTCCCTGTTCGCCATGGGACGACACTGCCGCCGGCGATGGCAGGGCAGAGCGGGTCGGGCGTCCTGCTCACGCACGTGACCCCCTTCGCATTCGGAATCGAACTCGCGGACGGCACGGTGGATCAGCTTATCCCTCGTTCCAAACCGCTCCCTTGTTCCGTGCAGGCCTTTTACACCACGAGTATGGAAAACCAGCGCGTCGTGATCTTCAGCGTTGTGGAATGCGCGTCGACGAATGGGAGCCGCGGCCGCAACGGTCGCGGTGGCGAAAACGAAAACGGTGATGGTGACGACATCAACGAGAAAAAGCGACGACAAATCCATCGCATTGGCAAGTTCAAGCTCGCCGTGCCCAAAGCGCCGGTCGGATATCCCAAAATTGAAGTCACCTTCACCATCGATGTGGACGGCTTGCTGTCCGTCGTGGCTCGGGATCTGCGCACGCTGAAGGAGGCCGCCATCACGGTGGACGGCAGTAAAAACTTGTCCTCCAGCGAGCGAGAACTCGCACGTGAAAGATCCAAGCGACAGGAACACATTTCGCGAGCGCTGGTTTCGCTGAAGGAAACGCAAAGGCACGTGGTGCAGCACATGCCCCCCTCACAGGCACGAGACGACATCATGGCGCGGTGCGCCGCGCTACTTCGGCGGCTTCACGACCCTGCCGTCAAGGAGGATACGCCGGCGCTCAAAAGCACCCTGAGGGAAGTGCTCAGTTTGAAGGACGCGGTACCGAATCTCGTTGCCGTCGACGCGACATAGAGCAGAGTGAGTGTCCAAACTCTGTGTGTCAAACGGTTTTTTGTTGTCAGAGGGGACTCCCCCAACGAAGATCGGCTAGATTTCGATTCGTCAAGTTTTTATTGCACCCGCACCCTTTCGCCCCTTCGTGGTTTGGTTTCAACGCATTTTAGTCGAAAACCGCAGAGCTTGCGAACGATTTGAACGCATGTTAACTTCGCGTACCCTCCTCCAGCGTGGTGTATAGGTTTGACAGCAGACATTTCGGAGTGCGAATGCTAGCCGTCGGACGGCTGAGACGCCGGCGTCGTACGTTTTCAATGATCGCCGTCTTCATGACCGTTGTCGCCTCCACATGGATAGTCTTCTCGCTGTACGCGAATTCGTATCGGCGGGGGGGATCACCACGAGTAGGGCTCGTCGACGAACAACGTGATGATGATGGCCGCCGCGGTGAAGTAGTGGGCGACGAGCGGTCATCGTCATCGACAATGCACAATAAACGTCGACCATCGAACAGTGACGAGCGGCCGCATCATGATAACGTCGTCGCCTCACTTCTCGATGCGGCTGCACCCTCGGTCGAAACGAAGCGATACCTCCCGCCGCTCGAGCCAGGAGTGATCCCGGAGGTGGACGACCATGGCGACACGTGGGCGTACGCCCGGCGCGGGGGAGCGCGTGTGAGGCTGACGCCCGCGCCATTCGTCAATCGGCGGAAATCGGCTCCTGCAGTGGCAGCAGCAGCTGCTGGCCGTGCCATCATCGCACCTGCCGTTGGCGATCATCAGCATGACGACGACGGAGGGCCCAACGGCTGTGCAGCGTTGACATCGTCGCGTCTCGTGTCGTCTTGGCGAGCTTCTCGAAAGGACCTTCATTGTCATGCCGCGGACGAACAAGGGGCGGGAAGCGGCGGACGTGTAGCGGAGGATAGGAACCACTGGGTCCAGGAGTACGTGCTGTCGAGCTACCAGTTCAATCCGCAAATTCGCGTCCATCACAACGTACTGATAAACCGCAGCATCGTCGGGCCTATCGTGAATGGCGATACACTGGGGTCACTAGCCCCTCCAGTAGAGAAAAGGAGCAAGGAACGACAGAATGAGGAGGGACCTCGGAAGGAGAGCACTAGAGCATCGTTCGTTCACCTCCGAAACGTTTCGTGCCATGCCAGTCGCATGCAATTGAGAGGTGAGAATGACGGTGAATTCTTCACTCCGCGGTGGATCTCCAATGTTGTTGGCATATCATTGACCGCCGAGCCGCCGACGTCGTACAAGCTGCGCACCGTCGTTGATCGCGTCATCGTGCGCCAGCGCAGGTTCGACGTTGAGAACATCTACGAATCGTTTCATGCGTATCTCAATATCTTTGGAGTGCTCGCGACACTGCGCCTCGACCCGACCACCGTGCAGTTCGTTTTCACCGACGGAATGGGCCCGCGTGTCAATGATCACATGTTTTGGCGTTCGTTCAACTTGGGCCGATTTCCCGTGGTTTACGACCGGAGTAATCAAGTTGTCGGTGTGGAGCGGTTGCACTCCGATCCACAGTCAGATGTCGTGAACGAACGCACTCCTCTTCCAGACGAGCCTATTACGCTGTGGAGAGTGAAAACGCTGGTGCAACCGCCGAGCACGGGCCAGTCGATGTTGACATCCGAACGCGGGGCACTCGGTGGTAAGTTCCGTCCCCACAGCTGCCGGTCATCGTGGCTTCGACTCGCAATCCAATGGATGAGGCGTGGGTTGCAACTCACCTATGGCTTGCCACCCAGGCCCAAAATAGCCTCGTGGCGAAGACGACGAGGCCGCCGCGACGACGACGACGACGGCGGCGGCGGAAGGAATGTTAATAATGCGTCCGTTGGCGGCCTATCCCTATCGGCCGCGGTGTTCAACGGTTCCGATGACGGTGATGTTGTGGTTGTTCCGCGCAGGGGTCATAGCCTCCATCGTCGCCACGTCAAGATCATTTGGTCGTCGCGAACGGTGCATTATCGATACGAACACTCCGACGCTCAAACGGTATCGACACGCATTATGTTGAACGAAGATGGTTTCGTCGCCGCCCTCGGGAAGGCGCTAAGAGATGCGATGTGGATGAATACAACCACAACGGCCCTTTCCTACGAGTTACGGCGGGTTAACTTTGGCGACTTGAATGTCACCGAAAGTATCACGGCGTTAGAATGGGGCGATGTTTTCGTTTCCGCACATGGAGCCGCGTTGACCTGGGTGGCGTTTTTGCCGTCTGGTTCCGGCGTGGTTGAGATCTTTGGTGGCAATCGCGGGGATTCGAATCGGCACTTTCACAATTTAGCATCGTTGACGGATCTTCACTATCGCAGTTTCGTGTCGCCCGGCGACGCTTTCAATCTGACGTGGACCAATCGATCGGTGGCGAAGATCGCAGAGCTCATTCGCGATGTGACTAATGCGATGTGTCTTTTGTAATTTTCCATTCTCTCTTTCTCTCTCTCTTTCTCCTCTCCCTTCCCTCTCCCCCCGTCGCCATTCCTTCCCCTCTACTCCTTCCAAAATGATGCCGGTGGGAAAGTGTGCGCAAAAATTCGTTATCCTAGTGGCGGTCGCACATCGACCCCCTCTTTCGTTAGGTTCAGGTGACGTTTAACAATAAATCACTTTCGGTCCTTCGCTGGGGCTTTTTTGACCTTGAGTGCAAACAAAAAGAATCTGGAATCTCTCTCTGACCGAAATATGGCCCATTCGTTTGCTAGTGGCATTTCCTCTTCCGTGTTTCGCCCTCTCGGGCTAGACAATCAGTCGGTTGTCGCGGCCGCCCTCTGTTCGATCGCACCCGCTGCCGATGACGCCTCCAACGTCGCCATCGGACCCGAGTGGCAAGCTTGGGTGACCCTCACCGTCTGCCTTCTGCTGCTACTCAGTCTGTCGTTGGAGCTTGTCAAGGCGGTCGCGGCGCTCTTCGTCGCCCCGCTCGTCTTCGTGCTGTGTGGCATTATCACACCGCAGGACTGGATTCATGGTTTTGCCAATGAAGGGACGGTTACGATCGCACTAATGCTCGTGCTCGTGGAACCCGTGATGGACGTGCCATTCGTCACTAAGCTCGTCCGCCTGGCCGTGTCAAGTGGGTTGCCTTCCTCCGTGGCGCACGATAAGAATACCACCATATCGTCGTCGCCGTCGTCGGCGCACGAACCCACGGCCGCTGCGACATCACCCCAGGAGGCACCGCAACCCCCGAACATGGTCGGCGCGACCCTGAAACTCTGCCTCATTTGTATTCTGACCTCGTGGTTCTTGGACAACATCCCGCTCGTGCAGCTCATTACGATGCTCGTCAAGCGCACTTGCGTGGAGTTGAACATCGACGCCGGGACGGTGTTGATGCCCGTGGGCGTGTCCGCCATTTTGGGCGGGACGCTGTCCGTGATCGGCGACTCCACGAACCTCATCACCGATGGGCTCATGAGGCAGTATCGGATGGGGCCGATGCCCTTTTTTGAGCCAGCGAAGACGAGCCTCTTGCCCACGGCCATCGCGGTGGTCTACATGCTCTACTTTGGGCCGAAGCTGCTCGCGAAAGAGGGCGGTCGACATGGGGGCACCGCCTTGCTGGAACGCGCATTGGACACCTCGGTGGCGGTCGATGGCGCGAGTGACTTGGGCGGTGGGACGGTTGCTGCGGCCGGTGAGGCCGTCGAGGAACAGCCCAGTGGCTTCGTCTCGCATCTGTTCCTTCCCACGACGGCGCGTGTGGTCAACGAAACCGTCGATGTTGCATGGCAGCGCATTCCAAAGGACATCCGAGGTCAGGTCCGGACGCTTCAGATCATCCGCGGCGATGACAGCGCGGACGTGTTTCCGGTGCCGAACGACACTGTCTTGCGCGCAGGGGATACGTGTGTCGTTACTTACGGCGATGTCGGGGCCCTACGACTCGTATGTCTCGCCTGGGCAGCGGAAATCGTGACCCAGGACCGGCGACGCCGGCAGCGCATGCTTGAGCCCAGGCGCCTTCTCAATGAGTCCGTGACGCTGGTGCGTCGAGCGCGGCGCCTTTCGATTCCCAGCGACGAGTCCGCCGGCCGTGAAATAATTAGCGAAATTAATCGAAGCGTTGGGGAGGACGGTCGGCCTCAGTACGTTATCCGACGTCGGTCAAACTCGGCGTTGATTCGAAGGCCACGACCCGTGTTGTCAGATGCGTCGAGTTTTGCACACAATAATCCATCGTTAGACAGTGGCGCACTGGAAGCGTCACAGACCAACAACAACAACAGCCAAGCAGCAGCAGAAGCAGATGAACACAGCGCGACGCCACCCGGTGGTGGCCACTACACCGAGTTCGTCGAAGTTGTCATTTCTCCGGCTTGCCACGCCTTGGGCCGCTTCGTGGGCAGCGAACAACTGCAGCGTCAGTTTCAGTGCGCCGTGGTCGCGTTACGCTCCGCGTGGAATTCAAAGGCTATTGTGGGCCCGAGTGCCATCTTTCGGCATCGATTGACCGCAGGGGATACGTTGCTCCTCGTCACGACGCCCCCGATGATCGCCGTCATGGCGAAGTCGACGGAGTTTCTGCTCGTGACACGGGCATCAGATGGTGAGGAAGCCGTGAAGGAGCACTACTTCGTGGTGCCGTCGTTTCTGCAGAACTTGCCAGGGGTTGGCACGTGGCTGATTGGCCAGCGAGTGTCTGCGGCGACCGCGCACGCTGCCGTGTTGGGAAACCGCGCCACGGATGCCGCCCCGCCGCCATCGTCGGCGTCGTCGCCTCCATCGACTATTGTCTCTCACGCACCTCCCGCAGCAGTCGTCACCACCATAGCGGCAACGACAGAAAATGATCGCAGCAGCACCAAGGGCGCGATGGTGTCGCATGTGATGATCACCACGGCGTCCGATGGCACCACGGGACCCATCCACAGCAACCACAGCGCGGAGCAACCACCACCACCGCCCGCGGGGACATCGCACGACGCGCATGAGGAGCCGGGGGTCCAAAGGGAATCGCTTTCATCAGAGCCACAAATCGTCACGACCTCGCCAGGGGCGTTTGGGAAGCCGCACGACAGCATGGGAGCCCCTCTAACAAGCGATACCGAAGAAGACTTTGTGGTCATCGTCCCGATTCCTGCATGGTACCCCTACCTCATCTTGCTTTGCTTCGTCGTGATCACCGTCCTAGCCACTGTCGGATACGACGTGATCGTTCTCGCGGGTTGTTGCGTCGTCGGCGTGCTCGTTCTGCGCCTGCGCACGGTAGATCAAGCGATTCGAGCGCTTGACATCCCGATTTTAGTCATGATTGGCTTTTCATTTTCGTTAGGCTCCGCGCTGGTCAAGTCGGGACTTGCCAGAAAGATCGCCAACCTCATCGTCGCAACGAACGCCCGGGGCGCGCCCTTGCTGCTGCTATTCAGCGCGATCACGGCGTTCATGGCCAACACGGTCACGGACAAGGCCAGCGTGCAAGTGTTGTTCCCTATTATTTTTCAAGTCTGCCAGACGATTGGCGTCGATCCCTTGCCCCCTTGGTCATGGTCATGGCGATCGTGGTGGCGCTGCCGCTGGCGACGCCCTATGGCAGCACGATTAACTTGCTCATCACGGGGCCAGGGGGCTATCACGCCATCGATTTTGTGCGATTTGGCCTTCCGTTGAACGCGTTGCTCGTGGTGTTAGTGCCCGTTATGGCCGCGACGGTGTACGGCTGGTGGTAGTCACGTCACATGGTTCCGACATGTGTACGTCATGGATCCTAACTTTTTTAAAACCCGCGCAAGGACGCTCCCAACCCTTCAACGACGGCGTGTAGCTCTCATGATTATTATTTCATTTCACAATTTCGCTTTCTGTAACCGTCCGCCTGTCACACACATCGGCATCGCCAGGCACCCGCGCGCGATCATCCTCCCCTATGCTCTCTCCTTCTTCTCGTTTTTATGATTTATCGATGGAATGGACTTCGGGTATGTTTCACCGGATTTCACTATTTCTTGTCCAGAAAACAACAACGAACAGAATTGAGACTGACCTTAGCCGCGTAACTGGAAGTGTCAACAACATGTGCGCGCGAATGTCACATTATGTGGATCTGACTTCCGCCATCTCAGAGGTAGCGTATCCCCCTATTACAATCCTCCTCTCTCCTTCAAGCGAACGACGTCAGGGGGGAAACCCGAAATGACGAATCCCCCGTTGCCATCCGAACTGGTTCTGGATAGACTCAGTATTCCACGTTCCAGCATTCGAAACCACTCCCGCATCGCAACGGGGGGCTGCGGCGAAATATTCAAGGTCGAAACAGTGCAGGAAACGTTGGTTCTGAAGAAATTCTTCAAACCATCGGCGAACGGCACTTCTATCGCGACGACGCTGACGACTTTGAACCATCCGAACGTTGTTCGCTATCGTAGTTACTACATCGATCCGACCGACAATGTGCACTACGTGACGATGGATTACGTTGAAGGGGACAACTTACACCAAAGGCAGATGAAATGGCGGCATGCATTGTCAGAAGGCAAAGACGAAGACGCCGGTACGATGAACGAGATTCGCGTCATTCTCAGTCAGTTAGCGGAGGGACTCCGATATCTTCACGACAAGGGGATCGTCCATCGAGACCTCAAGCCGGCCAACGTCATGGTCACGACGTCCACAACGGCAGCGCTCCGAGTGGTCATTGTCGACGTCGATTTGATGAAGGAGATGCAAGGTTCATCGAATGCGAGCCCACCGGACACGAAGGGTAAAACACCTGTGTACGCAGCACCGGAGCGCTTGAAAGACCGGCCAACGGTCGGCACGTCGTCGGACATGTGGTCGTTCGGTTGCATGGCGTACGAGATGTGCACCTTGCGACGGCTTTTTCGATGCGAAGGGGACGTGTTGACGCGCACCATCAACGGCACCGACATGGACATCCCTGTGATGATGAACAACGCATTGTCACCCAATCGCACGTTGTCCCTTTCGAAGGACTTTGTGAACCTCGTTGCCGCCCTTGTGGGTTCCACCGTGAAAATTGACCCGCAAACGCGTATTTCGGCCACAGAGGCGATCAACCGCTTGTCGCCGAAACACTCAACTTTCAGACCGGACGATGGTCCGATGACAGGAGGGAGCACCACCATCCGAAGTGACGCCTTCGGCCTTTCCTCAGCTGCGACCACCACGACGGCCACTGATTTTGCCGCCGTCCGCCAACAGCTGGCGGATTTCTACGGCAGGGAGAAGTACCGACACATGCAAACAGTTTTTCTGCCTCGCGACATTCCGTTCGATAAGATCTACGGCACCGTGACGGCTGTGACCAAAACGGCAGAGCCCTATGCGAAGGACAACATGGAGGCACGTCACTGGGAAGCAGCGGATGCGACGCCGTCATCGGACCGCGCGATTAAGAAGTTCGATGCCAGCAGTATCGCATCTGAAGTGTTCACCATGTCCGACGCAAAAGCGACCCGAAGCGATGTCCTGGCGTCATTACAAATCAGCGACACTGCACATCGCGAACCGAAAAATCGGACGGCGTTGATCGAGGGTCGTGCGGGCATCGGCAAGACCAGCATGGCGCGCATGATGGCCCGGCTGCAAGAGTTCCCTGGTGGACTGACTCTTCTCGTTGAGCTTCCGAAGCTGCGCGATTACCTCGCAAATACCCATTTCCTGGAACGGCATGCTGAACTTGGATGTCACACCGAGAAAAATGCGTGTCTCTGGCTCAAGGCGCTAGTGATTGCCTCCATTGGCTGCAACGTCACGACGCCCCTTCAAGACGTGGACCTCAACCCACTTGAGATCGCCGTTCTCGACGCCACCCTCGCGGTCAACGGTCCTCCAATTTTATGGATCTTTGACGGGTTAGACGAAGTCGTCACGTCGACGTCACCGATCATGCGTCAGATCTTGAAGTACTGCGTCGGTTCCGACTATCGCGGAGAGCCCCATCCCATTTTCCCCCTGCGGCCCCAGGACCGAGCGGTGGTGCTGTCGCGTGAGGACCGGGGCAATGGCGAAGTCATTTCGTTTCGCCAAGGCGCTATGAGTTTGATTGTCAATCCATGGACGCCGGAGAACGCCATCACCTACTGGGAGTTCGTCTTCGACAACGTTAAGGAGGCACGTGTGGCAGCGGCGACTCTCTCAGCCGACCCCGCAAGTTCGCCGTCAACCGAGCCCACCGCCAATCCCCATCGAATCGCCTTTGTCAAACACGTCGAAAACGTCGCAAAGGCCTGCGGAAGCGTCACACTCCCCGTGGTGTGTGAGGCCGTATGTGCGCATTGCATCTACAGCTCGCGACCAACACCCGGTATCCATCAAAAGAAGCGTCCTCCATCGACCACCGCAGAACTCTACGAGAGTGCGATTCGTGGTCGTGCGCGTGGCGTCGGTGACCGGCAGATGAAAAAAGTGACCGTAGCGCTGGGCAGCCATTGTTTTGAACAGCTGGTGACGAAGACAGGGGACGCCGCGTGTGTCGTTTCCCTACCGCCCGCCGTCATGAAGTTGGCCTTCGATTGGGGCGTGGTGAGGGACACAGGCATCGGGGGAAACCGGCTGCTGCACAAGTCATTAGCCGAATTTTTCGCCGCGAAGCACATCGCGCTGGCCGAGTCCAGGTGCGATTGCATTTCGCCATTTGGTTTGGATCCTCCATTCTGTTCTTGCGTCCAGGTCCTCAACGACATGCCGTTCATCGTCAAAGATGACAGTGGCTGTCCTCGCTTCCGGTCTGAGCTGCGCTTGATGCTGCTGTTTCTCTTTCAGATGCTGCAGAAGGCTCATTTCCGGACTGCGTTGACGAGAAAGATCGCCAAGGACTTCATCTACGTCAACGATTTTTTTGCCGCCGCGGAGTCATCGGTGGCCTCGAAATCCTCCGGGAAGACCTCGATCAATGAGCAGCTCTTGCTGGACATTGGAATCGACGTCATCGTAAATCTGACCGCCATCGAACCGGGGGGGCAACAGCTGCGCTCATATCTTCCCGGCCGCTCTCTCATTCAACGATTCACAGGTGATGTTCCAGCTTACTATCTTTGGATGGTGAAGTTCTGTGGCCGGCATGACGCATGTGACACCCTGCGCTGGATCGTCGACGAAGAATTGCCTGACGATTTGCATCGTACGAGCGCGTGGGATCGGCAGCTGCGAGCGGCGCTCGTCGAAGCTGTGGAACACAACCCCAATCGCGATGGCTGTAAGATTGCGAAGTATCTCATGGAGGAACTGCAAATCGACATCGACCCCCTCGTTGCAGCGGACATGAATGCCGCCGCGGCGGTCACCTTCGCCCTCAACAGTCGCTTTCCGGTGGCAGACGGTGCCCCCAACGGTCAGAGTCGCCACGACCATGGCGATGAGGTTACCTTCGATGAAGTCGTTGATCGTTGCTTACGCAACAGCTTATTGCAATCCCTCAAGGGCGTGGTGACAAGCCACTATTGGATCGCGAATCGTTCTGTGCTCTTGGGAGCCGTTGTCGCCGACCATTCGGTGAGCGCATTGAACGTCGAAGAATACTTCGCGCATGTTCATCTGCTCACGAGAGTAAAGAGTCTTCGGCTGCGAGGGGACTGCCAGCGCCGCGTGACGGATGTCGCCGTCAGGCGTTTGGTCGAATCTTCTGATGGTGATTTTTCGGAGCTGACGACTTTGGATCTCGCAGACTGTTCGTTGCTCTCCGACGATGGATTCTTCTTCGTGTCAAAGTTGTCGTGTTTGACCACCCTCAGCGTTGCCCATTGCATGAAGATTACGGACACGTGTATGAAACATCTTTCTGCACTGACCGGACTTCGTCAGCTAGACATCAGTCACTGCGATAAAATTACTGTGGTTGGATTGGCGATGCTGCCCGCGTCGGTCAATATCACCGCCAAAGGTCAATGGAGATGCGTCAATGCGGTCACAGATGACGATTTAGTGCAGGTGGCCCGCTTGCAAGGTGTGACGTCGCTGACTCTACTCGACTGTTCTCAGGTAACGTCTGCGGGTTTGCTCACCATCTCGACGACATTGCCAGCGGTGGAGAACTTGAACGTAACGTTTGCCCCCACCACCGGTCAGAGCTCCGCGACTCAAGGGATGACGGCTTCTTTGTGCCACGTTTTCCGTGGGATGCCGCGTGTCAAGTCCTTGGATCTGGTGGGTTACTACGCCGATGCCTTTGACGTCATCGTCGACCATGTCGTGCGGCTGCTCAGCCAGTTAACGATGCTGAATGTGTCCCGCTCCACTACGATCCAAGACCGCCATATCGCAGCCATCATTACACGGCTAGCATCGCAACTTCAGGAATTGGATGTATCGTGTTGTTCCATGTTGACCGACGATGGAGTTAGCCACATTCAGCGCTGCATGTCGTTGACGAAGCTCAACGTCTCCAAATGCAACGTGTCTGACATCGGCCTGAAACGCTGCTTACGTGGGCTGAAACGACTGACGTCGCTTAACGTGAGCGAATGCAAATGCATCACCGGCGAAAGCTTTTACAATGCAGAGATACCGTGCCTTACTGAGATGAATGTTGCTGGCTGTTCCAGCTTATCCGTTGAAAGCGTCAAGAGCGTACTCTCCATGCTGACGTCTCTCGACATTTCCAACTGCCTCGTGCAGTCCGGTGATTTGAAACTACTTGCTACAACATCGCCGAAGCTGCAACGCATAATCATGGCCAACTGCAACGGGGTTACCGACGACGGTTTGATCTCGCTCGCCGAGAAGCTCCGATTTTTGGCGAAACTGGATATTTCGGGTTGCTGGCCGAACATCACATCCGCTTCGCTGCGTCAATTTTCAAAGGAACCCTTCAATTTAGTCGCCGTGGGCGAATGGAAGTGCCACCGAGACGTCTCGGACGAAGACTTGCAGCACATCGCCCGGTTATCAGCCGTCGCGTCCCTATCGTTGGCGGGTTGCGCCGCCATAACGGATGAGGGCATGGAGGTCGTTTGTCGAATGCACGACTTAGGACAGGTCGACGTCACGGATTGCGTCGGTCTGACGAACTCTTCCATCACGACTCACCTCTCGAAGCTCCCGCGGCTTAAGCGGTTGTGCGTCACGGGGTGCAATTTCACTCCAGGTTGTTTCGAGGCGTTGAATGCTTCGGTTGAGATCATCTGCCGAGGTGAGTTCCGCTGCATGAACGTCACCGACCGGCTGGTAACGCTCGTCGCCCGACTTCAGGAAGTGGAAAAGCTGGATTTAGCGGACTGTGTTCAAATCACGGATGCATCGCTGGATCGCATCGCAACAATGACCACCATTCGAAGTCTCAATTTGACGAATTGTCAGGCATTGAGTAATGCGGGAATTGCCACGGCGGCTAACGGCCTTCGATCCCTGCAAGAGCTGATACTGATCTCTTGCATTCGACTGTCGAACGACGTTCTCGTTCACATTTCTACCTTGCCGCAGCTGCAGACGCTAGATCTCTCGAATTGCATCGACGTCGGCGATGTGGGACTGCGATGCCTGGCAGAATCACGTCAATTGAAATCGCTGTCACTCTTGAACTGCCGGTCGGTCACGGACGCCGGCGTAACGTGTCTCTCGACGTTGCCTCAACTTACCACTCTGGATATCACTGGGTGCCCGTGGGTCAGTGAAACCGCATTGGCCCAGTTTAGTGACTCGGTGGCCATTCTTTCGCAAGGTTCGTGGCGGTGCCGCGAAGGTATTACGGATGAAGGCCTCGTTCGCGTTTCACGCATCGCCGGCCTCGCCGAAA
>ERZ1292633.1771-Hain-H41-02um-R1-1771-length-22892-cov-6_pt1 | contig 22892 bp, 6 predicted proteins | sample MGYA00564406_ERZ1292633 | MGnify/ENA primary metagenome ERZ1292633 (study PRJEB36523, sample SAMEA6512639) | groundwater metagenome | collected 2019-01-08 | study: AquaDiva: Metagenomics assemblies of 32 groundwater samples
GGCTACAGGAGCAGTACACGTGCCCCATGTGCCGGAAGGACCTACGGCCACCCGAAGCGCCTTCGTCCGCGAGTGATGGCGGCCGCGGTAGCGCTGCCGCGGCTGGCGGGACGTGAACCGTCCATCACTGGCTGGGCAGGAGACACAGACCCCAAAGGCGCTCAATAGTTTACCGTACGGAAAGTGTGTCCAGCAACCGCACCACGCGCGTAAAGACCCACGTAGGCGATACACAGAATTGCAAAGCACCACTGTTGCGTCAAGTGCGCACTAATTGACCACACGACCGGCAAGTGGTGAGCGACGCATCCATCCCTGATCCCACCTTAGAGCAGAGGTATGGCCATTCGTGCTACTCCGCCGCCTCGAGGAGTGGTGGCGGACAGCGGCGCCAGAAGCGACGTGGAACCGACGTGCATCAACTCCAAGAGAGATTGCGATGGCCGCTTGAGAAGCGCTATTTGGACTGCCGCCAAAAGAGAGGCGTCTACTGGGTTGTCAACGCGCTCCGATCGCCTCGTGTTCAAGCACATCGTTTCCAGGCGCGAGTTTAATGTCGCCTACGAAACGGTCCGGCACCCCAACATCGTGCTTTATCACAGCCGCCATGAGTACGTGCCGGGCGAGCACTGGGTCGTCATGGATTATTGCCAGGGGAAGACCCTTAGCGACGTGATCGAGGACTGGAAGCAACGGAGCTCTCCGTCAGCCGACGTGGATGGGGCGGCCGCGGTGTCATTGCCGCGTGGAGGCCAGCGTGACGTACTGAGCATCATGACTCAGCTGCTAGCGGCCGTGGAGCACCTGCATGTGATGTGCAAGCTCGTGCACCGCGATATCAAACCGGACAACATCATAGTGGGGTCCGATGGGCATGTCACCGTCATCGATCTCGACTTGGTGAAGCTGATTGCGGGGTCGCATCACGTCGACACAGGAATGCACACGCCAGGGTACGCTGCCCCTGAGCGGTTGCAGGTCCAACCCACGTGCACCGCTGCCTCGGACATGTGGTCTGTAGGCTGCATCCTCTACGAGCTGATCGCTCTGCGACTGCCGTTCCCGCCGGGCCATGTGAGCCCCTTTTTGCCTCTATTATGTGCCACCACATTACACCGGCAGAAGATGTTCGACGAAGAGTGGCTGACTAGGATCAGCCGCCTGACAACGGCATTATTGCAAAAACAGCCCGCCGATCGGCCCACCGTGGTTACGGTCCTCCGACATCTGGGCCGCAGCTGTGAATTTCCCGATTTCGACTTTGACTCGTTCTCTGGAGGGCTGAATGACGAAACAGCACTAAGCCCACACCTCCCGCGCGCGGCGGTGTCGACAGGTGCACGCAGCGGCACGGGGGCTAATGGTTTCGATGTGAAGGCAGCGCGGCAGCAGTTGGCGCTAGCCTACCAGTCGACGACGTTCCGGTACATGGACCTGAGCGTACCATCGGATGACAAAGTGGAACCGCTCAACTTTCATGACGTCTTCGTGCTGCTGCACGTCGCTCCGGTGAGGAATGGTAGCGAGGGAGCACCTAACGTCGCGGCGGGAAAGGAAGTCAAAGCGAAAGTCGTCCCTCGGATAGCTGATGCTGCTATAACCAGCTCCAACGGACGAAGTGAGCCGGGAGAAATGACTTTCGCAACGAGAAAGGACATCAGGGCGAAGCAAGTTCCCGGGATGGCGGCGGACCACAACCAGCGACTGGTGCTCATCGAGGCGGACGCAGGATGGGGCAAGTCGACGATGCTCCGGGACCTCGCCAGGACGCAGGATGACTCCGACGCGTGCGGCTTCCTCATTGTGCACGCCGACCTCCGGACCGTGCTCGAGATGCCACCGGTGACGGCTGCGGGCAGTCAGTCCCAACTGTACAGCCACGCCGCGGATGGTGCGGTTCGAATGTTGGCGGACTACCTGACTGCGAGCCGACTCAACGACGACGTGTCTCGCAAGTTGCTCTCTCACCTCTTATCGAGAGATCGTGCCGATCCAGTCGTGTGGCTGTTCGATGCGCTTGATGAAGTGTCGGCCAACCCAAGTTGGAACCCAGCGGTGCAGGCGATTCTCACCCGTAAAGTGGCCGATAACGACATCGTCGTTTTTACTGCGCGCCCCAACCGATCTGACCGCGTGCAAAGTTCGGGCTGGGACGCCATGCGTCTCGCGGTGCGGCGCTGGTCCCCGTCCGACGTGGAGAAGTATATCACGGCCTTTGCTTCGCAGGTGACGAGCAGCGCCGCCGAAAAGAGCAAGTGTGAATCGACCTGCCGCAGCACCATGGACTTGCTAGCGAGCACAGAGTTTGAGGCCGTGCCATTGTTTTGCGAGCTGGCATGCTACCACGCCGCGATCCGTGATGGTCCCCCCCCCGTGAGCATCGCATCCATGTTCGAAGCGGTACTTAAGGCAGTGTTGAGGCACGATATCCGAAAACATCTAGGCACGCAGCACCGAATCACGGCGACGATGCTTTCGTCGCACATCGACTCCAACCACCCAAGACAGCTGCAACGCGCCTTCGAGGCTGCCGAAGCCGTCGGCTGGGCGGTGGTGTCAATGGACGAGACGGGATGGATCAATCTGACGGACGACGAGGCTTCCGCTCTCCTACCCTCAGCTTTGGCGATCGATGTTGCACGCAGCCTCAACTTGAATTTGACAAGTTGGCTGACAGCGGGCGCGCATAACGGCTGGCTGGCTCCCGAGCCAACGAAAGTGCGTAATCGCTACACCTTTCTTCGCAAGCTGTTTGCCGAGTACATGGCGTTCCGTCGTCTGAAAGGCCACTTCGAGGCCCGCCGCAAGCTGCCCAGAATGGTCACGCTGGAGCCAAGGTGGCATGTACCATTATCGCTACTCGCGGACGACGTGGCTGCGACGTGTTCGAGAATCATGATGACGTCGAGTGCTTCGATCCTCGTCACGTTCGTCAGAAAGCTGCGGCGACTTTTGAAAGCCGCGATGACTGCGCCACCGGCCCAAGTGGATGATTTTTTCGGCCTGTACAGGGAAGATGCCGCAGAAGGATGGGTGCCGCGACGCTTCCCAGCATTTGCGCGTTCTGGGTACGCCGCGTGCGTCAGGCAGATAGTTGCCGTTTTACATGTCGTCCATCGAACGGAGGCGCGGATAACACCGCGCGACGCCATCAACGCAGCTGCCTCGAAAGTTGTGGACATGCTGACAATTCGCTTCGCTTCCTCGCGGCGTGCGGCTGCCTGCAGGAGGATTTTTGTCGACGTTGACGACCGGTGGTCTGAAATCGTCACGGTACACGCGTTGATCCAAGCAGTCGGCACGGGCGATGCGGCCTTCGTCAAGTGGCTCATCGATGCGAACGACATGACGAAGAGAGCGGCCGCCAAGTACGGTGACGCGCTTTGGGCGGCCGTGCAAACAGCGGCTATCCGGTCAAACGAGCGCGGCATACTCGAGGTTCTTCGTGTTTTCACCGACGACGCGCGTGTGACCGTCTGTTCCGCGGCCGCCGCCGGCGACATCCAGTTGGTCCGTTCGAAGTTGCAATCAACCGACGTCACATCGGAGGAGCTGTTCCTGGCCGCGGAGCAATGCATTAACGGCGGCCTGTGGCGCGACGTGCGGGACGCCTTCGAACAGTCAATGATTGCTCACGGGATTGACCGCGCTGAGATGCCCGACGGTTGGCTGAGTTACCTCACACAGGCAGGCGACAGGGGCGCACACATCGTCGACGTGTCGGGCTTGCTCAAGTGTGTTGATTCGTTGCCACACGGCTTTGGTCAAAACTCACCGGACCTCCGCTATGTTGGCAGTCGCGATGCCAATACCGTCGCTTCGATACTGTCGCCTGGCGTGTACCTCATCATTGGCGACGGGCCCCTCGCGGTGGAACTTGCCCCCCTGACCTTCGTGGGCGACGAGTTCCTCGACGGCTGCACAGGGTTGACGGCGTTGGACCCGACCCCCCTCGCCCACCTGACCAGCGTGGGGCAGAGCTTCCTCGCCGGCTGCACCGGATTGACGGCGTTGGATCTGACCCCCCTCGCCCACCTGACCAGCGTAAACGAACACTTCCTCCACGGCTGCACGGGGTTGACGGCATTGGCCTTGACCCCCCTCTCCCACCTGACCAGCGTGAGCGACGGGTTCCTCGCCGGCTGCACCGGATTGACGGCGTTGGATCTGATCCCCCTCGCCCACCTGACCAGCGTGAGCGACCGGTTCCTCTTGGGCTGCACCGGATTGACGGAGTTGGATCTGATCCCCCTCGCCCACCTGACCAGCGTGGGCGACCGGTTCCTCTTGGGCTGCACCGGATTGACGGAGTTGGATCTGACCCCCCTCGCCCACCTGACCAGCGTGGGCGGCGCGTTCCTCCGCGGTTGCACCGGGTTGACGGTGTTGGATCTGACCCCCCTGGAGGACTTGGCCAGCGCGGGCCACGAGTTGCTCTGCGGCTGCACGGGGTTGGCGGAGTTGCATCTGACTCCCCTGACCAGCTTGGGTTCTTGGTTCCTTCGTGGCTGCTCGAACTTGACGGTGTTGGATCTGACACCCCTCGCCCAAATGGCCAGCTTGGACGACGGCTTCCTGTACGGCTGCACGGGGTTGACGGAGTTGGATCTAGCCCCCCTCGCGCTCGTGACCAGCGTGGGTGGCGGTTTCCTTTCCCTGTGCACCGGGTTGACAAAGTTGGTTCTGACCCCCCTCGTAAACCTTCGCAGCGTGGCCGACATGTTTCTCCGCGGTTGCTCAGGGTTGACGGTGTTGGATCTGACTTCGCTTGCCCGCCTGACCACCGTGGGCGACGGGTTCCTAGCTGAATGCTCGAGGTTGACGGCGTTGAATTTGACTTCCCTCAGTCATTTATCCTGCGTGGGCGACGAGTTCCTCCGCGGCTGCTCGGGGTTGACAGTGTTGGACCTACGCCCACTCGCGCACCTGACCAGCGTGGGCGACGGGTTCCTGGCCCAATGCAACGGGTTGACGGAATTGCATCTGACGCTCCCTGCCCGCCTGACAAGCGTCGGCGACAGCTTCCTCCGCGGTTGCACGCGGCTGACAGTGTTGGATTTGACCCCGTTCACCCACCTATCCAGCGTCGGCCACGGGTTCCTCGCGTACTGCACAAGGTTGACGGAGTTGACTTTGACGCCCCTCGCCTGTCTCACCAGCGTGGGCGACAGTTTCCTCAACGGCTGCACGGGGTTGACGGCGTTGGACCTGACCCCCCTTGGCCACCTCGACCGCGTGGGCCGCGGGTTCCTCGCCAACTGCACAAGTTTGCGTGAGTTGGTGCCGCCCGGGGGGTACGTGACCACTGAGGATTTATCAGTCCGTTTCGAGAGTAGTTGCGGGAGGCAAGCTGTTCGAGGAACTGCGCGACGGTGTCGCCGCCCTTCATAGCCGAAAGACGGCCCTCTGGCCGTATCGAACCGGCGTAGATTTCGGGATTGCGCCAACCTTTCTGAAACGCGCGGAGAGCCTCCGATCGTACGTCAACGTGCTGACGAAGACAAAATCACGATGAACACTTGTAGTCGTTTACTCACATGATGCACTCCTAGCACCACGGATTGTGGCCGCAGACATCTTGGAGAGGCCGCACCGAGTCGCACAACGGTCAGGACTTCTCGAAATGTGCCGAATTTGGCCGATCGTTCCCGATGCCTCAAGTTCACTAATTCGATACGTCGGCGCGGCGGTGCACCGATCGCTTTTTTTCCACCTCCCTTCCTGGGGTCTCTAGAGAACGTTTTTTTCTCTCAGGTGCCAACCACAAAAGTCTGACACACCAAGTGGGACCGACTCACAATTGTCAGCATTCATCACGCGACAATGTCGTCACCGCTACCACCTAGTCGCATCAAGAAGAATAGGCTAGTTAGTGGGGGTGACCTCCGACCTGCGGAGCCAGGAGGCGGCATGGCCCCCCTGGGTCGCACCTCCTGCCATTCCCGGCACCGGTTGTCGTGCGTCGCGGCGGTGGTGGCGATCGTCCTGTCGTGCGGCGCGGGGCTGTGGCGGGTCGCCGTGGTGATGACCGCGACGGGTTTCAGTGTGCCCCACCGTCCGCTCGCTGTTCGCTGCCCAGTCGAGGACCCCATGCTGCACCTCTCCGATGGGACGTCAGCGGTAGGTGGGGGCGGATCGGCGTTGAGTCGTCGCGACACCGACGGGATCGCCTGCAGCGAATCGGCGACGCAACAGAGGGCTACCGACGCCGCCTCGTTGCAACAGTGGCTCCAGGCGACGTTCGCCGATCGTCTACGCATCACCATGGCGCCAGCAGCCGCCGGCGGGTGGGAATCACCACACGGCGCCGATTCGCCGCGCCCGTTACCGGCGGGGGCGCTGATCGGTCCGCATGCTGGGACGCACCAGTCGGCCCTTCCTTTCGCCGATCAGCTGCAGCAATGCCCGGGAGTCAGTTGGTGCACGGCGGAGGCCGCCAGCTGCCCGCCCTGGAGCGTACTCTGGGCCCCTTCTCCGCCGGCCGGAGGATCGGGCGTACCCTTGGCGCAACTGCCCCCCTCTTCGAGCGCCTTGCAGCCGCCACTTACCGTCGTGTCGATTCGACAAGCCCTAGGTTCGTCCTTCCGGTGGCCGCGAAAGGTCGATCACCGCATTGCCTTCGGCAACCACTCGTTGAAGGACGACGCCGCTGGGGTCGCTGCGTCCCGTGGTAAGAGCGACCTGTTTCATTTCGATTGGCCTTCGCAGCATCAGTCCTCAGGCGGAGGAAGTGGTGGAGCGGGCCACCAGCGGCGACGGCACGCGTTGGCGACGATGTTCCCGTCGCTGACGGACGACATGATGGACGCCATGGCAGGACGCGACCTCTACGGGGAGACCGTTGCGGAGGAGCCGGGCGCCAAGGAGGAGGCCGTGCCTTCAGCACCGGAGGGCGGCGAGGGCCACCGCCGCCCCGCCGTGTGTGCCCAATTCGACGCCGTCTTTGGCTACGCGAGGAATTTCAAGCCCCCCGATGTGGTCGCCATTGCCGAGTCGTTTCTGCGGTATTCGAGGAGGTGCGATCAGCTCATCCTGTGGTGCGAGCCGGCCACGGTGAGGGCCCTACGCCAAGCCCTATCGCCCCACCGGCGCCCAGACAAGGGGCGGGTCCTTCTGCTGAATGAGAATGAGTGGACTCGGGTGGTCTACGCCAGCCAGCGCTTCGAGGGCCTACCACGCGGCATGACTGGGACGGAACGCATCGCGGTGTTCCTATTGTGGATGGAGCTCTTTCACATGAAGTATCGGTACCTTGTGCACATCGATGTGCGGGATAGCATCTTCTATGACAATTTATTCGCTCAGCTGGAAGAAGTCAACGTCACGGGCCTCTTCTCCGTCGCCGAGGTGCACCTCTTCAAGGGGCAGGCGCACAACAACATGTGGGTGACGTCGTACACAGGCAGCCCCGCCGCGACGGACTTTTTCAGCAAAATGACGCTTCACGGCCGGCCACTCCCAGTGCTGTGCAGCGGCATCTACGGCGGTACGAGTACGGCGGTGTACGACTACTTGGCCGCCTTCGCCGACGCGGTGCTTCACGCGGGTAGCCAAGTGCACAGCATTATCGGCATTGACCAAGGCATCCACGTGTATCTGCAACTGGCCGGCTTACCGCTCGCGGGATTCCCCCACCCCATCGCCATGTTGGACGACGCCTCGGGGCCGATGCATCACTGGTATCGAGGGGAGGTGCGGCGGGATAAGCTGGGCCGCCATCTGAATTGCCTCGGCCGCCGGTATGCGGTGGTGCATCAGCTGGATCGCTACGAGGGGCTGTGGCATCAAGCCGCGAGGGATGCCTATCGGCTCCGCACGGGGCCGTGGACGCTACCCCCCGCCGCCTCCCCTCCCCCGTTGAGCCCGGGCCGTGGCATCCACTCCCTTGAGGATACGACGGACGAGACGTCATCGACCTCCACCGACGCGGTTGTATCAGCCTGGTATGCACGACGACCTCAACTTGGGAAGCATCATACCATCCGCAGCCGCGATGGAGGCGGTGGTTTGCAGCGCACGTCGATGACGGTGCAGGACGACGCCTTTCAGTTGCGTTGCATCGTGCGCCACGCAGCGATTGTCGTCTGCCCTACCGATATCGACGGCAATCCCGCTAGCTTCGCGCGGGTGCAAGTATTCCTAGCGTCGTTTCAACGCCACCATGGCGAATGCGACGAGGTGCACGTGTTCAGACCGAGGCGGAGGCGGCAAGGCCCCGCCGCCCGGCTATCCAACACCTCGGGGCGCCCATTTGGGAGAGCACAAAGGGTGGCCGCTGACGGGGGCAGTGCGGTGTTCGACATTCACGACTCGCCCCGCGTCACGTTCTACTTTTACGATTTCGAAAGCGCCACTGACGCGGGACGCCGTGCGGGCACTGCACCAACTCGCGGCGGTGCACCGACTGCGCCTTTGGACCGTCAAGCGGCCGACATCGGCCTGACACGTAGGCGTCGTGACCGGCGGCTGGAGTCCACCTCCGGGGGCCGTGCGCTCTTAGGGTGGAAGGGCCGTGCCCATGCCAGGGTGACACAGGGGGACGGGAAGGAGGAGGGGGAGGGGGACGACGATGGTAACCCTTCTCCGGTGGCGCCGGCGGAACCACAAACGATGCAGCACGGCGACCGCGATTGGTCTCAAACCGGCGAATGTGCCGCCCACACCGCGGAAGCGACGGCACTCAGCAAGGCGCTGCTGTCGCCGTTGCTTGCGTTGCGGTGGCTGTCCATCATGGCGCGGAAGGGCCTGCTAGCGTCTACCCCCCCTTCATCCAGGCCGATGCAACGGACGTCATCGTCGTTGTCGTCGTCGGCACGACTCGTCGTCGGTGCAACTGCCGCACAGTACACCGCGGTGGCCGTCTTCGAAGCACCGCTGTTTGAAGACGACGGCACGGCGGTGGTGCCAACGTCCCCTCACGCCGCGGCGACCATCGTCGCGTCCAGCATCTTCGCGGCCGCGGCGGCGCAGGAAGCCATTGTCGCAGAAGGAATGGAACACGCAGCGGCGAGGCGAGGAACCCACCGAGGGCGGCCACGCCGGCGGGGTGAAACGACCCAAGAGGATCATGCCGACGAGAGGGGCGCCGTGGTTGAAGAGGCGATGAGCGGCGAGCACCCGCATCCACCGCCACGCACTCCTCCACCACCGGCCGCTGCGAACCGCCGCTGGCTGCATGTTCTGCAGGATCCGACTTTCGTCATCATGGCTGCCCGAACGGCGACGGCGGCGGCTGCAGCCTCCCCGGGAGGAACAACGAAGTCCCTCGCCGCGGAAGGACGGGACACCACCACCCCGCCGGCGTCCTCCCCGACAGTGGAGTTGGCGACGGCGGGGTTCCGAGTGAACCCCCACTTCTACGTCGGCAGCGGCCCGACGGTGGACGGGTTTCTTCGTGAGACACTTTCGATGCTGTGGCGGCTTCACTGCCGCCGGCCGCGAGGCGGCGCCAGGTGCGACGCCGCCGCCTCAGCCCGTGCCACAGCAGCCCCTGAGGAGGGGCGGTCGGGGGAGAGCGCTGTGTTCGAGGCACGCTCCTTGTGGATGAGCGGCTTGTCAGTGACATCGGCTGAGGACATCGGATTGTTGAGCCACCTAGGCGATGCGCCGGCCGACGGTGGTGCGGCCGGAGACGTGGCTGTTCCAAGAAGGAAAACGAGTGCTGGACGGCCATGGGCGACGACGGCGACGGCCAAGAAGCCGATCATCATCGTCCACGGGGGTTGGATGTCGAACGTCACGATCCGCGCCCCTTCCTCGAAGGGAGGCCATGCCACCCCACCCCTTCGTACCACCGATCCCGGATTCGTGTCCACATGGGCGATGTGGCCCTTCGGCATTGGGGCGCCGCCACGCACCACGATGACAGCAACCATCGGTGACACCGTGGGAGTAGAGATCATGGCGGAGCCGCGAGAGAGGCACGACGTCGAGGAAAAAGAAGTGGGCAACGACGAACCCAAGTCGCGGAGGAAGCAGCGCAAGGCAGGGGGCCGACCGCGTGCCGTCGACATCCCTTTTGCCGACAACGGCGACTCCTCAATTTTTTCAACGGCTGCGAGCAGTGGTATTTCTCGAACGAGAAGACGCCCACAGCGACAATCCACCGCATCGTCGTCGTCGTTGCCCGCATCCTTCGTCATTTTGGGCGACCATTTCGCGACGATTCGCTCCAACGTGGCGCTACGGGTGCCCTACGACCGCAAGGGCGACGCCCGCGGAACGGATAGGTCGCGGCGCCTAGCCAGCTGCTCGCTGCTTTTCTCGTCGGAGGTAGCGGCGGAGGTAGCGGCGGTCGATGTCGCTGCCGACCACCGTGGACGGCATCACCATGTTCTTCTGTCTGAACGGGAGGCGTCGTTCACGGAGGTGGAACTCGACGTCAATGGATCTCTTGCGGCTGCGTCGGTCACCGGCAGTCGCTTTTACGTCTCGGAGCAAGGAACGCCGATTTTGCGTTACGCGCAGCACCACGAGCAGCAGCAGCACGCAGTAGCGCCCTACCCCCTTCAACGAAGTAGCCACGCGGTCGGGGTGTTCGCGTCGATCATGTCGGGCGCCATGAGATTGTCTCAACGTACAGACGACGCGCAAGAACGGGATGCAACAACGGTCGTGTGTGACGATGAAAGTCGACATGGGCGCATTTTGGCGGCGACGGGGCTGCGCTGGGTGCAAAACGTCCGCGTCATTCGCTTTCATGAATCGTCCACTAGCCGACGAGCAGCTGCGGTGGACGGTCCTCCTCCCAGGGAAGCTGAGCGGAGGGGGCCCTCGAGGACGCCTCCCGCGGCACCGCCGCCACCGCGTAGTGTGGCCACTGGTCGTCGCGACCGCCTCATGGCGTTGACGCTGGAGTTTCCGGTGACGGGTGTCGTGGACGTGTCGAAGGACGGCTCCCGGGTTCCGATAGCGATATCCGATTCGACGCGCCCACGGCGCAGTCGCCGCATCGACGCGTCTCGTCCGTTTTCCGTGACGAATGCCTCGTCGCATCAGCGTCACTCTGCCCGCCCCGTCGCCTTGCGTACTCCGTTCGAATTGTCGCATCTCGCTGGCCTCGGCGACCGAGCGCCCTCCCAGCCGTTGCTATTCGCGTCGCTGCAGCCCTACGCGGCCGAGGCCTGGTTGGACTACTTGCCCCTGCGCAGCTACCGGCTGCCGAAGAGGCGGGATGACGCCGATCAGCAGGAGGAATCTCACCGTGCACTCCTCCCCAGCGACGACGCGGCCGCCTGCTATGCTTCACTGCTTCGGCTGCGTGCCATCGACCAAGGCGTCGACAGGGGTACGTGCGTCGTGTGATCGACGTGTAGCAGGATCACGAGCCTGGGGAGGATTCCATGGCGATGATGTGATGCGGCGCGGTCACGTGTGCCGTGTGAACGGGAAGGGGGATCGCGAGGAAGAGTCGGAGAGGAGGATACGGATGGTGGTGTTGTGATGCGGTGCGACGCGCAAAGGTCCCCCTCTCTCCGACAACGTGCTTCCCCCTCCGCTACTCGCCGTCGCTGCCAGTATGGACGGTTGTCCTCCGCCGCCACGAGCATTGCTCGTCAGCATCGGGGCCACAACCGACGTCGAGCCGACGTGCGTCAACTCCAAGAGAGATTGCGATGGCCGCTTGAGAAGCGCGATTTGGACCGTCCCAAAAGAGGCTTCAACCGAGTCATCGTCAACCGAATCCCATCGCCGGCTTGTGATCAAGCACATCATTTCCCGGCACGAGTTTAACGTCGCCTTCGAGAAAATCCGGCACCGCAACATCGTTACGTATCACAGTCACTTCCAGTGCGAGGCAGGAGAGCACTGGATCGTCATGGACCACTGCGAGGGGAGGACCCTTAGCAAAGTAATCGACGACTGGAAGTCTCAGTCAGCCGGGGAGGACGAGGCGGCGGCGTCATTATCACTTGGCGGCCAGCGCGAAATCGTTAGCATTATGACCCAGTTGCTAGAGGCCGTGAGGCACCTGCACGTGATGAGCGGCTTCTTGCACCGAGATCTCAAACCTGACAACATCATAGTGGGGTCCAACGGGCACGTCACCATTATCGACCTCGACCTGCTCAAACTGACCGCTCAGTCCCATCAGGTCGACACCGGGATGCACACGCCAGGCTACACCGCGCCGGAGCGCTTGCAGGACCAACCACGCTGCACCACCTGCTCCGACATGTGGTCCCTGGGTTGCATCCTCTACGAGCTGGTCGCGCTTCGTCCGCCGTTCCCGAACGGAGAGATGAGCTCCTATAAGCCTCTGAGAAGTGCCATCTCAGAGCGCCGGCAGAATATGTTCGATGAAACGTGGCTGTATGCAATCAGCCGCCTGACAATGGAGTTGCTGCAAAATCAACCCTCCGATAGGCCCACAGTGGATGCGGTGCTCCAACAGCTGAATCAGCAAGGCGCGTCCCGATTGGAAAGCACTTCTGAATCCTCTGCGGATGGGGACTGTACGGTAGAAGCAACTGGTTTTGACGTGCCTCCGCAGTGCGAAGGCGATCATTTTTCACTGTTCGCACTGCAAAAGGACGCTCACCTGTCGCAGCCGTCAGGAATGTGCAACGTCGGAGTCGATGATTTTTCGAACCCACCCGGCCTGCACCGTGACGTTTATTGCCCGTCGCATTTGTCGACAGGGGGACGCAGCAACCGCACCCACTGGCGAGGTGATGCCGTGATTGGGGTGCGGCAGCGGTTGGCGGCTGCCTACCAGTCTGCGTTCCGGTACATGGAACTGAGCGTGACACCGGACGACGCCGTGGAACCGCTCGAGTTCGAGGATGTGTTCGTGCTGGTGCATCTCGAACAGGGAAGGACTGGGCCCGGAGGATACAGTGGCGTGCCAAGAAAGGACATCAAGGCCAAGCAAGTTCCCCGGATGGCGGCTGACCTCAACCAACGGTTGGTGCTCATCGAGGCCGACGCCGGATGGGGCAAGTCGACGATGCTGAGGGACCTCGCCAGGACGCAGGACGATCGTGACGCGTGCGGCTTCCTCATTGTGCACGCCGACCTCCGGACCGTGCTCGAGATGCCTTCGGTGACGGCTGCGGGCAGTCAGTCCCAACTGTACAACAAGGCTGCGGAAGGGGCGGTCCGCACTTGGTCCGAGTACGTGACTGCGAGCCAACTTAACGAAGATGACGAAACCCGTCTTTGCCCTTTATTTCCGTACCTGATATCGAGGGATCGTGCCGAGCCAGTCGTATGGCTGTTCGACGCGCTCGATGAGGTGTCGGCCAACGACAAATGGAACGACGCAGTGCAATCGATTCGCACCCATAAAGTGACGGATCACGACATCGTTATTTTCACTGCGCGTCCCCACCGATCCGACCGTGTGCGATGTTCGGGCTGGGAAGCCATGCGTCTCGCGGTGCGGCGCTGGTCGGAGTCCGACGTGGAGAAGTATATCACGGCCTACTCCAAGCAAATGGCGAGCAGCGCCGCCGAACAGAGTAAGTGTCAATCGGCGTGCCGCAAAAGCGTGACACTGCTGGCAAATACGGAATTCGAGACGGTGCCGCTGTTTTGCGAGCTGGCATGCTACCACGCCGCTTTAGGTGACGAACCGCCTGTCAGCGTTGCGTCCATGTTCGAGGCGGTTCTTAAGGCCATTTTGCTCCGCGATATCCGAAAACAACTCGGACCCCACACTATCACGGCAACGGATCTTGAGGCGCTCATCCACGAGCGGCATCCGTTGCTTCAACGACGAGCCTTCGAGTCCGCCGAGGAAATTGGGTGGCGGGTGGTGTCGAACGACGAGACGGGATGGTTCAGTCTCTCGGGCGACGAAGCGTCCCGACTGCTTCCCTTCCAAGTGGCAGTCGACATCGCACCCGACCTCACCTGTCGGGTGGCAGGACCTCCCACCGCGGGTGCACACTGCGGCTGGCTAGCGCCCGAGCCGGCAAAAGTACGCAATCGGTACTCCTTTCTTCGCAAACCGTTCGCAGAGTACATGGCGTTCCGCCGTCTGAAGCGACACTTCGGGGACCACCTCACGCTGCCCGAAACGGTCACGTTGGAGCCCCGGTGGCACTTGCCATTGCAGCTGCTGGCAGGCGACGTGGCCTCGACGTTCTCCACCAACACATGGGGGGGCTCCCACGATGGAATATTCAGATTCGTGGAAGCCGTGCACACGTTGCTGAAAAATGCGATGGCTGCTCCGCCGGCGGTAAAAGGAGATTTTTTTTGCCTCTACGACAAGGACGCCTCAGATGGCTGGGTGCCGCGGCGCCTCCCGACGTTTGCTCGATCTGGGTGCGCCACTTGCGTGAATCAGGTCGTTTCCGTTTTCATGCCTTTCACCGCACAGTCGCACCGTGTGCGACTGGCTTCGACAGCAGTATAGCGGCGGGCTCCAAAGTCCTGGACACGTTGACTACGTTCGGTAGGTCGCGGCGCATGGTATCCCAACAGCTTGACGCGGGGTTCAAGATGGAAGTCGACGACCGATGGTCGGAAATCGTCACGGTGCACGTGTTGATCCAAGCAGTCCGAACGGGCGATGCGACCTTCGTTGAGTGGGTCATCGATGCGAACGACGCCACGAAACATGCGGCGGTCAAGTACAGTGACGCGCTTTGGGCGGCCGTGCAAACAACGACTGTGTGGTCGGAGCGGCGCAGCGTCGGCAGCATACTTCGTGTGTTCACAGACGAGTCGCGAGTGAGCCTCTCCGTCGCGGTCGCTGCAGGTGACATCCAAATGGTTCGGACAAAGTTGCACTCAACCGATATCACGTCACAGCAGTTGTTACTGGCCGCGGAGCAGTGCATCGGTGGCGGCGTGTGGCGAGACCTGCTGGAAACTTTCGCACAAACCATGACCGTTGATGGGTCTTCGCACGCGATGCCCGACTGCTGGCTGAGCTACCTGACGCAACCGAGCACCAGCGCCGCGGAAACCGTCGACGTGTCCAGCCTGCTGACGCATGTTACTAGAGTAACGCGATGTTTTTGTCGCCACTCACGTGATCTACGGTATGTTGGCAGCCGACAGTTTTTTACCTTGTTGTCATCCCGCAACGCCTGCACCACGCCCGGCGTGTACCTCATCATTGGCGACGGGACGAGCCTCATCACCATCATCGACGATATGTTCCTGCAAGGATGCACGGGGTTGACGGCGTTGGACCTGACCCCCCTCGCCCACCTGACCAGCGTGGGTGACGGGTTCCTTCGCGGCTGCTCGGGGTTGACGGCACTGGATCTGACCCCCGTCGCGCACCTGACCAGGCTGGGGGACTATTTCCTCGACGGCTGCTCGGGGGTGACGGTGTTGGATCTGACCCCCCTCGCCCACCTGACCTGCGTGGGCAACTGGTTCCTCGACGGATGCACGGGGTTGACGGCATTGAATCTGGAACCCCTCGCCCACCTGACCAGCGTGGGAACCTGGTTCCTCCACGGCTGCTCGGGGTTGATGCTGTTGGATCTGGCCCCCCTCGCGCACCTGACCGGCGTGGCCCACGGGTTCCTGCGCGATTGCTCGGGGGTGACGGTGTTGGATCTGACCCCCCTCGCCCACCTGACCTGCGTCCCCAACGGGTTCCTTCGCGGCTGCTGGGGGTTGAACGGCCTTGGATCTGACCCCCCTCGCCCACCTGACCAGCGTGGGCAACTGGTTCCTCGACGGATGCACGGGGTTGACGGCATTGAATCTGGAACCCCTCGCCCACCTGACCAGCGTGGGAACCTGGTTCCTCCACGGCTGCTCGGGGTTGATGCTGTTGGATCTGGCCCCCCTCGCGCACCTGACCGGCGTGGCCCACGGGTTCCTGCGCGATTGCTCGGGGGTGACGGTGTTGGATCTGACCCCCCTCGCCCACCTGACCTGCGTCCCCAACGGGTTCCTTCGCGGCTGCTGGGGGTTGAACGGCCTTGGATCTGACCCCCCTCGCCCACCTGACCAGCGTGGGCAACTGGTTCCTCGACGGCTGCACGGGGTTGACGGCATTGAATCTGGAGACCCTCGCCCACCTGACCAGCGTGGGCGACGGGTTCCTTCGCGGCTGCACGGCGTTGGATCTGGAACCCCTCGCCCAGCTGACCAGCGTGAGCGACGGGTTTCTCGCTAGCTGCACAGGGTTGGCGGCAACGCGGGTCACCATCCTGAGCACGCGTTCAGTAGGGGAATAGGGCCGCCGCACGCCGGCTCCGTCGGGGACTGGTTCGGTTCAGGTCAACTCAAACGCCATGGTTGCGAGCATCGCTGCGAACCGTAGGCCATCGGCCTTCGCTCATTGGTCCCACCTGCGACGAGCCACGTGCGGGTCAACGTTGTGGGATTTGCCGTCCGTTGGCGACCAAAAATGAGTGTTTCCAACACGTTCACGAGTTCAATGCGTTGTGCATTAACCACCGATGCCCTATTTATTTCGTTCGCCACACGTTCCGTTATCTCTCGTCGACCTTTTTCTTTGCACCTAAACAATAGCAAGACGACGGGACTGTCGACGAGTATGTTGAGGAACGAAATAAACTCGTGAAAGTTTCTTTGCAGGGAAAGTACAGCCTTTCCATCGTAGTCATTGCCGGAGGCCGCTTCGTCACTACTCACGTTGGCCCGTTGGCCTTCCCCCCCTTCCCCCACATTTTTCCTCCATTTAGTCTCACAGCTTCGGATCCCTCACGACGAGTAGCATTCGGTGGCCCCGACGATGCACGCCGCAAGCGGACCACCACCGGGCGGTGCGGTGCTTGTCGTCGGCGGCAAGCGCATGAGCAGCTTGCTGAAAGTGGCGACGGCGCTGCTCTGCGCCAGCCTTGTCGTCAACGTGGCACGCCACACATATGACAACAGCGCAGGGGGCAGGGTCAGCGGCCTTTTCGGCTCCGTTGAGCGGGTCAGCCCTGGGGGTGGGTTGGCGGGCGGAGTTGGGCACCAACGGAGCGGCGACGAAAGGGTGCGCGGGAGGCGTAGGGGGAAGGCCCTTCGTGCGCAGCGGTTCACGTTGTCGGATGACGGCGGCCAAGTGGAGGAGGGTGAGGAACAGGTGGTGGATCTTCCAATGGCTGATGACACCACCGCACTGAGAAGGACACAACGTCGGCAGCGACCGCAATCTGACTCGCGACGGGTGCCGAAGGAACGACGACCGGCAGCCGACGACTCACCATCATCCTCGGACGGCGGCGGCGGGGGAGAGGCCTCCACGGTGCCCCCCACGTTATTGCCGAGAAACCGCACCCTGTGGCGGTACACGCTCACGCGCATGCGCTTCCCAGGGTACCCCGACGCGATTCGGGCGCAGCGACCACCGTCGGCACCGGGTAACATTGCCACGGCGGTAAGGGGTTCGACGTCAGCCGAAGCCGACCGCCTCTTTAAGGCGCATGAGGCCCATCAGCGCCGCTGCGAGGTGACGTGGTGCCACGAGCAGGACGTGAAGCGGCCCGCGCTCAGCTTGCTGTGGGACGGCCGATCGACGCAGTCGGAGCCTTTCCAGCCCGAGGGAGGGGTCCCTGGAGACGACGCCCTTGGCGCCTCCTCGAGGGCACCCCAAGGGTCGCAGATTGACCCTCCGCTCACCCTGGCCGGCATCTTGCAAACGTTAGGGAGCAGCATCCAGTGGCCGCCGGGGGCCCATGAGCACTATCGGTCGCTGCCCGCATCCAACCTGGAACGGAAGAGCCACCAACAGTTGGCCAACCACCGCGCCCATGAAGGCGCCGCCGGCGAAAGGCACAAGACGAAGCGAGTGGCGGCCAGTGACGCGGTGTCCACCTTCCACCTCCTGCCTTCGCTATTCTCGTGGCCGTCTCAGCACATGTCCGATGTGCGTCGCACCCAAAGGAAGTGGGCGAAGGTCATCGAAGACAAGCTGAAGGCCACTTACGCTGCGGACGATGGGTCGCGGAGACCCAACGGCCCCCCAGCGATCGTCGTGCACCCACCGGAGCGACCCCTGGCGACAACGACGGCGCATGCCGCAGAGAACAACGACGCCGCCGCTGTGGGCGATGCTCGGCTCGTTGCGGCTGCGGTTGCCCCGAAATGCAACCGAAAGCGAGACGCTGTGTTTGGCTACGCGACAACGTTCAAGAGGGACAAGATTCAAGCCTTCATCGAGTCGTTTCTGCGCCACTCGACGGCGTGCGACGATCTCGTCTTATGGGTGGACGAGGACTTGCTGCCGGAGGTCTGGAGCACGCACACAGGAAAAGGGCGCCTCGTGATGTATCACGAGCGTACGTGGGTCGCGTGGGCGCAGCAACGCTTCGCGGACCGGGGCTTGCCCAAGGGATCGGCGAACACGGAGCGCATTGCGGTCTTCCTTTTGTGGATCGAACTCTTCTTCGAGCGGTATCGCTACGTGGTGCACGTCGACACGCGGGACAGCCTTTTTTACGCCAACTTGTTCCGCCGATTGGAACGGCTACGAGTGACGGGGCTCTTTTCGGTCGCCGAGGTCCATTTGTTCAATGGCCAGGGCCACAACAATCTCTGGGTCAATACGTACGCTCGGACCCCTACCGCCGGCAACTTTATTAGCAACATGAAGTTGCACGGCCGTTGGTTACCCGTCCTCTGCAGCGGTATTTACGGTGGCGACAGCGTCGCGGTCTTGGACTACCTGGCCGCGTTCACGGACGCCATCTCCAAGGCCCCGAAAGAGGCGCTGGAGTTATTGGGCATCGATCAAGGCGTGCACGTCTTTCTACAGCTGATCGGATTGCCCCTAGCGCGTTTTCCGCACGCCATTTCCGTGCTTGACGAAGCGACGGGGCCGATGCACCATTGGTTTAGCAACCGACCCGGTTCCGCGGTGCGCCGCGACAAACTCGGGCGGTACTTGAACTGCCTCGACGAGCCGTACGCGGTCGTGCACCAACTGGACCGATACAAAGCCCATTGGGATGACGCGTTCCGCTACTACGAGACGCGAGGAGGCAGCCAGGCGGTGTCGATGCCATCCTATCCGTCCTATTACCCGACTCGGTTGTACATGATTGACACCGAACGGCAGTATCTCCAGCATCTTTTCATCGGCAGCACCGCCGGGGGAACAGCAGCCGACAGAGGGCCTCCTTCCCTGCTGCTCCGGGGGGCCGAATCGCCCGAGGACGCGATGCCTCATCAGGGAGCACCGCCGGCCACGTTCGCCGCCGCGTCCACAGTGTGTGCGTCTCTTCACGTCGCTATGGTGTTTGTGCCCCGAGCCGTCGACACGGACCGCGAGGTGTTCGCGCGCGTCCAAGCGTTTATTGCCTCGTTCCAACGCTATCACAGTGGCGCCTGCGACGAGCTCGTCGTGCTGAGGCCACCCCCACCGACGGCATTGTCTCCCCGACCGGCCCGGTTCGTGTTGCAACGCACGCCGCGGGTCACCATCGTATCGTACCAGTCAGCAGCGTCGCCGTCATCGTCGCGATCTGACACCGATGCGAGCGTCTCACGTAATGACGACGACGTCCCGGAGGAGGACCCTTCGGCGCGGCTGCGAATCGCATGGCAATGGTTGTCACGCAAACGAAAGACGGGCGCGGCGGCCGCCGCGCCGTACCGTTTGGTGGCCGTGTTCGACGATGTGGCCTCCCCTTGCTCGTCGATTACTCTGAGCGGGAATGTGTTCTTGAACGCGCCCGCAACAATGTCGAGCCACGACCACCACGAGGTCGATGGGGAATACGGCAGCAAGCAGGCAGAGAGGGGGGGAACGTCAAAAGCGAAGGGTGCTGGGTTTCTGGTGACGGACGCCCGGAACGGTGGCGTCGACGGAGGGATCTTTGTGGCCACCCCAGCGGTCATCAGGCGACTGCTAAGGGACGTAACGATTGCGCCCGGCCGTGTCAGCCGCGGCGGCCACCGTCAGCCCAGCGTGGCATCGTGGCTCTGCTCCTCGGCCCGCCAACGTCCAGCTCTTCGGTTTCACGATGTTTGGCTTGTTGAAGGTCCGAATCCGGCGGCGGCGTCCACGCTGCCTTTCAGCGACGCCTTCGGCTGGTTTCGCGAAGGCGCCACCTTCTTGCTACCCTTGGGCGCTTCAGCGGCCGCGAGAGGTCAAACACCGGAGGCAGGGATGGCCGACGACTTCAGCGGCGACGCCGCATCCGCTCCGAGTGAAGGGCGGCCGCGATCGACCGCGGCGTGGCATCACGACAACCTCTCCACACCTTTGCCATGGACTGCGGTCACCGCTGCCGCTGCCGCTGCCGCGCGTCGCGTTGCCGTGGCAATATCACCGTCATCCCATCGCAGCGCTATCGGACGAGACACCCCACCTCCTTCGGCGCCCTTCCGCGGCGACTTCAATCGTTCGAAGCTCGGGCATCCACTGCTCAGTGGGGGCGGCCAGCCCGCTAGCCACGTTTACAGCGCGGTCTTCCTGTCCTACCGCGGGGTCACGGCCCAGTGCCCGGAGGTATTCGGGCGACCGGGGCTTAGCGGCGACGAACAGGCCGCCGCCGCCTCGGGACGAGATAAACCTCTTACCGTCGACGCCGCGGCGGTCGACTTTCCGTCCCGCCGAGACGACTCGCTGCTCGGCAGCACCATCTACCGCGAGGCGCTCAAGGATTACGTCGTGAAGGAAGTGCGCGCGGAGGGGCGGCAAGGCGTCATGCCGTTGCACTTGGTCGCCTATGAGCAGTCTGTCGAGGGTCACACGTGCTGAAAGAGGAGGCGGCGAAGGATTTTTTTTGCCAATAGAGCCATATTTTTCTTGGCAGAATAACCTAGCTGCTCGTTCGACTCTCTCTTTGCAGAGAGAGAAAAGCAAAGGGCGTCACCATAATCTGGAGTTGTCAGGGCATGAATGTAGCTTTACCCGTTTGATGCTCAACACAGCAGGGGCTCCTTCTTACACAATGAACAGATGTCCGGAGACTTGAAAGCACCGTGTCGGCGCGTGACCGGCCAGGGCGACGAGACGATCCCGCAGCCTCCCTACCAGCTCCCTGGGCAACCCACCGCGTCTACCAGGCAACTACCCGCGGTCGCGAATACGTTTCAACGCTTCGCGACTTTTTTCTTCCCGCGCTGGGTGCTTGACCCCTGGCTCCCCGACACGACGCCGGCCGCGGCGACGGCCCTTGTCAACCTCGCTCGCACATGCCGCGGGATGCGTGGCGCCGTGACCCAAAGCTTTCTCCTTCCTCCCGTTCTCGACGACGGCCAAGACGCCTCCTGCCGATGCATCGACACTCTAGGAACCCTGCGCGTCGCATTCGACGGCAAGCACCCACATCCCGCTGCCGCCGGAGTAACAGGAATCATCTGCCCCAGTAGCCCCCTTTCGCGACTACTACGCGACCTCGCGCAGAGTGGTATCCATTGGATGCAACTTCCCCACCTGCATGCAGTGGGGTCCGCATCTTTCTCTGCCCCCCTGCGACGGCGAGACGAAAATATTGAGGCGGAGGAGGAGAGGGAACACATGCGATCCGTTATCAAAGTGAGCGACAAAGCTCTCCGGCGCGTGGCGACGCGCGATTACATCGAACGCGTGTTGACAAAGTCTGCCTCGCTGCGACGGTCCATGTCCACCGTGCTCGACCTTGAATCCGTCGTGCCCGCTCGATGGTCGCACTACGCGCAGTGGTGTAGCAGCGTAGCCGAATGCATCCCGACGTGTGGAGCGTACCCGTCGCCGCTAAGCATAGCCGGTAACGATGGTCAGTCCTGTGGCAGAAGAAGGGTCGTGTCGTCCTCCGACCCCACGCCGCCCCCGTTGGCCCCCGACACGGCACCACCACCCTCCGTAGACACAACGAGTGATGGGACGATGATGGCGCTCTCGTTCAGATTGCGGCCCGTCTGCCGGCATCCCACCGGGATCGACAGTTCCGACGACGACGACACGGCGGTCGCCATGGCGGCGAATGAGCGCGGCGATTGCTTCTTCCAAGCGGTGGCGGGTGCGTGTCAACCACACCACCATGATGCCTTCTGTTCGACATGTCGACCCCTCGATGGTAGCGGCATCGCCGCGGACGCGCGACCCCCTGATCGGATTCGTCACAAGGTGGCCGTGCTGCGGGTGTCGGCCCCGTTCTCGGATGACTTCTCCGATATCGCGTCAACCTTTGGGGAGCCCGCTGGTCGGGTCACCGCGTTGCAGCTGGCCTCGTGCCGCGGACCGGTGACATCGTTCCAGTCGTTGCTGGATGGTTCGGGGCCGGCGCGTGCCACTACTGCTAGCACAGGGGGCGACCCAGTCGATCCGAAAATCATGGGACATGCCAAAATACTCACTTCTCTACCTCCTCTACAACGAGTTGCAGCGTGGCGGCACCTGCGGTGGTTCGAAGTGTCCGGCTCGCAAGTGGACTTATCGGAAGAAACAGCCCTGGCTGGCTTGGCCATCTCGATGCCCGTTCTCGAGGTGCTGCGCATCCCGTCCTGCCGCGTCCAATCGACGGGACCCCTCGTTGGCTGCACCGAGCTCCGGGAGCTGGATCTACGTGACAACCCCTTGGAGGACGATCGCGGTCTCTTTGGCGTCGAGACGTTCAGCAAGTTGCAACGCCTTAACCTGAGTCGCACGAAGCTGGTCCATGTACCATACGTGGATCAATGCCCAGCGTTGAAGACGTTGTCGTTAGAGCACATTCGATTCCTCAACATCAGTTCGGTGAACAGCATTGTCGCGCAGGTGGCGTCCCTCGAAGAGTTGCGTCTCGCATCGAGCTACGTTATCGACGACGACGACGACAGCTTCGCCTCACGGGCGCCGCGATGTGACTTCGGCAGCGCTTCGCTTGCCGGGTTGTTTCGCGCCGTGTCCTGCAGACTGCGGCGGTTGGACGTGCGTGGGCTTCACCTGGGCGACTCCGGCTTCGCGGTACTTACACGTGAAACCTCTTTCGCTTCTTCACTTACCGCCCTCGATGTGTCACACAATCCGATTTCATCCCTCGCACCACTCGTCGTCG